>Ga0209751_10001159_pt1 | contig 27392 bp, 25 predicted proteins | sample RifCSP13_1_FD_184019 | JGI IMG/M metagenome (GOLD analysis project Ga0209751, IMG submission 184019) | Soil microbial communities from Rifle, Colorado - Rifle CSP2_sed 13_1 (SPAdes) (version 2) | ecosystem: Environmental > Terrestrial > Deep subsurface > Rock core/Sediment | place: Rifle...
AGGCTCACGCCTTCTGCGTTGAACAACTCAAGCGAACCGGAATCCGGCGAAAGGAAATCGCGTTGGCGGGCATGGACGACGCCCTGCTCGGCGCTTTCACCCCCGTCGAAAACGATCAGCAGGAACTCTTCGGCGCCTAGCGGCGGCAAGTCAGGCAAAGCATATTGTTGATCCCGTTCATTGACGAGGTACAAACCCTCTAGTGAAACGCCTGACGCTGTTGCTTTAAGTTCTATGAATGGTGGCTGGTCATCCTGAGGTAAGAACAAGACTTCGTTCAATACCACCCTCTGGCGAGCCTCGCTGGGGAGGTCAATGGGAAGCGCGGGATTTTGAAGGCTGCAGGCGGCTGTGAGAATCAGGAAGGCGATGGTCCCAAATGCTGATCGCGCGCGCAATTTTTTATATCCGTACCGGCCAAAAAACGCAGGTTGATGAGGATTGGCGAGGCCTGCGTTGGCGCAGTATAACACGCTGCCAATCACCAGTGCCAGCCCCACCGAGAGCCCGGCAGTATAACTGTCGGGCAACCGAATAGGGAGGATGCACCAAATCACGGATGGACGCCCTATGAATTTTAGTGTCCTCTCCGCGTTCGTCCGCGGCTCCCTTTGCCTGTAACCGCTTTCGCCTTATAATCCGCTCACTATACTTTCTAGAAACGGAGGAACAAGCTGTGGCAAGCGTAACCTATGACCATGTAACCAAGCAGTATGGCGAAGTCGTCGCCGTGAACGACCTCGATATCCATATCGAAGACAAAGAATTCCTGGTGCTTGTTGGGCCTTCGGGCTGCGGCAAGACTACCGCGTTACGCGTGCTGGCCGGGCTGGAGGACATCACCGCCGGCACCATCTCCATCGGCAAGCGTGTGGTCAACGACCTGGCGCCCAAAGATCGGGACATCGCCATGGTGTTCCAGTCTTACGCGCTGTACCCGCACATGACCGTCTTCGAGAATATGGCCTTCGGCTTGCGCCTCCGCAAGATGGATAAGAAAGAGATCCAGAGGCGCGTGGACAAGGCCGCCAGCATCCTGGGCATCCAGGAACTGCTCAAGCGCAAACCGCGCCAGCTTTCTGGCGGGCAGCGCCAGCGCGTGGCCCTGGGCCGCGCCATCGTGCGCGAGCCCAACGTCTTCCTGCTGGACGAGCCGCTTTCCAACCTGGACGCCAAATTGCGCGTACAGACCCGCGCCGAACTCAGTAAGTTGCATAAAGACCTGGCCACCACTTTCATTTATGTGACGCACGACCAGGTGGAAGCCATGACCATGGCTTCGCGCATCGCGGTGATGAATTACGGCGTGCTGCAGCAGATCGATACCCCACACAACCTTTACGATTTGCCGGCTAATAAATTCGTCGCCGGTTTCATCGGCTCACCAGCGATGAACTTCTTTGAAGCCAAGATCTCTAAGGCAGATGGGAAATTGGTTGCGGATACTGGCAGCTTCCAGGTGGAAGTTCCCAAGAATCGCATGAAGGCATACGAAGCTTATGTGGGCAAGCCGGTAACTTTGGGCATCCGCCCCGATGATATCCATGACAGCAAGTTCACTCCGCCCAATATTGCCCCGTCCAAAGTTTCGGCAAACGTAGAGGTGGTGGAAATCATGGGCAATGAGATCGTGGCTTACCTGAAGACGGGCAAGGATAGCTACGTAGCCCGCGTCGACCCCCGCTCGGATTACAAATTCGGTGACAAAGTGGAAGCGGTGATGAACGCGGACAACATCCAGCTATTCGACAAGGAAACAGAAAAGGCAATTCGCTAACGCGAGCGATAAGAGATTTACCACGGAGACACGGAGGAAAGATACATAAATCTCCGTGTCTCTGTGTCGGAGCCTGTCCCGGGGAGCCATCTTCGATGGCGACGAGGGATGGTTTTCTTTTGTAGGAGATTTTGCATGCTATTTGATTACCTACCCGCGCTTCTGCGAGAATCGAAAACCAAAATCGTGCTCTTGGTGATGGATGGCCTCGGCGATCTGCCCGATGCACGCAGCAGACTGACTCCGCTTGAAGCTGCGCAGACTCCCCACATGGATCGCCTCGCCGCCGAAGGAATACTCGGTCGCAGCGTTCCCATCCGACCCGGCATCACGCCGGGGTCGGGACCCGCGCATTTGGCATTGTTCGGTTACGACCCCATTCAATACACGGTGGGGCGCGGTGTGATGGAAGCGTTGGGCATCGGCATGGACATCGGCCCCGGCGACGTGGCCGCCCGCGGCAACTTCTGCACGCTGGATGCTGCCGGCCTGATCAGCGACCGGCGCGCCGGTCGCATCCCCAGTGATGAAGCTATACCCGTCGTCAAGACGTTGCAGGACATCAAACTGGATGGCGCCGAGGCCGAAGTGCGCCATGTGAAGGAATACCGTTTCGCCCTGGTTTTGCGTGGCGAAGGGCTGGAAGGCGACATCGAGGACACTGACCCGCAGGTGACCGGCGCCAAACCGCTGGAGCCAGTGGCGCGCAGTGCCGGGTCACAGAAGGCCGCCAAGCTGTTCAACGATTGGACACACAAAGCAATTAATATCCTGGCCGGACAGCCGAAGGCCAACGGACTCACACTGCGCGGCTTCGGTGGCGATCCAAAGCTGCCGAAATACAAAGACGTGTACGGATTGAAGGCAGCCTGCGTTGCGGTCTATCCCATGTACCGCGGAGTGGCGAGCCTGGTGGGCATGGATTTGATCTCGTTCCAGGGCGAAGCCCCGGCTGACGAGTTCGCCGCGGTGCTGGAAAACTGGGCGAATTACGATTACTTCTTCGTGCATATCAAGAAGACAGACAGTATGGGGGAGGATGGGAATTTCGATGGCAAGGCCAAGATTATCGAAGGCCTGGATCAGGCGCTGCCGCTATTGTTGGATTTCAAGCCTGATGTGATCGCCATCACCGGTGATCACTCTACCCCGGTGCCGATGCGCAGCCATTCCTGGCACCCGGTGCCGCTGCTGCTCTGGTCGGCGCACCATGTGTTCGCCGACGAGCAGGTGCAATTCGGCGAGCATAACTGCGCCAAAGGCGGCCTGGGCACCATTCCCGCCACCGACCTGATGCCGCTGATGCTGGCGCACGCCGGGCGGCTTGAGAAATTTGGCGCATGAAAAAGGAAGCATTCAACGGTCAGCTTTCAGCGATCAGCGAAATCGAAGTCCAGGAGTCGAGGCTTTAGCCGGTTTCTTGCCAATACCGGCTAAGCCCCGACTCCTATCTGATTTGTGCTTACCTAATCACTAATCACCGTTCACCAATCGCTGCTTTTTAGGATTATGATTTATCTTCCCCATGGACATACTTTCCCCACAACTCACCGAATTCCTCGAAAACCTGGTCCCGCCGCGGCCGCCGGAGCTGAAGAAAATGGAGGCCTATGCCGAGGAGCGGGATTTCCCCATCATCGGTCCGATCTGTGGGCACCTTTGCTACCAGATCGCCCGAACCTTAGGCGCCAAGCGGATCTTCGAAATGGGTTCAGGGTTTGGATACTCAACGGCCTGGTTCGCCCGAGCGGTTCAGGAAAACGGCGGCAGCGAGGTCTGCCATGTGGTTTGGGACGAGGAATTATCCAACAAGGCCAGGGTGCATCTAAAGGCGCTGGGCTACGAAAACATGGTCAAGTACGTGATCGGTGAAGCGATCCAGACACTGCACGCAGCCAGCGGCACCTTTGATCTTATTTTCATGGATATCGATAAGCAGGATTACGTGAAGGCCGTCCCGGTGATCTACGATAAATTACGCGTCAATGGCATCCTGATTATTGACAACATTCTGTGGAGCGGACGCATCTTCGACGAGAACGACCAGTCTCCCGCCACCAATGCTATCCGCGAGATCACAGGCATGCTCACCAACAATGACCGCTGGTTGACCTCCGTGATCCCGGTCCGTGACGGCTTGCTGGTGGCAACCAAACTAAAGTAATTAGTTCGCCAGGGAGTTGATTTTTACGCTGTCCAGGATCAAATCGAAGGCAACTTTTCCTTCGGGGAACCAATCATTATCGCCGGTTACATAAACTACGGACCCCATGCCGATAAATACGTGGTCGCCTACATCGTAAATAACGTATTCGCCTTCAATAGGATCTCCGCCTATAGAAGAGGCTTCGAAGTGGCGTATATACCCGGAATAATCATCATGCTCATAGTCCTCAATATCGCTCAACTCGATATTCTGTTCAAATCCTAGGATTAACAATATTTCGAACGGGAAGCGTTCCTCTGGATATTTCCCGCCGATGGATCGCGGGGTCATGTCTGCGGTGAACATGGCTGAGGGCAGATAGAGCATGAAAATCGTGATCTCCGCATCCGGGCTGCCGATATAAACGCCGCCCTGGCCGTCATCTTCTACGGTAAAGTCGGGCACGTTTTGAAATGAAATGGCGCCAATAGTCTGGCGGTCCGTCAGATTCGGGTTATCGGCCGAACATGCACTGATGAAAACTGAAGCGACCAAGATCAGGAGACCCATTTTCTTCATGGCGAATTCCTTCGATTCAAGCGAACGGGAATATCATACCTGCTTTCTTTTTCGGCCAGCGGCAAACCATAGGACTCCAGCCCCCAGAAGCGTCAGCACGCCGAGGGCAATGAACACGTCTTGCCAGAATCTGATGGGGAACAGGCGGATCAGGGTATCCGAATAACTAAATAGCCAGCTGTCGCCTTCAAAGAAGACGCGATGGAAAGCGGTGAACAGCGCGTTGAAGCTCAGCGCGACGAAAATGAGAATGGCTATGATCAAGCCAACGGTTAGTTGTGCACCGCGCAGCAGCCAGCCGCGAAATTGATCCCATAGCTTGAATCGCCAGGCAGTGAGACCGACAACGCCCTGGAAAAATAGTAGGCCTATCCAAACCTTGAGGACGATCTGGGTTAATTCCTTGACGTCTTCCATGTGGCCCAGTTCGCGCTGGTTAAGCAGAGCACTGCCATCTTCGAATGTCAGGTCGGCTAAAAAAGAAACATCTTCGTCATTCAATAAATATTCCAGCATTAAGGGGGTATAGGTCAAGCGCTGCTCAAGGGTCAAGTCATATGGATCCTCAGGAAATCCCGGCATGCGGTATTCGAGGCTGACGAATGCCGGAGTCAACAAGATGCGAATTGCCGATATCAGCAAAACAAATGGAACCACCAGGGTCACCAGCCATCCGAGCAAAGTCAAAGCAACGGATTTGTTCATTGCAATTCTTCAACTCCCTCCGAACCTAAGAAGTTCAACACCATTTTGTTCACGATCCATTCCACAGGGGAGCGCTCATCGGTCAGCAAGATGCCATCGGTTGGGGTTTCGCGCCGGTTCGCCAGCGTTCGTTCAATCGATGCCAGCAGCAATGGATGAATATCCGGGCCGGCGCGCAGCCAATCGTAATTGGCTTGCAGGTTCTCGAATGAGGTCGGCTGCACAGTGGCGTAGACAATGGAATTGAATGAATTGGGCACATCCATCACGTGCACGCTGGGAAACACTTGTCCCAGCGTGACTGCCAGCGCATCCACCAGGCTGCGATCTTCCTGTGTGCGCCCGACGTTCATGGCCAGCACGCCGTTCGCCGTAAGACGCTGGCGACACAACTCAAAGAATTCCAGCGTGGTCAGATGCGGCGGGATGTAAGGCGGCCGATAAGCATCGATCTCGATCAGGTCGTAAAGCTGGTCGCTGTGCTCCAACCCCCAGCGCCCATCCTGAGCGATCGCCTTGAGATTGGGCATGGTCATTCCGAAATATTCACGTCCCACGTTGATGATCTTGGGATCCAGCTCGTAACCATCGATGGGGATAGCGCCGAAGGCCGCGGTCGCCTGCCGGGCGCTGGTGCCGCCAGCCAAGCCGATGATTGCGATTCGTTCGATATTTTCGATATCGAAGCGAGCTGCGTTAAAAAAGGGCGCCGCCAGGAACTGTTCCCAGGTGCCGCGGAAATCCAATTCGTCCGGCTTGTACACCGAGTGAACCCCTTGCCCCTCATTCAGTCGCAGGTAGCGCGTGCCGTTGAGTTCCAAGACCTGGATGTAGTTATAAGCCGACTCGGATTCGTAGATTTGGCCGGTGCTGGCTTTGAAGGCGCCCCCCGCCCAGATGGCCGCCAGGAGGGCGAGCAGAAACGGCAACCATAACCAGCCCAAAGCTGCTCGCCAGCCGCTGGAAAGTCCCAGCCCGATCAAAGCCACTGCCATCAGGAATCCGCTGAAGATCAAGAATGTAAAGGTGCTGCCGACTAGCGGGATGAAGACCAACACTGGCAAAAAAGTGCCGATGAATGAGCCGAGTGTAGAGATGGCATACAGTCTGCCGGAAACACGGCCGGCGTGTTGCTTGTCACTCATCGCCAGCCGGATGGCGAACGGCGAAACAGTGCCCAACAATGTGATAGGAATTATGAAGAGAACCAGCACGGAGACGAAGGAACCTGCAAGCACAGCTAGCTCAAGCTGGTCGAAGGCGTCCGCCGCGGCGCGCAGCACGGGACGCGCAACCAACGCCGCGGCACCGGCGGTGAAAGCGCCCCAAAGAATGATGAGGTAGAAGGTGCTGAAGCGGGGAGAGCGGTCTGCCCAGCGGCCCCCGATGAAATAGCCAACGGTCAGGTAGATCAGAATGAGGCCAATGATGCTGGCCCAGACCAGGTTGCTGGTGCCGAAGACATTGCCCAGTAAACGAGAGGCGGTCAGCTCGACCGCCAGGGTGGTCATGCCCGCTGAGAAGACCGCAAATGAGAGGTAACGAGGGGACATTGGGGAGGATTGTAACGGCGAACTCATGGGAAACGCTTGTGAGAATTGCCTATCTAAGTTGGGAAAATTGCCTTCGCCCGTCTTTGCGAGCCCGCAAAAGTGGGTGAAGCAATCCCAGGATTATTTACCTATCGGCTTGGAGATTGCTTCGTCGGCCTCATTCCATTCGGCCTTCCTCGCAAGACGGAACATATTATTTTTTGCTAGGAGAGTTCCTGTCTAGATTTCACAAACTCAGCATTATCATAGTTATACAACTGCTGAATGGCGACCAAACCTGACTTCGAAGCCCTTGTGGAAGCACACAGCGGCGAGCTTTATGGCTATCTCTGGCGACTGACCGGGGACGAAGCCGATGCAAGCGATTGCCTGCAGGATACCTACCTGCGCGCCTTCCGCGCCTACGAGCGGCTGCGGGATCACAGCAACCTGCGCGCCTGGCTGTACAAGATCGCCACCAACACAGCGCGCACACAGCACTCGCGCAATCATCGCAGGCAAGCGGAGCCGCTGTTGGAGCCTATCGCCTCGGGTGAAAAGGGGGTGGAAGTGCAAGTCCTGGAGCGTACGCAGTTGGCCGCTGTCAAGCAAGCGGTAATGGCGCTGCCGGACCGCCAACGGGCGGCGCTGATGATGCGCAAATATCAGGAATTGGAATACGCCGAGATTGCAGAGGCGCTGGATTGCAGTGAAGATTCTGCGCGCGCCAATGTGTACCAGGCGCTGAAGAAATTGAGAGAACAATTCGCCGAGGTGGAAGATGAATAAAAAAAGTAAACAAGTAGACAAGGACATAAGTAGACAAGGAAACCAGTACGCGGCGTGGGTGGAGGGGAATGTGCATCCGATGGATATATTGACTTCTTCGCTCGACGCACTGTACACACAAGGACCCAGAGCTGACGCAACTCGGCGGGCAAAGCTGGCTCTGGAACACAGCCTGTCGAAGGTTCTGGTACCCATTTATTACGATCGCATCGATGATTCTCCGCTGGGCGCCGTTTGGCTGGCGGCTGGGCCGCGCGGCCTGGTGGCTGTCGAGTACAACGGCAGCGAAGAAGACTTCCGCGGTACCCTCGCCAAGATCAGCAGCGGCAGGCCACAACGTTCCGCGGAGAAAGTGGCCGCGGCGAAGAAGATGCTGCTAGCTTACCTGCGCGGCGAAAGCAATCGCATTGACATCGGCGTGGATCTGAGCGGCATTACGTACTTTCAACGCCGCGTGCTGGAGGAAACACGCAAGGTACCCCGCGGCCAGGTGTCCACGTACGCCGAGATCGCCCGCCGCATCGGCAATCCAAAAGCGGTGCGCGCCGTGGGACAAGCGCTGCGTCGCAATCCCATCCCAATCGTGGTGCCGTGCCATCGAGTGATCGCTTCGGATGGGACGCTGGGTGGCTACGGTGGGCGCATGCGCGACCGCCGCAAGATGGAACTGCTCCGGCTAGAAGGGGCGACTTGGGCGTAGGTGCAGAGAGAAAAGAAAACCACTGAGACACGGAGACACAGAGATTTTATTTAGTTCTTCCTCCGTGTCTCAATGTCTCCGTGGTTTAATCATTTAATTGACGAGGCATCGATGCAACATATTCGCTCGAGATTTGCCGCACTGACAGTCGACATCCCTCCGATGTACTGGTTCCTCTGGTGGGGGACTTTGATCAACCGCTTTGGGAGTTTCGTCATCCCGTTCCTTACTTTATATCTCACCAGCCAAAGGGGGATTTCCATAAGCCTGGCGGCGCTGATCGTCTCGCTCTATGGAATAGGTTCTTTCGTCGCCCAATTGGTCGGTGGGGAGCTGGCCGATCGATTGGGCAGACGGCCGGTGATGTTGATGAGCCTGTTCGTCACCCCGTTGTTCATGGTCATCCTGGGCCTGGCGCATCCGGTGCCACTGATCGCCGGTTCCACTCTGGTCCTGGGATTCTTCAGTGAGATTTACCGCCCGGCCACCGGCGCCATTGTCGCCGACATCGTCCCGTCTTCGGCGCGGACGCGCGCCTACGGTTATCTGTATTGGGCGGTGAATCTGGGTTTTGCGTTTGCGCCGATCCTGGCGGGCTTGATGGCCAATATCAATTATCTGTGGCTGTTCATCGGCGATGCGTTGACTACATTCATTTATGGGCTGCTGGTCCTGGCGCGCGTACCGGAGACTCGTCCCGAAAAGGCAGGCCAGGTTGCACGCGTCTCTTTTCGTGGACGTATGCGCCAGGTTAGGCAGGAACCCATTCTGCTACTGTTCACCGGGCTGGCCTTGTTTATCGGCATCATCTATATGCAGGGTTACGTAACGCTGCCATTGGATATGCAAGCTCATGGGCTTTCGCCCGCGGACTATGGATTGGCGTCCTCGGTCAACGCCATTCTGGTGGTGTTGCTCTCCATCCAGGTGAGCAGCGCGGCAGGCAAATGGCCGCGCTTCCCGGCGATGGCCGTGGCTGCGGTCCTCTTGGCGGTAGGCTTTGGGTACACCGCCCTGGCTTTCAACCTGCCGACCTTTATGCTGTCAGTGGCCATCTGGACGCTGGGAGAGATCCTGGTGAATGCGGTCGCGCCTGCTCTAATTGCAGATCTGTCCCCTGCTGCGTTGCGCGGGCTGTACCAAGGTATATTCGGCTCGGCCTGGGGATTGTCGTTTTTTATTGGGCCGATGTTAGGTGGCTGGGTATTTGAACGCTTCGGCGCAGGCGCGCTTTGGTCCGCCTGCTTTGCGCTGGGCTGTGTGGTGGCGGTCAGTTATTTGGGCATGGCGCGGCCTGCCCGCAAGCGGCTGGCGGAAATCGTGGAATGAGCTGGTCGATAAGTTGGCTCGTACTCACGCTCTGTGGGTACGCCATTTTTTTGGATGCAGTTGATCACTTAGTCCTGGTCCTTCCGCGGAGCGGGACATAAGTGGTTCCCACGGAGACCGTGGGAACCTGCTACGTGTCGCCAGGTTAGCCAAGCAAAGAATATTGCATTGTTAAATAGGTTTCGCGCGCCAGGAACAGCGCTTGCCACCAGATCGAATTGATACGGCTGGTTGGGGTGGGTGATGGCAATGCATCGATCCCCAGGTCAGCCGCCATTTGCATAGCGCGGTACATGTGCAGCGGATCGCTGACGACCAGCGCGGTGGCGAAGGATTGCTGATCCATGATGTGTTGGGCTTGCTCGAGGTTTTGCCGCGTATCTTGCGACTCGGTTTCAATGTACACCGCGCTCTCCGGCACACCGTTTTCAAGTACGTACTGCATGGCGATCTCAGAATCTGCAACCTGGCGCCCGTCGCCAACGCCGCCGGTGAGGATGATGGCCTGCACCAGACCGCGATGGTAGAGGTCGACGGCATGGTCAATGCGCTCGCGGAACACGGGCGACGGCCGCTCGTGCCTGGTTGCGGCGCCGAGCACGACGGCGACGTCGGCCGCCGTTGTTTCGTCGTTTTGCGCGAAGGCGTAGATCTGCCCGGCAACATAAAGCGCCCAGGCAAGCAGGGCGGCAACGGTGAGCAAGAGAACTTTGCGGAACAGGGGTCTATGAGCACGACCGGGCAGCGATGAAGGCATCATGAGGCGTGTCGGAATTCTATCCCCTGCTAACATAATTGAAGCACTCAACGGTAAGAGCCCAACGTCCAAATGTTCAATGTCAGGCAAACGACTTTGGACAATTGGACGTTGGACATTCAAAGAGGGGTATTACGTATAATACGTCTCTATGCCCAAACCGCGCACCGCCAACGAGATTCGCAAGTCCTTCATCGACTTCTTTGTCAAGAAATACGGCCACACCTGGGTGCCTTCGGCGTCCCTGGTACCCGGCGGCGATGCTACGCTGCTGTTCACCAACTCGGGCATGGTGCAGTTCAAAGACGTGTTCCTGGGCATGGAGACCCGGCCCTACGTGCGCGCCGTGGACTCGCAGAAGTGCCTGCGCGTGGCCGGCAAGCACAACGACCTCGAGGATGTAGGCTTCGACGATACGCACCACACATTCTTCGAGATGCTAGGAAATTGGTCCTTTGGCGATTATTACAAAAAGGAAGCGATCGCCTGGGCCTGGGAGTTGCTCACCAGGGAATGGGGTCTGCCCAAAGAGCGACTTTACGCCTCGGTGTTCAAGGATGACCAGGGCAATATTCCCACCGACGAGGAGGCCGCGTCCAACTGGCTGAAGCAGCCAGGCTTTGATAAATCGCACCTGGTCTATTACGGCCGCGCAGACAATTTCTGGGAGATGGCGGATACCGGACCCTGCGGGCCGAACTCTGAGATCTATTACGACTTTGGCGAAACCTATGGCAAGCTGGGCAAGCGCCTCGATGGCGAACCCGACTTGGCACACCCGCGCTTTGTCGAGATCTGGAACCTGGTGTTCATCCAATACAACCGCAGCAGCCCCACCAAGCTAGATCCGTTACCGGCAAAGCACGTGGATACGGGGATGGGCTTTGAACGCATCACTTCGATCCTGCAGGGAGTGGATGGCAACTATCGCACTGACCTTTTTACGCCCATCATGGCAGAGATCCAAAAGCTCGCGCATCACAACGATAAACAACGCGATGAGAATTTCACGCCCTACCGCGTGATCGCCGACCATAGCCGCGCGGCAACCTTCCTGATCGCCGATGGTGTAGTGCCCGGCAACGTCGGCCGCAATTACGTGACGCGCATGATCATCCGCCGCGGCGCGCGCTTCGGGTCCAAGTTGGGGCTCAACGAGCCTTTCTTGGCGCCGCTGGCGGAAGTTATCATCAAGAATTACGGCGAAGCCTATCCCGAGTTGGTCAAGAATCGTAAAACGATCCTGGATAACTTGACCCGCGAAGAAGAGCGCTTCCAGCGCACCGTGGAAAGCGGCGTGGCGCAGCTTGAGAATTTATTTGCCAATTTGAAAACCAGCGAAACCTTGAGTGGTGATGCCGCGTTCGAGCTGTATGCAACATATGGCTTGCCTTTCGAGATCACGCGCGATATCGCAAAGGAACGCGGCTTCCAGGTGGACGAAGCCGGCTTCCGCTCCGCAATGGAAGAACATCGCCTAGCATCCGGGGGTGGGCAGGCGATGGGCGAACTCGGTGGCGATCATGGCACCGTGTATGCCGAGATCCTCAAAGACCTGCAGAAGAAAAAGAAACTCACCAAGAAGGGCGTCAAATTCAACCCATATGAAGACCTGGAAACCAAAGGCGAGATACTTGCCCTGGTCCATGATGGTAAGCCGGTGAAATCTTCAAAATCTGGCGAGCAGGTCGGCGTATTGTTGCCGGCCACCTCCTTCTACATTGCTTCTGGTGGGCAGATCAGCGACACCGGCACTATCAATTCGGCAACCGGCAAATGGTCGATTAAAGTAACCGACACCATCCAGCCCGCGGCAGGTGCGGTGGTGCACATCGGCGAAGTGATGAAAGGAAATCCCAAGGTCGGCGACAAAGCCGTCGTCCAGGTGGACAGACGCCGGCGCCAAGACATCATGCGCAATCACACCGCCACGCACCTGTTGCATGCCGCGTTGCACCAGGTGCTGGGCGAGCACGCCCGCCAGGCAGGTTCGCTGGTGGCGCCGGACCGCTTGCGCTTCGACTTCACGCATCCCCAGGCGCCGGGAAAAGAAGAACTCGCCAAAATCGAAGACCTGGTCAACAACTGGGTGCTGGACAATCACGAATTGCATATCGAATACAAACCGCTGGAGCAAGCCAAGAAAGAAGGGGCGATAGCGCTCTTTGGCGAGAAGTACGGCACCGAAGTGCGCACGATCCAGATCGGTGAAAACGGCAAACCATTCTCTTATGAACTCTGCGGCGGCACGCACGTCGAGCACACCGGGGACATCGGGCTCTTCTTGATCACCAGCGAAGGCTCGGCCGCTGCGGGCATCCGCCGCATTGAAGCGGTCACTGGCCGCGGAGCATATGAAATCGCTAAGAAACGAAATGAAATTTTGTTGCAAACTGCCATCATCTTAAAAGCTAATGCTCTTGAAGTCGCTAATAAAGCCTTAAGCGTCCAAAAAGAACTCAGTGACGCAAATAAACAGCTAATCACATTAAGAAACCAAGTCGCGCATAAAGGAATTGAGGGAATAATCGAGAATGTACCTTTGGTTTCCGGTATTCCTTTGCTCACCGCGGCGCTTCCCGGTGCTAATGCAGTTGCCTTGCGCCAATTGGCGGACCGCTTCCGCGAGAAGTATCCAAGTGGGGTTGCGCTGCTTGTTGGCACAGAAGATGGCCGCGCTACTTTGATCGCGGCGGTCACTAAGGACCTAGTTGCCCGCGGCCTGCAGGCCGGCGACCTGGTGAAGCAAGCCGCGGAAGTATTGGAAGGCAGCGGCGGAGGGAAACCCGAATTGGCTCAAGCCGGCGGCAAAGATAATGGCCATGTTGCTGAAGCGCTGGCGAAAGCCGAGCCGTGGGTGAAGAGCAAGTTAGGTAGCTAGGTAGTCGAATAGTCTGATAGTCGGAAAATCCAATCTGTTAATCTGTTAATCGGTTAATTATTTACGGGGTGGAACCTAAACTTGCCCAAGAGACCCCGCCTTTTGTCATTCTAAGCCCCGAATGCTTTCTTCGGGAACTATGGCGGCCGCAAGGCAGCCGCGCGCCAGCGAAGCATGCCCTGAGCGAAGCGAATGGGAATCCATCCCGAATCTCTGCCCGGTGGCGCACGCAATTTGCCAACCGATCCTTGGATGGATGCTTTCGCGACGCCTTCCCTCAAGTCAGGAAGGCCGCTCGGCAGGCAACAACGACTACAGAAGAACCTGTTATAGAAGTCTGGCCAGGATTTCTTCGGGAACCTGGGATCTCATGTCCGGATAGGCTTCCAGGATGCGCGCAATATCAGCCAGGTCTTTTTGGCGCTTGCTCGCCCTTCGCTCGGCATCGTGCGCCGCCCACACCTTCCCACGCAGCACGTCATCCAGCCTCGCAACCGGCATGGTCAGCCCCAGAATCTCTCGTTTTTCGGCGTTTTTGACGAATTCGCTATATCTCGGATCAGTCTGAATCTGGACTCGCAGGTTGGACCCTTGAAGAATGACGTTGATACTATGCGGAAAACGTTCGGTGCGATATTTTAGTGCCAGCAGTGTTTCAACCTGCTCTAGCTGTTCAGCCGCCACGGCCAGATCGAGATCAAGGCTGACCAGCGGCTCCACGTAAGCATTCACGGCCTGCCCCCCAACCACGCAATAATGTACGCCGTGCTCAGCTAACAGCGCCAGAATGCTCTCTAGATAGTTTTCTTTATCCATGGTTACGATTTTCCAAAACGTCAGGGCTTGCACTCGTACCTCGCACTCTGAAATCCTAAATCATAAATCTGAAATCAGCAATCAGAAATGGTTTTATCCTTGATCCACACCTACTACCTTATAATATCCTCAATAATATCCTCATGTCATGGGGGCCATCCAAACCCTTAGATCTACCCTTTTCTTCACCCTTCTGCCGCCTTCCTGATCGCCTATTGCTATCGCCTGATTCGTGAATTGGTTGGATCTCATTGACAGGATGCCAAAATCCGGTTATATTTAGGCACACCTAAATATTAACATTCAGATAGGAGGATGTCAATAATGCCATCAACCAACACCGCAATCCACACTAAGGACCTAACCAAATTCTATGGCTCCTTCCAGGCCCTTCACGGCGTCGACCTAAGCGTCCAGCGCGGCGAGATCTTCGGCTTCCTGGGTCCCAACAGCGCCGGCAAGACCACCACTATCCGTTGCCTGCTTGACCTCATCCACCGCGACGGCGGGGAAGTGACCGTGCTCGGCATCGACCCGTCCGCTGACCCGGTGGCCGTCCGCCGCAGCGTGGGCTACATGCCCGGCGAACTCCACCTGGATGGAAGCCTGACCCCCGAAGCGTTACTACGCTACTTCAACGAACTGCGCCACGGCGCCGCCGACTGGACACACGTGCGCCAACTCGCCGGGCGGCTGGGCCTCGAGCTCAAGCGCCCCATCCGCAACCTCTCGCACGGCAACAAGCAGAAGGTCGGCATCGTGCAGGCGCTGATGCACAAACCCGAACTCATCATCATGGATGAGCCCACCCAGGGCCTCGATCCCATGATGGCCAATGAGGTGCTGCGCTTGCTCAAAGAACTGCAGGCGGCGGGCAGCACCGTCTTCTTCTCTTCTCATATCATGAACGAAGTGGAGAGCATCGCCCACCGCGTGGGCATCATTCGTGATGGACGTATTGTCGAGGTGGCCGACCCGAAGACACTGGGAAAGCGCGCTCTGAACCGCGTGCGCGTCCGCTTTCAGCAGCCGGTGGACGGCAGCGAGCTGTCCAAGGTCAGCGGCGTCACCGTGCTTTCGCAGGACAACGCTCACTTCGTTCAGTTACAAGTCGAAGGCACAATGGACGCGCTGATCAAGGCGCTGGCCAAGCTGCCGGTCAGCGATTTCGAAACTGAACGCCCCAGCCTAGAAGAAGCTTTCCTGGCCTATTACGATGACATGGAGAAAAAATGACCACTGTCTTTCTGCACTCTCTGAAAAAATATCGCGGCGCCATCCTGGGCTGGGGACTCACCCTGGCTATCGTCGCCATGATCTTTGTGCCATTCTACGATTCCATCGCCGAGAACGCCGAACAATTCCAGCAGATGATCGAGCTCTATCCGGAAGAGCTGATGGCATTCTTCACCGGCGGTGGCAATTTCAACTTCACCACGCCAGAAGGATTTCTCGCCATCGAATACTTCTCCTTCATGCCACTGGTAATCGGTGTCTTCGCCATCATGGCGGGCAGTGGGTTGCTGGCCGCCGATGAAGAGCGCGGCGTGCTCGATCTGGAAGCCGCTCAACCCGTCAGCCGCTCTACGCTGTTCTGGGGACGCTTATCTTCGCTGGTCGTCTCTCTGTTCTTTATCCTGGTCTTGGGCTACGCGGGGGTAATGGCCGGCACCACTTATTCGCAGATGGATCTCGACGCCGTGGACACCATCACACCCTTTGCCTCCCTGTTCGCCTACCTGCTCTTCTTCGCCGGGTTGGCGCTGCTGCTCAGCATGCTGTTGCCCTCGCGTAGTTCTGCCAGCATGGCGGCGGGCATCGTGCTGGTGGCCAGCTTCCTGCTGGCCGGCCTTTCGCAGTTCAACGACACGCTGGCCTCTATCGAACCCTTCCTGGCCAATATGTACTACCAGGGAACTGACTGGACCGAGGGATTCAAGCTCGATTGGTTCCTGATCCTTGCGGGACTTGGTTTCCTCTTCATATTGCTGGCCTGGTGGGCTTTCTTGCGCCGCGACATCCGCGTCGGTGGCGAGGGCGGCTGGAAGCTGCCCTGGTTTCAGCGGCGGGCAACGGCAAAGGTGCAAGCCAATTAAAAGTGAAGGGCTGCAGGATTCCTGCAGCCCTTTTGTTTTACAAAATCGTGGTCTCCTTCGTTCCTTAGACGGTTCCTTCTTCCCAGGAAGTAAGGTATTTTTCCTGTTCTGGGGTGAGCCAAGGAAGGCTCTGCCTTCCGCAGTTGCGAGGAGGAGCCCTGGCTCCGACGAAGCAATCTCTCCTCTATACGGTCCCCTCTTCCCACGAGCTCAGGTACTTTTCTTGTTCAGGGGTGAGTGTATCGATGTGAATGCCCATTGCTTCCAGCTTGATGCGGGCGATCTCGCGGTCGATCTCTTCGGGAACCGAGTAGACCTGCTTGCCCAGCTTGTCGGCGTTCTTGGCCATATATTCGGCGCTGAGCGCCTGATTGGCAAAGGACATGTCCATCACCGAAGCCGGGTGGCCTTCGGCGGCTGCCAGGTTGATCAGGCGGCCTTCGCCCAAGATGTGAATGCTGCGTCCATCGGGGAGTTGATACTCCTCGACGAAGGGGCGCACCAGGCGCTTTTCCTTGGCCATCTTCTCCAACGCCGGGATGTTGATCTCCACGTTGAAGTGCCCGGAGTTGGCTACGATGGCGCCATCCTTCATGACCTCGAAATGGCGTTGATCCACCACGTTGATATCGCCGGTGACGGTAACGAAAATGTCACCGATCTTGGCGGCTTCTTCCATGGGCATGACGCGGTAGCCGGTCATGACCGCCTCCAGCGCCGGCAGCGGATTGATCTCGGTGACGATGACGGAAGAGCCCATGCCGCGGGCACGGTCTGCGAGGCCGCGGCCGCACCAGCCATAGCCTGCCACGACGAAGTTCTTGCCCGCCAGCAAAATATTGGTGGCGCGCACGATGCCGTCAACGGTGGATTGGCCGGTGCCGTAGCGGTTGTCGAAGAAATGCTTGGTCATAGCGTCGTTCACCGCGATCACCGGGAATTCCAGCATGCCATCGGCGGCCATGGCCTTGAGCCGGATGACCCCAGTGGTGGTCTCTTCAGTGCCGCCGACGATCTCGGTCAGCAAATCGCGGCGATTTTTGTGCAGCTCGCTCACCAGATCCGCGCCGTCGTCCATGGTCATGTGCGGCTTGTGGTCCAAGGCGGCGTTGAGATGCTTGTAATAGGTGGCATTGTCTTCCCCCTTGATGGCGAAGACGGGGATCTCGTCATGCGACACGAGAGAAGCGGCCACGTCATCCTGCGTGGAAAGCGGGTTGGAGGCGGTGAGTACCACGTCGGCGCCGCCCGCCTGCAGCGTGCGCGCCAGGTTGCCGGTCTCGGCGGTGACGTGCAAACACGCCGAGAGGCGCAAGCCTTTCAGCGGGCGCTCCTTCTTGAAGCGCTCCATGATGGTGCGCAGCACCGGCATTTCGCGTTCCGCCCAGTCGATGCGCCGGCGGCCGCCTTCGGCCTGCTTGGGATCCTTAATATCATACTTGTCCATGAAATCTCCGTTAGTGGTTTTGATTAACCGATTAATCCATTAATCGGTTAATCAATTCGTGATCGATGAATGTTCGCTTGGCAACAGGATGTTCAGTTTTCCGCCATCATCGTAATGCTGGCGATAGCGGATCAGGAATTCTTCGCAGGTGAAGTGGTGCGCCTGCGGTCCGTCGTTTTCGAGGCAATAGGTGGCAGCCAGCGAACCCAAGCGGGCGCAGGTCTGCCAATCCAGCCGGAGGCGATATCCGGTGAGGAAGCCGCCGCGAAACGCGTCACCGCCGCCCGTGGGATCTACGATCTTGTCGGTGGGTACGGCCTCAACAGTCGTTTGCGTCGCGTCGTGATAGACAGTTGCGCCTTGAGGGCCAAGGGTCACAACCATGAAATCAAGCAGCGCCATAAGATCATTCCCGCTCATGTGGGTCTTGTCTTTGATGAGTTCGAATTCGTATTCGTTGACGAAGAGGGCGCGGGCGCTCTCCACGCCGCGGCGCAGGATTTCGCCATCGAAGCGGATGATCTGCTGGCTAGGGTCATAGATGTAGGCGATGCCGAGCTCTTTGCACTCGCGGACATAGCGCTCCATGGCAGCTGGCTCATTGGGAGAAATGACGACCAAGTCGGGTCTGCCGCCGGCCAACTCGTGCAGCGAGAGCTCCGTGGCGTGCGCCATGGCGCCGGGGTAGAAGCTGGCGACCTGGGCGTTGGACTTGTCGGTAGTGGCGAAATAGGAAGCAGTGTATTTACCCGGCACCATTTTGATATTCATCGTATCCACACCGTGCTCCTCGAGCCAAGCGCGGTATTCCTCGAAGTCTTCGCCCACAGTGGCCAGCACGCGCGGCCGCGAGCCCAGCAGTGCCATGGTATAGGCGATGTTGGGCGCGATGCCGCCGCGGCGCCGTATGAGGGTTTCGACGAGGAAGGAGAGGCTGATTTTTTCTAGGTGTTCGGCGAGTAGGTGTTCTTTGAAGAACCCCGGAAAGGTCATCAGGTAGTCGTAAGCGACCGAACCAGTGATGAGGATGTCCATTACGCGATCAGCCCTTCACAGTAAAAGACGCCCTCCAAGAGAGCGCCTGTGACCGCGAAGCGAAGAAAAGTGTAACATGGGAAAACACTAACGTCAAAGAATTCTTGAAGTCTTGCAGTCTGGAAGTCTTGGTGTACCCATGTCGCGACTTCTTGACTACCCGACCTCCCGACTTCTTTGCTTTATAATCCGCGCCGATGGACATCGAAACCCTTGGCGGCTTGGCGACGGCGCTCACGTTTTGGGGTGGGGCGTTCTTGCTGACCTTGTGGGCCAGCCTGATCTACTGGACCTGGCGCGACGCCAAAGCCCGCCTGCGGGAGCCGTTGCAGCGAGCCTTGGCCGTGTTGGTGTCGGTGGTGCTGTTCATTCCCGGGGTAATCATTTATTTGGTGCTTCGCCCGGCCAAGACCATCGAAGAGGAATACCTGACCACGCTGGAGGAAGAGGCGTTGTTGAAGGCAATTGAAAGGGAAGAGAAAAAATAGCTAAGGGGAGGGCATTGGGGTGGAGGTGAAAAAGCATATCCAATTTCAAAATGCGAATTAAAGAGGGCGAGACCACGGTTTTAATGGGGGGACTAGCGCGATAAACACTAGGCTTATTTATGAGATCTTATGATGCTATTCGCTTGCGCTGGCAGCTTGTCCCGCAGGCACATTTGAAGGAGGGAACTCAGAAGGTAGATCGAATCTGTAACCATCGGTTCCCATGAAGCGGAAGTAAGTTACAGCTCCGGGCTTGATCTCTACTTCCACGCGGCGCCAAACACTGATGAGTGGGATGGCGATCTCGTAACGGCCTGTGGGCAGATCGCTAAGTACGAAGTTTTCTCTGTAATAGTCGTCCGGCAATAGCTTGTACTCACTGGCGTATGTATACGAAGTCCAACGCCTGCCGGAATCGAGGTTGGTTACCTCAACGAGGCGATTCAATAAGAGGGCATCCTTGCTGGTGGTTACGCGTCCTACCAGCACGCCGAAACCTTCGGGCGGAACGATCCACAGTTCCGGGTTGCGCGTGAAGTAGATCGTGTTGCCGCCCAAACGCACTTCGAAGTGCAGATGCGGGCCTGTGGTGAGGCCGGTCATGCCGGAAAGACCGATCACATCGCCGCGCTCCACGTGATCGCCTTTCTCCACCTTGGTTTCTGAAAGGTGCGAGTACACGGTGTAGAGGCGTTCTCCCTTGAAACCGAAATCATGGCGGATGACAACGGCAATGCCATAGGGGTCATCAATGAAATTTACCGAGTTGTACAGCAGTCCATAGTCCGCCCAGATCACTTGGCCTTCTGCTGCGGCATAGATGCGCGTGGCCGGGTGCGCACCGATGTCCACGCCAAGGTGCTCGTTGCCCAGTTCACCTGCGGCCTGGATGACTCCATATCTCTGCGAGGGAATCAACAGCCAGTAATCGACGTTGCCGATGGGCTTGGAGAAGTAGAAATGATCGTGCTCGTTGAGGGCAAGCGGGGCGCCGAAGGAGGCCGGGAAGCCGCCGGTGATGGGCAGAGAGTCAGTGGCGAGGTCGCCGCCAAGAGGAAAGGGCGCCAACGTGGGAAACTGATAAGCAGGCCAGGGTGTGAAAACGGGGGACGCGGCTGCGGTGGGGAGAGACGTCCTTGTGGGTCGTGATGTCGCCGTTAAATCGGAGGGCTGAGTGGATGGGGTTCCAGCTATGGGAGCGCAAGAAGCAATTATTGCTGAACCAACAATGACCAACATGATCCCGCGTCGCAAAGGCAGACGTCGGGCCCATTCGTTTCGCTCAAGGCGGGCGTTGGACATGGGACGCAGGATGTTCATGGCATGATCGTCGCCAACTCTTCGGGCGAATACAGCTGCCGCATTGCCTCTTCCCAAGTTAGGCCTTGGCGATATACGAAGAGATTGAACAGCGCACCCTGGTAGTAGCTGCGCCAGTTGTTGAGCGCAGGGACGCGCTCAAAGCCATAATCCGCAGCCAGGGTGGTGAAATCCAGCCAGGTATCGTCCGGCAAGGATTCTGCCGGTTCACCACCAGCCTGGTAGTCGCTCTCTGTCCCGGAATAGCGCGCGCCTAGATTCCATGGCAAATCTGTAAGCGGGCGACCCGCATCGCTGGCAACTTTTAGATAGACACGCCAATACGTTTGCCCTTCGAATTCCTCGCGCACGATCGCCATCCAGCCTGCGGATAGCAGGCCGCTGTGCAGTTCAAAGGCGCGGCCGGTGTAAAGCCAGTCTGTTTGCCGAGCGGGCGGGAGGGGATGATCCAATGGGACATAGGCATTGGACAATTCCGAGAGCGCGTCCCACCCGAGTAGTTGCGCGGTGCGGGTACGCAGTGCGTTGAATGCGAGCAGCGCCGCCTGGTTTATTTCCTCGAATGGCGCGTTGACATCAGCGAGTTGGACAATGGAGTCACCAACGGTGGCTGAACGAATTGTGGTCGGCGTTACCTGGGCCGCGGCGCTCAAAGCCTCCGGCAGCGGGACTGGAAGAGAACCCACACCCCAGGCGATGCCCTCGAGTTGGCCGGGTAGTAACTCGGGTGCAAGAGCGATGCCGCCCGACAGGGTGTAAGCGGTCAGATATGTTTCGTTAGGGCCGCGCAACTCGGCCAGGATGGTAGCGCTGGAGAACGACCAGTGCGGATCTTGTCCCAATCCGATGCGCCGCGGCCTTGAGGTCGAATCGCTGAGGTTTTGTGCATAAATCGTCCAAGCCCCGCCGTCGAGCTGCGACCATGCAAGCCAGGCGCCATCAGGCGACCAGGCGGGTGAGCCCTGCGGGACTGTGCTTGCAACTAATTGTCGGAATCGCGCCTCGCCTTCCGCTTCCAGATCAACCAACCAGATCTGGGGAGGGCCGCCGCGATCAGAGACGAACGCGATCTTCTGCTCGTTTGGTCGCCAGGCAGGGGCGTAATCAGCGCCGCTGCTGGCGGAAATACGAACCGGGTCCACCGAGCCATCAATGGGCCGAATAAATATTTCCAAGTCGCCATCGGAGTAATGCTCATAAGCCAGCCAGGCCCCGTCTGGAGACCAGGAGGGGTGGCCGGCGTATGTGACCTCGTCGGTAAGTTGTGTGGCGCGGCCGTTGAGCAGATCAAGCATGTAAAGGTCCCAGGAGCCGCTGCGGTTGGACGTGAAAGCAATGCGCTGGCCGTCGGGGCTAAGCGCCGGCTGAATATCATCCCAGGTTCCAGTCGTTAAGCGAATGAATGGCTGGCCAAGTAACTGGTGGCTGAAGAGCTGGGAGTGGCCTGCCTCTGAAACACTTAGCACCATCAACCCATCCAGTGAGGCGACCCCGCCGGCTTCAAAGGGAACGGGGTAAGTAGAGACTACTGTTGAAAGCGTAGGGGTTGGCGAATTTGGGACGACGGTTGTGGTCGGCTGGAATGCCGTAGGCGTGGCCGTGGCCTGCATGGCCACTGATTCCTCCTTGCCAGAAGCAGAGGCGACGTCTGGCAACAAGAGTTGGCTTAGCCATGGGGAGCCGAGCAGCGCAAGTGCTACTGCGCCCACCGCGGCAACGATGATGAGGGCGCGCAGGACATGGATGCGCAAGAGCGAAGCAGGTTTCAAATCGGGTTCGAGGGGCAGCATGGAATGAAGGTTATTAAAGCAAGATTCTTGCCAACGGGCTATCAATCGAGGAGGTTAATTGCCTTTTAAAACTTCAAACTCGACTGTTCGATAGTCCACCACGTTTTTGCCCTTATCCAGGATTTCGCCAGCCGATTTTTGGCCGCCGTTTGTAGATACGTTAGCTTGCACATCAGTATAGAAAACATCCACGATCAACGAATATTGCCCCTCCGGTTTGGCTTGGCGCAGATGCATAGTGAAGTCCATCTTATTGTCGATGGCTTCGACTACGCTGAGCGCTGACACCTCGCGACCGTCTGGGTCGGCGATGGCGACATCGATGTTGGGGCGTCGCTGGAAAGGGGTAAGCTCCAAGTGGACGTCGATACGCACCCCATCGGCCCTCGGGGTTGCATCCAGGGCGCGGATGCGCACCTCGCTGGGTGGTAAAGGGGCTTCGCTGGCGTCGGTGAAGAAGATGTCGGACATAGGCGGGAATTATAGCGATGTATCGGGCGGCGGACGGGAAGATCGGCACCATAAGTCCGGAGTTGTAGATTAAAGATTAGTAATTGATTGGCTGGGTTTTCGTTATTGTAAGTATGAATTTCTTTCGGCAGGCGCCTGATTCCGTTCTCATTATGCTCATCACGCTGTTTGCGTTCGCCTTCCTGGGGCTGGCTTACGTCATCGCGGACACCGGATTCCCGGGGGGGATCAACCCGGCCACCGGAAACCTGATCTACGGCGGCATGGCTTTCATCCTAGGGATAGCGGGATGGGTCGTGGTATGGCGGCGGGGAAGATGGAACGCAGATAATACATGGGCAACCTTTTGGGGCTATGCGATTGTGGCCTTGTTTTGGGGTACAGGAATCTGGTTTTTATTTCAGTGGCTGAGATGAGGGCAAGGATGGAAGGATGAAGGATGAAGCCAAAAACTAACTATAGATTTCCGATCGCTGATTTCTGATTGACAAAAAGGCAAGAGCGGGGAGAGGCCTAGATTACAATTCCGCCCGAGGTATCGATGATCGACGACCATTTCGAGACCCTGGCGATCCACGCCGGGCAAGAGCCGGATCCGGAAACGGGCGCGGTGATGACCCCTATTTACCAAACGTCCACCTATGCGCAAGAGGGGGTCGGCAAACATAAGGGCTATGAATATGCGCGAACGGGAAACCCGACGCGCACAGCGCTGCAAAATGCCATCGCCATACTGGAGGATGGGAGCCACGGTCTCGCATTCGCATCCGGGATGGCAGCAACCGATACCATCATTCGCACGTTCAATCCAGGGGACCATATTCTAGTGGGCAGTGATGTATATGGTGGCACGTACAGGTTGTTTGAAAAGGAATATGAACGGTTTGGAATGGAGTTCAGCTATGTGAATGTGGCGGACCTGGATGCCATCGAAGCTGCGCTGACGCCCAAGACGCGGATGTTTTGGCTAGAGACGCCCACCAACCCTCATCTCGGCATTGCAGACTTGGCAGGGATAGCCAAAATTGTGAAGGCCCACTCTTCAAAACCGATCCTTGTTGTGGATAATACATTTGCCACGCCTTATGTGCAACAACCGCTGAATCTGGGCGCCGATATCGTGGTGCACTCAGCAACCAAGTATCTAGGCGGACATTCGGATTCGGTGCTGGGGTTGATAGTGGTGAATGATGACGAACTAAATGGGCGATTGGCTTTCCTCCAGAACGCCGCCGGCGCGGTGCCGGGTCCGATGGACTGTTTCCTGATCTTGCGAGGCATCAAGACACTGCATCTGCGCATGGACCGGCATGCCCAGAATGCGGCCGCGGTGGCGGAGTTCCTGGCTGCGCATCCCAAAGTGAGCAAAGTCTATTACCCATTCCATAGTTCGCACCCGCAGCGCGGACTGGCGCAGAAGCAGATGCGTAACGGTGGGGGTATGGTTTCATTCGAATTGAAAGATGGGGAAATATCCGCCCGCAAGGTGGTCGTAGCCACGCGAATATTTACGCTGGCGGAGTCGCTGGGCGGCGTCGAGTCGCTGATCGAATTGCCCGCGGCCATGACGCATTTGTCGACGGCAGGTTCAACATTACAAGTGAGTTCGAGTCTGGTAAGGCTATCCGTGGGCGTGGAGCACGTCGACGATCTGATCGCCGATCTGGAACAGGCACTTATTAAAGCCTAACACTTCTGTTTTGGCGCTGGTTTAATTCTTGCACCTAGGTATTTACGGAGTGCTGTTTCAGATTTGAATGAATAAGCTTGATTTGCTCTTGGCGACGGGTGTGTTCGTTTTATCCTTTTGCTCTGCACCCATTCCCGACGATCAAGGTATCCGCGGGATTGTGATGTTGGGACCATTGTGCCCAGTGGTGCAGGAAGGCGAGCCGTGCCCTGATAAACCCTTTCAAACCGACCTGGTCGTGACTAATCCCGATGGTACGCGCTTGATCAAGGAATTCTCCTCTGATATTGACGGCAGATTCGAAGTGTATCTGCCTGTTGGCGTTTATGCCATCCGGTCCCCGGAGGCGGGCGGTTTGCCTTATTGCTCGACCAACGAACCGGTGACCGTTCGGAGCGGGTTGATGGCTGACGTCACAGTATTTTGTGATTCGGGGATTCGTTAATTACATCGAGCCTGATGGAGCATCTCCTGCTCAGCCCAATGCAATCCGTAGAGCTGCAGCTGATCAGGGTGGGTGATTAAAAAAAATAACCTCGACTAATTAGTTTCGCCACTCATTTCTGATTTTATCGAACCCTTATCAAAAACTAAACCCCCGGAAGTCATAAACCTGCTTCCTGAATCGTAATCGGGAATGCGCCGCTTGGCGCAGCTTGGGAGGAATTCTCAGGCAAACCACATTCTACGGAGGTCCTGATGAAACGTGGAGGCATTTTGATATTGAGCGCCTTGGTTTTGCTGTTGATGGTTGCCGCGGCGCCGGCGGCTCCCCGCGAAGAGACGAAGGTTGTGGCAATCGAAAATCGCACCGGCGAGTCAGTGAGGTTGGAAGTAAAAGATAACGGAGGAATTGAAACTATATTCCTGGGAGCCTGGCAAAGTGTTTCCAGGGAGTTGGTCCTTGGAGAGCAGTATGTCCTCAGCTATGAAGCCTGCGATCGAATGAACCGGGATGCCTACATCGTGGCACAAGACACAACTCTCCTCGTGCTGGGCAGGTGTGGTGATGGTCCTGGAGTCACATACAGATCGATAACAAGACCGGCCAACCCATGATCGTGTCATTGAGCGGCGCAGCGGGCGTGTTCGGCTACTGGCTGCCGCTCGGCGGATCCTCAATCCAAATCCCGTCCGGACCTTACACGTTCACCTCGGTGGCGTGCCTGTCCGAATCGGGAACGATCAAGGCCTCATACGCCCCCTATAATCGGCCGTGGATTTGGACCTGGACCTGCGAGTCGGCAACTTTATCGCCCTCAGTAGAGTAAAAACCTTCGCGTTTTTAGAAAAGCCCTCGTAAGAGGGCTTTTTCTATTCGTCATAAAGCACTGTAGATTCTGCGTAGTAGCGTACTCCCTTGCGAGCCACGCGTTCACTAACCCAGCGATCCAGGGCGATGTTCTTGTCGGATAAGGATTTATCAGCGGCCAATTCATCCAGTGGGTAATTGACTCGCAAGGCCCGGGGCGAAATCAAGAAACGGGTGACACCGGGCGGCAGCAAGATGCCGGCTTCGCAGAGTTCCAGCACCTGATGCACCTTGAAGGGGGGATAAACCACGACGGCAGTCAGGTTGTCATATTGCCCATTAAGTTCGCTGATGCGTTGCGCCGTGGTTCGATCTAGATGGGCTTTGTCCGTATAGGTATGAGCAATCCGTGCCAACTGGTTGGCGCGAGCGCGCAAGTCCTTGTTCTCGTAGCGTGCGATGTAAGCGGAATCGTCAGGCAGCTGAAGCCAAACCAGCGTCTTGGTCGGCCACTCGCTTTGCGGTCTTTTGATGCCCGGATCGATCTCACGGAAGGAGATGTCCGGCAATTTGCGAATTGATTCAACCAAGGCTTTCGGATCCCAGTTCCAGAGCACGTGGTTCCATTTTTTTAATTCCAGCCCAGGATCTTCTTCTTTGATCACCTGGGCCAGAATGTGCGGCAAGCCCATTTGAGCGAATGCAGAACTGCGGTTGGCGCCATCAAGCACCATGTGGCGGTTAGTTCCGTCGTCGAACGGCGTGACGACGGGGGGGTTGCGCAGCACGCCGCTTGCGCGCAGACGATCAATCAACGGCTTGGCCCGCGAGTCGTCGTGCCATTCGTGAGCGACAAGCGCATTTGTGGGGAGAATCCTCAGGTGAGGAAGGTTGTTTGCCATAAGCTGAATGCTACCTTTGGATGAAATCCAACACATCGATCTTGGTGAGAATGCCGACCACGCGACCACCGTCGTTCACCAGCACGGCATTGTGTTTGACCAAGTCGGACATGGCGTCCACCAAAGGAGTGTGGGCGGCCAGGCTGGGTGGCGCCGGCTGCAGCAATGCTTTGATCGTGTCTTCGCCAGGCCGCTCGGCCGTGCTCTCGAGCAAGTGAGTGAGCAAATCGCCTTCGCGTACCAGGCCGATGACTTCCGCGCCGCCGTTCATGGCAGGCAGCTGCGAGATGCCATATTCCTTCATCTTGGCCACCACGTCGCTGATGCGGTCATCGGCGGAAGCGGAGATAAGTTCGCTGAAACCTTTCGTGCCCAATACTTCACGCAGTGTGGCTTCTTGCCATTCAGATTCGAGGAAGCCGTTCTCTCGCATCCACTTGTCGTCGAAAACTTTGGAAAGATAGCGCGAACCGGAATCGGGCAATAGGACAACGGCCAGCCGGTCGGCCATTAACCCTTTGCAGTAGCTCAAGGCGCCGGCTACCGCAGACCCCGAGGAGCCGCCGGCAAAAATCCCTTCTTCAGCAACAAGGCGGCGAGTCCAATAGAAGGATTCCTTATCATTAACGCGCACAACCTCGTCAACTTGTAAAAGATCCGAGGTTTTGGGCAGGAAGTCTTCGCCGATGCCCTCGACTTTGTAGGTGTTGGCTTCCACGCCCGGCGGGACCTTGCCCTTGTTCTCCCAAATCTCTTTGAGTATAGATCCTTGGACGTCGATGCCGATAACCTTGATCTCGGGATTTTTTTCCTTGAGATATTTGCCAACTCCGCTGTAAGTCCCACCGGTGCCCATGCCAATGATGACATCGGTGACCTTGCCAGCAGTC
>Ga0209751_10001160_pt1 | contig 27375 bp, 19 predicted proteins | sample RifCSP13_1_FD_184019 | JGI IMG/M metagenome (GOLD analysis project Ga0209751, IMG submission 184019) | Soil microbial communities from Rifle, Colorado - Rifle CSP2_sed 13_1 (SPAdes) (version 2) | ecosystem: Environmental > Terrestrial > Deep subsurface > Rock core/Sediment | place: Rifle...
TCGCACGAGCAGGCCCGCCTACCGGTTCGCGGTCACGGAGTTCCGGTTCCAGTTGATGCTTGAGATGAGGGTCCATTCGCCGTCGACGACGAACCCCTTCGTGTGCATCCGTGTGAGCTCGTGGGCGCCGAGGTCGATGAGCTTCGCCCGGAGGTCGAAGCCCTCGGACTCCGCGACTGCGGTCAGGACGGCGACCGTGTCGTCGTTGTCCGTCGGGTCGCCCTCGTCCGTGTTGTACGGGGAGGCGTCCAGGAGGATGCGCACGGAGACGCCGCGCCGTGCGGCATCGAGGATCTCCTCGAGGAAGAGGTTCGGGAAGGGACCCCATGTCGTGTGCGCGTAGAACACCTCGACGTGGATGGACCTCGACGCGCCCCGGAGGGCATCGAGGATCGCGAGGGACGTATCCGGCCCCACGATGGGCGTCACGGTGAGGTCGGACTCGAACGCGGACCGGCTCGGGAATCGGGGATCCCGCGGCGTCGCGGGCTCGGGTCGGGGCTCGACCGGCGTAACAGACATCTCTGCGAACGTGGCGATGTCCCGGCGGCGATCGTCGAAGTCCTCGGAGAACACGCTCCCGAAGAACGCCGCGAGCGGCGGATCATCGATCGCGGCGCCCCATCCCCGGGAGCCCGTGATCGGTCCGTCCGGGAACGCCGAGTCGCCCCAGTTCTCCGTCGTGACGAGGACCCATCGGGCGTCGACCACCGCATACTTTGCGTGCAGGAAGCGGTATCGCTCTTGGATGTCCCGTTTCGTGTCGTCGATCATGAAGTGGACTTCGGCGCCCGCAGCCGCCAACCGCTGGACGACGGTCCATTCGTCGCGGTCGATCCCACCGACCGGGGCGCCTTCCAGGAGCACGCGAATCCGGACTCCTCGCGCCGCCGCCTGCTCCATCGCGGTCCCTAAGGTCGGGCTCGTGAGCGTGTAGAGGCTCGCGGCGATCGAACTTGTGGACGTTTCAATCAGGTCGAAGAGCGGGTCGGCCCGGGCGTCGGGGGTGACGAAGGCCCGGACCTCGGCCGTGAACGGCGCATAGGCGACGCTCGGGAGCGCCGACTGCCCGAGCGACCGGATGCGCAAGAGGTCCCAGTCCGCCGAGGAGTTCGTATCCTGCCACGTTCCGACGCGCGCGCGCGTTGCCACGTATCCCTGGTCGACCGCGTCGGCAGTGGGCCCTGTCCAACCGGCTCCGGAATACGACGAAACCCCGTAGACGAACACGTCGACGACCGTGCCGCCAGCGTCGCGGAGGACGACCTCGTCGCCGCCGTTGTTGAGCTGGAACGTCCCGGTGGCCATCATCGGCGTCGCGTTCCCATCGCGGTACTGGAAGTCTGCCGCACGGAGCGCGTCCTCGAAATAGGCGGTGGCATTCTGCGCGACGACCGTTCCCCCGCCCACCGCGCTGTTTGGCGGAAACGTGAGGGTCCCCTCTCCATCCGAGATCGTCCAGCCGGACACATCGAGGGAGGGTGTCGCGGCGGGCCCAGAGATCACGACGTATTCGTCTGCGCGGAGCGCGTTGTAGTAGACCTCGGTGATGACCGCGGGTGGCTCCCAGTCCGTCAGTTCTGAGCCACCGCCAAGAAAGGCGAGGGGCGGGGACCCTCCGTCGCCGGAACGCCCTCCGGATGGGAAGATGGCAGGGAGGAGTAGGGTGAACACCACGGCGATCGCGGGACCCCGCATCCCTCTCGGGACGCCCTACCGTCGCAGGTTCCCTATGGGTCCTTCGCGTACATGTAACACGCTAGGCCCCGCGCACGAGCCCCTTCGCGAGGTCCCGGAGCGCCTTCTCCGGGCTCTTCGCCTTCACGACGCCCGACGCGAGGAGGACGCCGACGGTCCCGAGCTCGAGGGCCTTCGCGACATCCCTCCCTGTCTTCACGCCCGCGCCGCACAGGACCTGGACCTTCGGGTCGACCCCGTGGATGCGCGCCACCGCTTTCGTGATGACTTCCGGCTTGGCGGTCGTCACGCTGAGGTCGCCACCGATGAGCTCCGGCGGCTCCACCGCCAAGAAATCCGGCCCGAGCTTGGCGGCGGTCTCGGCCTCCGCGACGTCGTCCGCGCACGCGACGACTTCGAGCCCGAGGTCCCCGCACCGCGCGATCAGGTCCCGCATCTCCTCCCACGCGACCTTCCGCTCGCTGTGGTTCACGATCGTTCCGACCGCGCCGGCCGCGAGCGCGGCCTCCGGGGGGATCCACCCCGTCGCCTTCCCCGTCTCCATCGGGTCGAGGTGCTGTGCGAACACGGGGATCCGGACGGACTTCGCGACGTGGGCGAGGTCGAGCGCGGAGGGCGCCACCGCCAATGAGCACCCCGTGTCCTCCGCCACCCTGGCGCATACCCTCGCGAGCTCCACGGCCTTCGGACCGAGGGCCTCCGGGTAGGCCTTGAAGTTCACGAGGATCAGGGGCGTGCGCACGCGTCGGGATGCCGGCGAGGGGATATCAACGTTCGGAGCGCTTCAGAAGAGCCCTCGGATCTTCCCGTCCTCGTCGATGTCCATCTCCAGCGCCGCGGGCTCCTTCCCGAGTCCCGGCATCCGCATGATGTCCCCCGCGATCGCCACGAGGAACCCCGCGCCCGCGCTGACGCGGACCCCGCGAACCTCGAGAACCCAGCCCGCAGGGGCACCGCGAAGGTTCTCGTCGTCCGAGATCGAGAGCTGCGTCTTCGCAATGCAGACCGGCAGGTGGTCAAGCCCCGCCTTCCGGAGCCGCTCGAGGTCCTCGAGCGCGGCCGCGTCGTACTTCACCTCGCCGGCGCCGTAGATCTCGGTGGCGACCTTCGCGACCTTCTCCTCGAACGGGTCTTCGTCGCGATACACGAGCCGGAGTTGACACGGTCCGCCACGGGTCGCGTCGAGCACCAGCCTCGCGAGAGATTCGCCGCCCTTGCCTCCGTCGGCGTGCAGCGTGTGGGGAGCGGCCGGGACCCCTAGGTCGTTGCAGTGGTCCACGACCGCCGCGACCTCGCGCTCCGTGTCCGCGGAGAACCGGTTCACCGCCACGACGGGGCGCAGGCCCAGCGTGCGGACGATCCGGAGATGCGCGTCCAGGTTCGCAAACCCCCGCTCGAGCGCCGCGAGGTTCTCGGTCTCCAGGTCTCGACGCTTCGCCCCGCCCTCCCGCTTCAGCGCCCGAACGCTCGCGACGAGGACCGCCGCGTCGGGGCACAGCCCGCTCTGGCGGCAGACGATGTCCACGAACTTCTCCGCGCCGAGGTCCGCGCCGAACCCCGCCTCCGTGACGACGACGTCCCCGAGGCCGAGGGCGAGCCGGTCCGCGAGGACCGTCGAATGCCCGTGGGCGATGTTCGCGAAGGGGCCGCCGTGGACGAGCGCGGGCGTCCCCTCCGTCGTCTGCACGAGGTTCGGCATGAGCGCGTCGTTCAGGAGAATCGCGGTCGCGCCCTCGAGGGAGAGGTCGCGGACCGTCACCGGGCGCTCGCCCCGGTCGAACGCGACGACGATCCGCGAGAGTCGCTCCTTGAGGTCCTTCACGCCCTCCGCGAGGCACAGGACCGCCATGACCTCGGACGCGGCGGTGATGATGAAGCCGTCCTCGCGCGGCACACCGTGTTTCTTCCCGCCGAGCCCGATCACGATGTTCCGGAGCTGGCGGTCGTTCATGTCCATGCACCGCTGGAGCAGCACGCGCGTCGGGTCGACGTCGAGCTCGTTCCCGTGGAACACGTGCGCGTCGAGCACGGCGGCGATCAGGTTGTTCGCGGCGGTGACGGCGTGGATGTCCCCCGTGAAGTGGAGGTTGATGTCCTCCATCGGCAGGACCTGGGAGTAGCCGCCGCCCGCCGCGCCGCCTTTCGTGCCGAACACGGGGCCGAGGGACGGCTCGCGGATTGCGACGATCCCCTTCACCCCGAGCCGCCAGAACGCCTGCCCTAGGCCCACGGAGGTGAGCGTCTTCCCCTCCCCGAGCCGCGTCGGCGTCGTCCCCGTGACGAGGACGAGCTTCCCCCGCGGGGCCGCCCGCGCGCCGTCGACCGCGGCCATGCGGACCTTCGCGATGTGCTCGCCCTTGAGGACGAGGTCCTCCGGTCGGAGGCCGACGTCCGCCGCGACGTCCACGATCGGGCGCATCGGGGCGGCCTGGGCGATCTCGATGTCCGTGAGCATGCGGGTGCGAGCCCGCGGCCCGGGCATAAATCTGTCCTTCCGCCTGGACACGCGAACGGATCGCGTCGGACCCGCCGGGCGGCTCACAATCAGGCGCGATAACAGGTGGCAAACCCTTTAGGGCGTCGGGCCCCCGGAGAGACACGGTGACTCCGCACCCGCGCCCCACGCGGGCTTCTCGAGCCCTTGGCATCCTCGCCTGCGCCCTCGCCGCATCCCTCGTGTTGGCGGTGTCCCCGACAGGACCCTCCGAGGTGCCGCGTGCGCCCTCGCGGGCATCGTCCCCGCCGTTGACGCTCGTGATTCAGCCGGACGCCGCGAACGGCACGGACACGTACGTCCTGAACGCCACGCCCCTGCGGAACTACGGGAGCGACCCGTCGTTGTGGGTGGGGCCGGACCCGGCGAACGGGAGCCTCGGCCGCGCCCTCCTTCGCTTCGACCTCGGCGGGCTCCCTGCGAACGCGACGGTCCGCGACGCGACCCTCGAGGCGTACGAGTTCGCGGGTGGCTCGGGGACCGTCGTGGCCGGTCGCGCGACGGCGCCATGGCTCGAAGGCACGGGAGGCGGCGGTTGGACGCGCGTGCCCCTCACGGTCCGCGAGACCGCCGGAGTCCGGAGGAGCCAGGAGCCGGTCGAGGCGATCCTGGCGTTCGCACCGGGCGGAATCGTGGACCCCGCTCGCGACCTTCGCGTGTACGCGGGCGGCGTCGAGATCCCCTCGCAGGTGTCCCAGTACTCCTACGTCGGCGGCCAGGTCGCGGGGGCCCACGTTTGGTTCGGCGCGACGGTGCCCGCGTGGGGGACGCGGGCGTACGACGTCGTGTACAGCCCGAACGGGACCGCGGTCCCCGCATACCGGACCGGGGGCTTCGGCCCCGCCCGATGGACCTCTCCGCCCGTCGGAACCGGCGCCTCGTCCGTGACCGTAGCGGACCTGGACGGGGACGGGACCCTCGAGGTCCTCTACGGGACGCAGACGGGGTCTGTCGTCGCTCTCACCGCGAGCGGGGGTCCCTACTGGTCGACGCCCCTCACGAGTCGGTCCGTCCCGTACGCGCCCCAAGTCCTCGACGTCGACGGAGACGGACGACTCGACATCTTCGTGGTGACGAACGAGCCCTCGCTCCACCGGCTGGACGACCTGGGGCGGGCCCTCTGGAACACGACCCTGGGGCTGCCCGACCTACCCCTCTCAACGGTCACCCTCGCCGACGTGGACGGGGACGGGGTCCGAGACGTGCTCGTGGGCGGGCGGTCCGCCGAGGTCCGGGCCTACGACGGCGTGACCGGCGCGCAGACCCGGGCGTACCCCGCGGGGGATTGGACGTACACGACGACGGTCGCGGACGTGGATGGGGATGGAGTGCCGGAGCTCTTCTTCGCGAGCGACGACCGCCTCGTTCACGCACACGCGGCGTCGGGCCCGTTGCTCTGGGCGAACGCGACCGCGGGGACCTCGTTCATCGAGAACTCCGTGGCGGTCGGCGACGTGGACGGGGACGGGATCCTCGACGTTGTCACGGGTGACGATGGGAACGGGGGCCCCGAGTTCGCCATGGACGGCGCGACGGGTCGCGTCCTGTGGTCCACGGTCCTCCCCTTGTATCGGGAGGGGGACCAGACCTTGGCGGATCTCGATGGCGACGGAGCCCTCGAGATCCTCGTCGGCATCTCCTCTGGGACGCTCTATGCCCTGCGGGGGTCGGACGGGGGAATCCTCTGGACGGATGTCGGCGGGACGACGCAGGCCCTCGCCCCCGCGGTCGTGGACGTCACGAACGACGGGCGCCCGGAGATCCTGTACCTCACGGAACGGGGCACGAGCCTTCGCGTTCTGAACGCGACGGGCGGGCTCGTAGCCTCCTGGGCCGTCGCGTCGAACGATCCCGGGTGGCGGCAGCTCTCCCAACAGCCGATGACGACCCCCGCGGTCGCCGACCTCGACGGGGACGGCACGATGGAGATCGTCGTCCCGACGGGGATCGGGGTCCAAGCGTTCCCCTCGGGTGGCCTCGCGCGGGACTGGCGGTCGTTCGGATACAACGCGAACCACACCCACCGCCAGGGCGACGGATCGTCGCCGGAGGGCGCGCCGTTCCTCGTGGTGTCCCTGGGGGCGCCGGAGGCTTATCCCGCGGCCGGAGCGTCCTGGGAGTACCGCGACGGGACCACGCGATGGGCCAGCGCGGGCGGAGACTTCGGGGCTGCCGAGGGCAGCGCGACGGCGTCCGCAGGCTGGGTGGCGTGGAACGTGACCGCCATGGTTGCGGACTGGCACGCGGGGACGTTTCCCAGTGTGGGCCTCTTCCTGTCGGAGGCCGACGAGGCCGGGGGAGCCGTCCACGGGTTCCAGAGTTCGGACGGGGCCGATCCGACGTTGCGGCCGCGTCTGACCGTCATCTACACGGTCCCGGTCGTCGACCCGAGTCCCCACATCCTTGGGGCGATCCCGGACGTTACCCGGCCGGAGGACGCCGCGCCATGGTCCCTGGACCTGTCCGGCTACGCCGAGGACGAGGACACCCCGCCGAACGACCTTCGGTGGAACCTCACGGGGCTCGATCCGAGCATCATCCAGGTGGCGGGGGAGAACGTGCCCGGAAACCACGTCCTCACGTTCTTTCCGCAACGGGACGCCTACGGCGACATGCCCGTCACGTACTGGCTCGCCGATCCGCAGGGAAACTTCGCGACCCAGACGGCCTGGGTGAACATCACGCCCGTGAACGACGCGCCGACGTTCACGCCGCCGACCGCGTTTGTGGTGCGCTACAATGCGACGTACGCGTTCGACATGGACCCGTACATGGCGGACGTCGACGACCCCGCCGCGGCCCTCACGCTGACCTCGGACGATCCCGTGCACGCCTCCGTCGCGGGGCACACGGTGTCCTTCCTCTACCCGGAGTCGTTCCTCGGGACCTGGCAGTTCGTGGGCCTCAGCGTGAGCGACGGCCGCCTCTCCGTGGCCCGGGTCGTGGCGGTGCGCGTGACCGCGGACGACCCGCCCGTCGTGACCAGCCCGCTCCCGGACCTCACCCTCATCGAGGGCGAGTTCCGCCGAGGGGTGTTCGACCTCGACGATTACTTCTTGGACCCGGGCGATGACGCCCTGTACTTCTCCTACGGATACTCCCATCTCAACATCACGATCCTTGCGAACCACTCCGTGGATATCCGGGCGGAGTCGAACTGGTTCGGGGTCGAGCGCGTCACGTTCCGGGGCACGGACCCGGAGGGCGCGCTCGCGGAGGACACGATCCTCGTGACCGTGATCCCCGTCGACGACCCTCCGTCGTTGGGGCCCGTCCCCGACCTCCAAGTCCACTTCGACGCGGACTACTCGTTCAACCTCGACCCGTACATCTCGGACCCGGACACGCCGCTCGACGGGATCAACGCCTCCACGTCCAGCCCCTTCGTCTCCGTCTCGAGGCACCTCCTCACGCTCCGATACCCGGTCGCGCTGAACGGGACGGTGCAGCCCCTCACGATCTGGATCGGGGACGGGACCACGACCGTCTCGCGGACGATCCGGGTGACCGTGAGCGACAACTGGCCGCCGTTAGTCGGCGCGAAGATGGAGGGCCGCACGTTCCCGGAAGACACGTCCCTCTCGGGAGCGTACAACCTCACGGTCCATTTCCTGGACCCAGACGGTACGCCCCTGTTCTACACGTCGGGAAACGTGAACGTCCTGATCGCAATCGATTCCGGGGGATCCGTGGACCTCGCGGCGCGACCCAATTGGCACGGGACGGAGCGGATCACGTTCCGGGCGACGGACACACGCGGCGCCCTCGCGGAAGACACCGTGTGGGTCACGGTCACCCCGGTGAACGATGCCCCCGTGATCCAGTCGCTTCCGCGGTTCTACCTGAACAACACCGCCGGCTTCCTGGACCTCTCCCCGTATCTGTCCGACGTGGACAACAACGTGACAGACCTGGCCCTGACGCTGTCGAGCCCGAACGCCCGCGGGATCGGCCAAGGAGTCCTCCTCCAGTACACGGCGGACCGCGTCGAGGACATCGAGGTCATCGTGAGCGACGGGTCCCTCACGAACCGGACGGTCCTGACCGTCGTCGTGACCCTGCCCAGGGGGCAAGAGGTCATCCCCGGGTATCTCTACTGGCTTCCTCTCGTGATCGGGGCCGTCGCGTTCGGCGCCTTCGTCGCGTACCGCCGGCGCCAGATCGAATGGGCGTTCCTCGTGTCGAACGGCGGTCTCCTGATTTCGAGCATCTCCCGCCGCAACCCCGCCGCCCTCGACACGGACCTCATGATGGGGATGCTGACCGCGATCATGGACTTCGTGAAGAACAGCTTCTCCGACGAGACGGAGCGCGGGCTCGAGGAGCTCGACCTCGGGGATCGCCGCGTGGAGATCGAGCGCGGGACGAGAGGCTTCCTCGCGATCGTGTACCGGGGCCGCGCCCACGGCTCCCTTCCGAGGCTAATGCGCGCCTTCATCGCACACTTGGAATCCGAGTACCCGGAGGCGTTCGGCGACGTCGTCGACCCCGCGACCCTCGAGGACCTCCCATTCCAGCTCAAACGGTTCATCGACCGCGCGTGGTGGCCGTTCCTCCGGTTCCCGGGCGTCCCCGCCCGCTGAGGGCTCCGCCTATCCCACGGAGAAAGAAAACGAAGCCGCGAACGCACGTTGGCGGCGCGGCGGAAAGGGGTTCGTGCGGTCAGCGGGTCCGCGGTCAGTACCGCCGCGGTGCCCGCTTCCGGAAGCAGTCCTGGCAGTAGACCGGCCGCGTCCCGTCGGGCTTGAAGGGCACTTGCGCCGCCTTGCCGCAGTCGGCACAGACGATGTCGTGCATCTCCCTCGGCCCGCGGTCGAACCGTCGTCCGCCGCCTCCGCCTCGGTCTCGATCCATGTATCCAACTCGTGCCCGGCTCCTCGTGGAACCGGACGGGGGGACTCAGGAAGTCCAGCTATAAAAGGAGGAGCATTTGGCTCTCACGCGGCCGGGGGCCTACCGGACGGACTCCCACTTGTCCTTGTGTTTCTCCATGAGCTCGGGCATCGTCGTGTACTCCATCTCGTCCATCGGGAGGCGGTGGGGCTCGAACGGCCCGTGGCGGCGCATGTAGTCCGCGAGCTCCGCTGCCTGCCGCCGCGCGGGTTCGAAGGCGGGGTCGTCGAACAGGTCGACAGGCGGCTTCACGAGCGTGGCGTTCGCAATCTGGAAGCCGAGGCCGAAGCAGCGAGGGGGTCCGTCGAACCGGCTCGTCCGGTTGTCCCGCGCCCCGACGACCATCACGGGCCCGTTGTGGGAGCCGCGGTTCCAGCCGGAGACGAGGAACGGCCACGCCCACGCCTCGAGGATCTCGCCCATGCCCGGGAGACCGGACTGCGCGCGGACGATCGCGACCGGGTCGTCCTTGCCCACGTACTTGCCCGCGATCTGGGACAGCTTGTCCGTGCTCACGCACGCGACGGGCTCGTCCTTCGGGACCTTGTTCGACCGGGCGAACACGTGCTTGATCACGAACCGGCCCTTCGTGCCGATGAACGCGAGCAGGTCGTACGTCTCCTCCGGGCAGTTGAAGAAGATCCGTCGGTGCTCTTTGATGTCCCAGACCTCGAATCGGAAGCCGGCGTGCATCGCGGTGTCGATGACGAGGCCCGCGGAGCAGAACGGGTCCCCGAACATCCGGTACACGGGGAGGTTGAACGCACCCGGCTCCGTCTTGTCCATCATGAAGATCGCGACGGGCTCCGCCGGCCGTTCGACCATTTCGATCTCAGCGCTCCCCGGGCCCATGCCTCGGACGTTGCCCGAGAACGCGTCCACGAGCAGGTCCTGGCCCGCCCCGTAGAGCTTCAGCTCCTTCGCGACCTCCGTGCACTTCTGGAACGTGAGCCACGCGGTCTCGTGAATCTTCGAGTCGTCCACGCCCTTCCGGTGCGTCATGATGAGCTGGAGGTCGTCCCCCGCGTTCGTGACGTAGAAGTCGTCGATGACCCCGAGGGAGAGCGCCTCCTTCAGGGACGTCTTGGCGGTGTCGATGAGCCGCGGGTGCACGATCTGGTGTCCGGCGATGCTCCCGACGTCGGCCTTGATCACGGACAGGGTCGTCTTCTCGGCCATGGTCTACCCCCGTGGCCCAACACGCCTCCGATAATAAGACTTGCCGGGCGGACTCCCGCGTCGCATCATTTATCGCACCTCCGCGTATGGGGTTGCGATGGCGAACGAGCAGGTCTTCCTCGAGCTCACGGTCATCCTCTTCCTGGCGGTCGCGAGCCACTTCGTGATCAAGCGGTTCCGGCAGCCGACGATCATCGGGGAGATCGCGATCGGCGTGGTCCTCGGGCCGTCGATCATGGGCTTCGTCCTGAACGGGTTCGCCCCGGTCGACCCCACGTGTGCGACGGGCGTGCCAGGCCCCGGGGTCACGTGCCCCCCCGCGTTCGACCCCGCCCTCATCGAGCTGTTCGCCGCGCTGGGGTCGATCTTCCTGCTCTTCCTCGTCGGCCTCGAGACGGACGTGAAGGCGATCTTCGTCCGCCGGAACGTGTACGTCGCGGTCGGCGGGGTCGTGCTCCCTTGGATCGGAGGATTCCTTACCGCCTACCTCATGGTGGCGGAGGACTTGGTGATGGCCACGTTCGTTGGCGCGATCCTCGTGGCGACGAGCACAGCCATCGCGTCCGCGGTCCTCCTGGAGCTCGGCATGATGCGCACCGAGGTCGCCGCGACGATCATGGGCGCCGTGATTGTCGACGACATCCTGGGCCTCCTCGTCCTGTCGCTTGCCGTGGGGGTCGCCGGGGGCAGCATCGGAGTCGTGGACATCCTGATCAAGGTCGTCATTGCGGTTGCGTTCATCGTGGCCGCGACGTGGATCGGCAGCCGGTACTTCGGCCGCTTCGTGACGTGGGCTCACGCGAAGGGCCTGAAGTACGGCTTGACGCACACGGGGTTCATGGTCGCAATGGCGCTCGCGTTCTTCACCGCGTTCCTGTCCGAGGCGATTGGGCTGTCCGCCGTCGTTGGCGCGTTCCTGGCGGGGGCGATGGTGTCGAGCAACGCCCTGCGGCGGGACTTCCACGAGGGCGTCACCTTCCTCGGTTCGATCTTCACGCCCGTGTTCTTCATCTCCCTCGGACTCCTCGTGGATATCTGGACGCTCACCGCGGGCCTCCTCCTGTTCGGGGTCGTCCTCCTTGTGGTGGCGTTCGTGACGAAACTCGCGGGCTGCGGGCTGGCAGCGAAGTGGACCGGGATGTCCCGGGAGGCGAGTTTGGCGGTGGGATACGGGATGGTGCCGCGTGGCGAGGTCGGCTTGATCATCGCGCTCGTCGCGGTGCAGTTCGCGGTCATCGGCGCGGACCTGTTCTCGATCATCGTCGTCGTCATGGTCGTCGTCAGCGTCATCCCCGCGCCGCTCCTGCGGAAGTACCTCCTAGAGATGCAGAAGCGGGAGGCGAAGGCGAAAGGGCCAGAGCGCGCGGTCCCCGAGCAGGGACCGTTCTAGGCTAGCCCTGAGCCCGTTGTAGGTCCCCGACCCGACCGAACTCCAGGAGACCGATCGCGTCGTCGATCGCGTAGACGCGCGCGGGGGAGAGGTCGACGAACTGCAGGAGGGGCGAGAGCTTCGGCCGTTCCGTGACATCCACGCCGAGCGCGAGGGGGGAGAACGCGGGGAGCAGAATCAGGTCGTCAAGGACGACGAAGGCCGGGAGGGAGAACGTGGCGCCGAGGTCGTCCCGCAGCTTGACCGCCGGGTGCTCGTGGCCGAGGACGAGGGGCCCGGAGACCCCGGGGTCGTCGTGGCCGTGGACCAGCGTGAAGCCGCCGATCTCGAACTTCCGGAGCAGGTCCAGCCCTCTCCTCGACAGGATCTGCATCAGATAGTTGTCGTGGTTCCCCCGGACGAGGACGGGGGTCGTCCGGCGGTGCAAGAAGTCGAGCACGTCCTGCACGTCCTTCCATTCGTCCTCAAGGTTCCGCGAGAACTCGTGCTTGAAGTCCCCGTTCACGACCACGCGTTCCGGCTCGTACCGGTCGAGGAGACGGCCGAGCCGCTCGAGCATGATGCCCTTCTGGCGGCGGGGAATCGCGACGCCCGCCTCTTGGAGGGCCCCCTCGTACCCGAGGTGGAGGTCGCTGATGACGAGGGCTCGCTCCTTCCGGAACCAGAGCGCGTAGTCCCGCGTCGCGTCGATTCCGGGGAGGACCTCTTTCGTGTCCACGCGCCGTCGATGGGGGCCGCCGCCAAAAAGGTTAGGCCCAGCGGACGGCGACAACGCTCACGTTGTCGCGGTTGTTCTCGACCGCCGCATCCCGGATCCGCTCAGCGGCGTCCTTGGCGGCGGTCGCCGTGCGGGCGATCCGCGCCACGAGCTCTGGCTCCAGCCCGTCCCACACGCCGTCCGAACCCGACAGGATCCACACATCCTCTTCCGTGAGGGTCCGGGACGTGACTTCCGGCTCCGCGATGATCCCGATGCGCCGGAACTCGCGATCCCCCAGGGAGCGGGTGCACATCAGGCCGCCGCCTCCTGGGATGCACGCGTACGGTCCCGAGATCTCGGCGCCCGCGGCGACCACGCGACGGAGCTCTGCCTCGTTCGTCAGCCGATGGTCGTTCGTGAGGATCGCACTTTCCGTCCGCGAGACGAGGAGGACGTGGCTGTCCCCCGCGTTCCCGACGGTGAGGTGTGGGCCCTGGAGGACGAGGACTGCGGCCACGGACCCGGACGCTTCGGCCGCGACGGAATCATCGAAGGCGCGGAACGCGGTCGCAATTGCGATGCCCGTCGGCAGCTCCCGGACGATCCCCGCCGCCACGAGACCGTGCATCTCCTTCGCCGCGCGGCGGGCCACGGCTGCGCCCCCGTGGCCGTCGAAAACCCCGGCATAGAGGGAGTCGTCGCGTCCCGCGAACGGTTGCTCGACGTGGACGAAGTCCTCCATGTAGGGCCGCCCGTTCTGGGCGGTCGCCACGCCGACCTCGCACACGGAAACCGGAGCGCCCAAGTCCGGATAAGCTCTGGGGAGGCACACCTTTTCATACGTCGCGCCATCCCGTCCCCATGAACCCGGGGGAGCGCGAATCCGTCCTCGCCTACGTGGACAAGCGGTTCGACGATTTCGTCGCGGACCTAAGCGAGTACACGACGGTCCCGACGATCTCTGCACAGAACAAGGCGTACGAGGAGGGCGCGGCCGCGACCGTCCGGCTCATGGAGCGGTACGGCGTGAAGGCGCGGCGGATCCCCGTCCCGGGCGGCCCGGACATCGTCGTGGGTAACGTGGTCGAGGGCCCGGACCTCTCCACGCTCGCTCTCTACAACCACTACGACGTGCAGCCCGTCGACCCGTTGAACGAGTGGAACTCCGATCCGTTCCGCGGCCAGGTCCGCGACGGCTCCCTGTACGGCCGAGGCGTCGCGGACACGAAGGGGAACACGGTCGCCCAGCTCCTCGCGCAGGCCGCGATCCGCGAGACGCAGGGACGGCTCCCCGTGAACCTGCGGTTCGTCGTCGAGGGGGAGGAGGAGATGGGGAGCCCGCACCTCCTCCCGTTCGCGGACGCGCACCCGGAGATCTTCAAGGCGGACGCCGCCACAATCGAGGGATGCGACCACGACGAGAAGGGCATCCCGTTGTTCTCCATGGGCTCGAAGGGAATCCTGAGCGTCGAGCTGACCGTGCGCACGGCGGCGGTGGACCAGCACTCGTCGATCGCGACCGTCGTGCCGAACGCCGCTTGGCGGTTGATCCACGCGCTGAATACACTGCGGGACGCGAACGGCCGGATCCTGGTTAAGGGGTTCCACGACGGCGCACAGAAGCCGACAAAGGAGGAACTTGCGTATCTCAAGCGGAACACGTGGGACCCGAAGGATTGGGAGGCAACGTACGGCACGAAGCTCCTGGTTCAGGGCTCCCGGTTCGACCGGCTCAAGGAGCACGTGTACCGGACGACGTGCACGATTGACGGCGTTTGGTCCGGGTACACGGGCGAGGGCCACAAGACCGTGAACCCCGCGGTCGCGCACTGCAAGGTCGACTTCCGCCTGCTGCCGGGACAGCGCCCGGAGGCAATCTACAAGAAGCTCCTTGCGCACCTCAAGGCGAAAGGGTTCAAGGACGTCCAGGTCGAGAAGCACTCCGTGTTCGAGCCGGGCGCGAGCTCGGTCCAGGCGCCGATATCGCAGGCGATTGCCGCCGCCATGAAGCAGGTGTACGGGCGGGAGCCGAACATGCTCCCGTGGATGTCCGGCTCGTCGACGACGTGGTACTTCACGCGGGTCGGCACGGACGCGGTCGGCGGTCCCGGGGTTGGCTGGACGGGCGAGCGAATTCACGCCCCGAACGAGAACATCCGGCTTACGGACGCGCGGAACGCGATCAAGACGGACGCCCTCATGATCGCGGAGTTCGCCGCCAAGTCGCGCTGACCAGTGGACCGGCTGGGATTTGAACCCAGGACTTCCTGCTTGCAAAGCAGGCGATCTTCCGCTGATCTACCGGCCCTCGGGCGACGGATTGGCGGCGCCGCCAAAAACGTATCGCACGCTCACGAGCGCAGCACGATCTCGATGTTCACGCCGTCCGGGACGCGGATCCGCATGAGCTGCCGGAGCGCGCGCTCGTCCGCGTCGAGGTCGATGAGCCTCTTGTGGATCCGCATCTCCCAGCGGTCCCACGTCTCGCTCCCCTCGCCGTCCGGGCTCTTCCGCACGGGGACGACGAGGCGCTTCGTCGGGAGGGCGATCGGCCCGCCCATCGCGACGCCCGTCCGCTCGCTGATCATCTTGATCTGCTGGCAGACGTTGTCGACCTTCTTCGGGTCGGTGCCGGACAGCGAGATGCGGGCCTTCTGCGCCATTCAGTCACCAAAACAAGGATGAGAAAAGGGGGGAGGAAGCTCATGCTTTCTCGACATTGATCACCTGGCCGGCCGCGACCGTCTGTCCCATGTCCCGGATCGCGAAGCGGCCCATCTGCGGGAACTGCTTGAACGACTCGATGACCATCGGCTTCGTCGGCCGTATCTTGACCTCCGCGGTGTCCCCCGTCTTCAGGAACTCCGGCTTCTCCACCTTCGTCTCGCCGGTCCGCGGGTCCAGCTTCTTCAGCAGCTCCTCGAACGTGCAGGCGACCTGCGCGGTGTGGGCGTGGAACACGGGCGTGTACCCGGGCGTGATCACGGACGGGTGGTTCAGGACCACGATCCGCGCGGTGAACGTCTTCGCGACGGTCGGCGGGTTGTCCACCGGGCCGGCGACGTCCCCGCGTCGGATGTCCTTCTTCTCGACGCCTCGGACATTGAAGCCCACGTTATCCCCGGGCTGTGCCTCCGGGATCTGCTCGTGGTGCATCTCGATCGACTTTACCTCTGCAATCTTGTCCGCGGGCTGGAAGTGAATCTTCATCCCCGGCTTCATGACGCCCGTTTCCACGCGGCCGACGGGGACCGTGCCGATGCCCGTGATCGAGTAGACGTCCTGGACGGGCAGGCGAAGCGCCTTGTCCGTCGGCTTCGCGGGCTCCTTGAGCGTGTTCAGCGCGTCGGTGATCGTCGGGCCCTTGTACCAGCCGAGGTTCGGCGACGCCTTCGTGATGTTGTCGCCCTTGTACGAGCTGATTGGCACGAACAGGATGGTGTCGACCTTGTACCCGACCGCCTTGAGGAGCGGGGAGACCTCGCCCTTGATCTCGTTGTACCGGGCCTCGTTGTACGGCGGCTTCGTCGCGTCCATCTTGTTCACCGCCACGATGAGCTGCTGGACGCCGAGCGTCGACGCGAGGAAGATGTGCTCCTTCGTCTGCGCTTGCACGCCCTCCGCGGCCGACACGACGAGGACGGCGCCATCCGCCTGGGACGTCCCCGTGATCATGTTCTTCACGAAGTCCCGGTGCCCGGGCGCGTCGATGATCGTGAAGTAGATCTTGTCCGTCTCGAACTTCTGGTGCGCGACGTCGATCGTGAGGCCGCGCTCCCTCTCCTCCTTCACGCGGTCCATGACCCACGCGAACTCGAACGTCGCCTTGCCCTTCTGCTCGGCTTCCTTCTTGAACCCCTCCAGGACGTGGGGGTCCACGTGCCCCGTGTCGAACAGGATTCGGCCGACGGTCGTCGACTTCCCATGGTCGACGTGGCCGATGAACACGAGGTTCAGGTGCGGTTTCGCAGCCATAATGCCACCGTAGCCGTCCCTTAGTGGCACTCCCTATATATCCCTTTCCTCAGAGGAGCGACGCGACGCGGTCTCACGCCGCGTAGTACGCTTCGTCGTAGGGTTCGGGCTGCAATCCCTTCCGCTCGCGGATCTTGCGGACGACGTCCGGTTGGAGTTCCGCGGGCACGGGCTGGAACCCGGCGTTCTCCGTCGACCAGAGCACGCGGCCCTGGGTCGCGCCGCGGATCGCGGTCGCGAACCCGAACATCTCCGCGACGGGGACCTTCGACGCGATCGAGGTCGCCTCGCCCTCCTGCTCGATGTTGTCGATCACCCCGCGTCGGGACTGGACGTCCCCGATCGCCGCGCCCATCACGTCCTGCGGGAGGTTCAGGAACAGCTTCTGGATCGGCTCCATCAGGATGCGCTCGCCCTGGACCATCGCGCCGTAGATCGCGCTGCGCACGGCGGGGATGACCTGCGCGGGCCCGCGGTGCACGGAGTCCTCGTGCAGCTTCGCGTCGGCGATGCGAACCTTCATCGCCATGGATCGCTCCTGCGCGAGCGGTCCCTTCGTCATCGCCTCCATGAACGCCTCCTTCACGAGCTCCATCGTCTCGTTCAGGTACTGGATCCCCTTCGTGACGTCGAGGAGCATGTTCGTGTCCTGGATCCACACGACGTTCCTCGCTTCCTCGCGGTCCATCCCGAGGTCCTGCAGCTGCTTCTGGAGCGCCTTCGCGTCCTTGATCCGCTGGCCGCTCGGGATCGTCCCCTCGTGGATTGCGTCCACGACCTTGTCCTCGAGCGGTTCGACCTCGACGTAGAACCGGTTGTGCTTGTTCGGGGACTTCCCCTCGAACGGGCCTCCCTCGTGGCGCACGCGCTCCCGGTAGACGACGATCGGCGTGCTCGCGGTGATAGGCACCTTGTAGTCGTTCACGATCCGGTACTGCGTGATCTCGAGGTGGAGCTCGCCCATCCCCGACATCAGGTGCTCGCCCGTCTCCTGGTTGATCTCGACTTCGATGCTCGGGTCCGCCTTCGCGATCTTCCGCAGCACCTCGACGAGTTTCGGGAGGTCCGCGGTGGACTTCGCCTCGATCGCGACGGTCACGACGGGCTCGGAGTAGTGCACGATCGGCTCGAACGGCTGCATCGCCTTGTCGTCGCTCACCGTGGATCCGGCGATCGCGTCCTTGAGGCCGATGACCGCGACCACGTTCCCCGCGTCGATCTCCTCGACGGGAATCCGCTCGGGCCCGACGATCATCGCGACCGTCTGGACGCGCTGGGGCTGTGGCATGCCGGAGACCCACAGCTCCTGGCCCCGCTTGATCTTCCCGCTGAAGAGGCGGCCCGCCGCGACCTCGCCCGCCTGCGGGTCGACGATGATCTTCGTGACCATGTATCCGACGGGGCCGTTCTCCTTGCAGTCCATCATGGTCTTGCCGACGCCCGCCCCAAGATCCCCCTTCCAGATCACGGGGATCCGCATCCTCTGGGCCACGAGCGGGTTCGGCAGGTGGTGGATGACCATGTCGAGGACGACCTGGTGCAGGGGCGCACGCTTGCTCAGCTCGTCCTGCTTCTCCTCGGACAGGTACCGGTAGATCTCCTTGAACGTGATCCCGGTCTTCTTCATGTACGGCACGGAGATCGCCCACTTGTTCCGGGCGCTCCCGAACGCGACGTTCCCCGAGTCGACCTTCAGGGCCCACGGGCCCTTGAGCTCGTCCGGGAGGAGCTTCACGATCCGCGCGTTCACCTCCGTGATGATCTTCACGAACCGCTGCTGCATCCGGTCCGCGTCGAGCTTCAGCTCGTTGATGAGCCGGTCGACCTTGTTGATGAACAGGACGGGCTTCACGCGCTCCTTGATCGCCTGCCGGATGACGGTCTCGGTCTGCGGCATGACGCCCTCGACCGCGTCGTCGAGGATGATGACGCCATCGATGGCGCGCATCGCCCGCGTGACGTCGCCGCCGAAGTCGACGTGCCCGGGCGTGTCGATCAGGTTCACGATGTAGGCCTTCCCGTCGAACTCGTGGACCATCGAGGCGATCGCGGCGTTGATCGTGATCCCGCGCGCCTGTTCCTGCTCGTCGTAGTCCATGAACAGCTGCTCGCCCGCGGCCTCTTCGCTCATCATCCCGGCGCCGGCGATGAGGGAATCGGACAACGTCGTTTTCCCGTGATCGATGTGTGCCGCGGTCCCGATGTTCCGGATCCGCTCCTTGTCGTGGATGATCGCCTGGGCTTTCCTGATGTTGTCTTCCTTGCGTCCCATACGCGGTCACCTTCCTACTCGGGAAGCCGTACTTAACGGTTCTCACCGCGCGGAGGACGACACCCGCTCGACCTCTTCCTTCCTCGCGATCGCGGAGCTCTGCATGTCCCCCCGCGACGCCGCCAAAATCTCGTTCGCGAGGAACTGGGCGATCGGCTCGTACCCCTTCGCCTTCTCCGCCTGCTTCTTCCCGGCCCCGGACTTGAACGCCGCGCCGACCGCGCCCGCGCAGAGATTCCGCACCGCCAGATCAAGGCGCCGGCTCGGCGCGATGTCGACCGCGCGCGGCACGGAGATGCCGCCGAACCGGAGGCGCGTGACCTCCTCGCGCGGCGCCGCCTTCTCGAGCGCGTCCACGAGGACTTGCACCGGGTTCTTCTTCGTCTGCGCCTCGACGATCTCGAACGCCTGCTTCACGATCGAGATTGCTTTGGACTTCTTCCCTGTGTACGCCTCGAAGCGCATCATGTTGTTGATCAGCCGCTCGACGATGTTCGTCCGGCCCTTGCCGAACGGCTTGCTCGCGTGCCGGCCGCCCGTGTGCGGGATCACGATCGGCGCGAGGTTGATGTACCGCTCAAGCCCCTTGTCGTGGACGACGACCTCCGCGACGTCCCATCGCTCAAACAGCTTGAGCTGGTACGACGGCTTCTTCTTCGCGGGCTTCTTCTTCGGCCGCTCCGGCGGTGGTGCCTCGCCCTCGGGAGGCGGCAGCTCCTGCGTCCCCTCCGGAGGCGGGGGCGGCGCGGGCTCCGGCGGCGGGGGCACGGCCTGGGGGGGTGGCGGGACCTCCGTCGGCGGGGTCTCGTCCGTCATCGGACCGGCTTCTCCTTCCGACCGCGGACGAGCTCGTCGAGGGACACGTTGTTGACCTTGATCACCTTGTACCGCACGCCCGGGATGTCCCCGTACGAGCGGCCCATGCGGCCGCCGATCCCCTCGACGAGGATCTCGTCGTGCTCGTCGATGAAGTTAATCGCGCCGTCGCCGACCGCGAACGCCGTGATCTGCCGGCCGTTCTTGATCAGCTGGACCTTCACGCACTTCCGTAGGGCTGAGTTCGGCTGCTTCGCCTCGATCGCGACCTTCTCGAGCACGATCCCGCGGGCCTGGGCGGCGCCTTCGAGCGGGTCGGACTTCTCCTTGAGGTGGAGGACGCGCCGCTTGTAGTACCGGTCGGACCACCGGCGGGTCTGATGGCTGTCTCGGAGTTTGCGCGCTGCGTGGAGGCCACGGGCCACGGGTTCACCGGAAGAGGGCTTCGAAAAGGCACGTTCTATTTAAGGGTGGCGACCCGCAAGGCTGCGTCCCACGACCCCTGAATCGTTGCACTGCCGGAGTCCCTTCAAGAGGCCGGACAGGCAACGACCGACGGCGCTGACTCTCACGATGGAGATTGGGGCCTCACCGTGCCCGACGCGACGGACCTGCTACTGCGGTTCAGCTCACCGCTTTCTTCACGAGCGCGCCGATCCTCGCCTCTTCGGCGGCCGTCAACTCCTTCAGCGCGAAGGAGGTCGGCCACATGGCGCCTTCGTCGAGGTTCGCCTCGTCGCTGAAGCCGAACGTCGCGTACCTCGCTTTGAACTTGTGCGCGCTTTGGAAGAAGCAGACGACCTTGCCGTCCTTGTTGGCATACGCGGGCATCCCGTACCAGGTTTTCGGCGAGAGGCCTGGCGCGCTGGCTTTGATGATCCCATGGAGCCGTTTGGCCATGGCGCGATCCGGTTCCGGCATCTCGGCGATCTTCGCGAGCACGGCGCTTTCCCCGTCCGCCTTGTCCGCCTTCAGCTCTTGGGCGCGCTCCTTCATCGCGGCTCGCTCTTCGTCCGTCCATCCCTTGGACCTCGTGCCGGTCGCGGTCGTGCTCTTGGCGGACTTCTCCATGCCCTTCCTTGCAGGTTTCATGGTCACGCCCTCGTCAGAACCCCGCCTCATGTATATATGGGTTCACGGCTGCACCCCCTGGCGATACCCCTCGGTCGGGGCGGGCCGGCCGTCCCCCGCGAACATTGGCCGGGTTCCTGTTCCGGAATAGCGCTCCATTGCACTACCGCAGATGCGTGTTCCACGACCAGAGCTCCGAGAGGGGCGTGCAGCGCACTCGACCCGGACGGAGAGGCAATGACTGTAGAGCCACGAACGACGCGAGCGAACGCGTCGCCTACTCCTCGAACTCTTCGAACTCCTCGTAGTCCCCGAGGATTGCGCCACAGTTCGGGCACTCGTCCTGGTCCGGCTCGAGGTCGAACCCGCACTCCGGGCACCGCGCCATGGAGGACCGGCCCTCCATCGATGCGGGGCCTCTTAAACCGTGCGGACTCACGGCCCGTACTCGGAGAGGTCCGTCTGCCCGCGCCGCTTCGGCCTTGGCGGCGACTCCGGCGGCTTCGGCCGCGCCTCGCGGAGCGCCTGGATCCGCTTCTCCGGGCTCGCGCTCACGAACGTCTCACCGCCCGGCGTGCCGACGAAGATCTTCTGCTGGAGCTCCCGCCGCAGGCGGTCGAGCTCCTGGTGCATCTTCCGCTCTTTTCGCTTCGCGGAGTACAGGTACGCCTCGTCCCGCGTGTCCTCTGTCACGAGGACCGCCACGCGCCCCTCGTACCGCCGCCCGGTCCGGCCGCGCCGTTGGATCGTCCGAATCTCCGACGGGACGGGTTCGTAGAAGACGACGAGGTCGACCTGCGGGACGTCGAGCCCCTCCTCCGCCACGGACGTCGCGACGATCACGTTGTACGCGCCTGCGCGAAACTTCTCCAGGATGTCGACCTGTTCCTTCTGGGTCAGACCTTCGTCCCCGCCGCGGGAGGCCTGGCCCACGAACCGCACGGCGTGGATGCCGGGCAGCTTCCCGAGCTCGCGCTCCATGACGGACGCCATGTCCCGATAATGCGTGAAGAGGATCACGCGGGAGTCAGGCTTGCGGAGGAACTGCTCGCGCACGGTCCAGAGCGCGCGGTTCACCTTCGGGTGCTCCTTGTCTGCCGATGCCGCCAAGGCGAGGGCTTCCGCGATCTTGGGATGCTTCAGGAACGTCCGGTCGGCGCGCGAGCCGCCATCCTCCCGCATGCGTCCCACGTAGGCGCGCAGCGACTCGAGGCCCTGCGTCTCCACGAGCTCGATCGCATGGTTGACTTTCATCGCCAACGCCTGGACCGTCGCGGCGCGGAACGCGGGCCCCGACCGCCGTCCCGAGTCGAGCTCCGCGCGAATCGCCCGCCCCGCCGCCAACAGGTCCTTCGTCGTCGGCCTCGGCGACTCCTGGAGATATCCGAGGTGCTTGAGCGACGTGACCTGTTCGTCGAGGGCGGACCGGAGGAGGTCCCGCATCCGGCCCGTCTCCTGAGAGATCTTCACGGGGATCCGCTCGACCTGGATCCCGTGCACGTACGGGGCAACGTCCGGGTCGTACTCCGTTCGGATTTCCACGCCGCTGATCCCGAGGTTCCCGCACACCTCGAGGATCTTCTCGACCTGCGAGCCGGGGCTCGCGGTCATGCCGAGGGCGAGGCCGCCTCGCTCCTTGTACGCCGCTGCGACGTCCACGTACGCGTAGTCCCCGACCGCGCGATGCGCCTCGTCGAAGACCACGAGGGAGACCTCGTCCAAAGCGATGCGCCCGTACCGCAGGTCGTTCTCGATGACCTGCGGCGTCGACGCCACGATCTTGCACGTCCGCCACTCGAGCTCCCGGTCCTCCGGCGGCTTCTCGCCCGTGAACACCGCCACGTCGCCCGCGAGGAGCACGTCCTTCAGGTACGCGGCGTGCTGTTCCACGAGGGGCTTCGTGGGCGCGAGGAAAAGGACTCTGCCGCCTTTCCGCTTCAGAACCTCCGCGACGACGAGCGCCGCGATCACGGTCTTCCCCATCCCGGTCGGGAGCACGACGAGCGTGGACCGCTCGAGGCAGCTGGCGGCGATGTTCACTTGGTACGCGCGCTGCTCGATCGCCTCGCGGCGGAGGAGCGGGTGCTCCACGTACACGCCGCCAAAACAGCGCCCGGTGTCTTAAGGCCGCGGCCCCGAACGCCGAAAGTGCCCTACCACCGGCGGTAGACGCCCTTCTGCTTCTTCATCGCGTCGATCACGACGGCGATCACGATCACGACCGCGAGGACGACGATAAACGCGAAGACGTACCGCTCCAGCCCGCACAGCCCGAACGGGTCGCTGATCGCCGTCGTGGTGCCGAACGTCGTCGCCACGGACGGGTCGGTCGCGCTCACCGCCGTCACCGCCACGTCGTTGGTCCTCCCGCACGGCGCGTCCGCCGGCGTCGCGAACCCGAGGAAGAGGGTCGCCTCGACGTCCGGGCGCAGGGGGATGCGGAACGAGTCGACGGAGTACATCTGGGACTGGTTCTGTCCGATCGCCGCCGTCCAGCCCGTCGGGGGGGCCAGGGCGAACCGGAACACGTCCTCGACGTCGCCGACGTTCGAGACCTTGAGCCGGAAGTACGCGACCCCGCCACGGTTCACGGTGACCGATGGGGCCACGGCCCGCGCCGCGATCGCGCCGGAGAGCGGCGTCCGGGTGACTGCGACGTCGTCGATCCACCAGCCGCCCTCGTCCGTGAACGCGTTCGAGGACGCGCTGAACCGGACCTGGACGTTCCACGGGCCCGCGCCGGGGAACTCGGACGTGAGGTTGAACCCGACGCGCTGCGGATTCGACTGGTTGTCCGAGGCGAGCGCCCAGTTCGTCTGCGCGCCCGTCAGCAGCGTCCCGAGGACCTTCCACGTCGAGCCGCCGTCGATCGAGAGGCTGATGAACGCGGTGTCCGTCTCCACAGTCCCGTTCACCTCGACGCGCCCCCGAAGGTCGAACCGCTGCCACACGTACAGGTACACGGGTCCCGCCGGGACCGTGACGTTCGGCGTCGTGAGGCTGTGGTACTGCGGGCAGAGGAGGCAGATCCCGACCTGGCGTTGGAGCCGCCACGCGTGGGACGCGCTGTGGCTCGCGGTCGCGTTCCCGTCCTGGACGACCTCCCAGATCACGGGGTCCGTCCCGCTCCCGTTCGTCCACCACCCGGACTCCGCGGTCGGCTCGACATCGTCCAGGAAGTAGTACGAGGCGGTGTCCGCGAAGGCGTTGAAGTGCGCGAACGCGAAGTTGTTTTCCGGGATCTCGTCCGCCGCGAGGGGGACGGAGGCCTCGAGGATGTGCCGCCCCTCCGCGGCGGCGTTCACCGTGAACGTGAGGTTCGCGGTTGCGCCGAGGGCGAGCGAGCCCACGGTCTGAGCCGCGCAACACAGGACGGGCCCCGGATACGTGTCCCGATATACGCTCAGGTTCACCGCCACGTTCGTCTGCGAGCGAGCGCCGCGGTTCCCGACCTCCACTCGGATGGGGACGGAAGTACCGGAGGCCACGCCCCAGGGCCGCTGGATCCCGAGGATCACGAGGTCGTCGAGGACCTCGCGGGAGAGGTCCGCGGTCATCGTCGCGCCCGGCGGCGAGATGTTCCGGACCCGCCAGCCCGTCCGCTGGTTCAGGTACGAGTTCGAGGTCGGGGTGGAGTCCGGCCCGAATCCGTCGGGGTTCACGTTCGCGTTCGGCCAGGCGTCCCCGCCCTGCGTCGGCTGCTCGTTCCCGTCCGCCTCCTCGAGGTCCACGAGGCGGTGCGTGTCGTCCGAGTTCCCGATCTCGGACTCGTCGATGTGCCAGATCAGGAGCCCGTCGCCGGGCAGGCCGCGGTCGAACCCGGTCTGCGCGCGGTTCTCGACGAGGAAGTACTCCTCCGCCGAGCTCGTGACCTGGCGGATCGGCAGCTTGAACGGCTGCGGGATTCCGTTCGAGGCTGTGCGCGTCTCCATCTGGTCGATCGCCTGGCTGGGCGCCGCCGCGGGGACCGTGATCGGCTGCAGCCACCCGAGCTGCATCTTGGACCACGCGGAGAAGTGCGCGGGCATCGTGCCCCGCTGACCGCCCGTGAGCGCGTTCCACGACCCCGTCGCCATGACGTCCCACTTCCCGACGCCGCCCTCCGGCGAGCTCCCGTCCGTGTCGTACAGGTCGGGAAGCCCGAAGTCGTGCCCGAGCTCGTGGACGTACACGCCGACGGGCGACTCCTCGGAGACCATGATGTACCCGTAGATCTGCTTCCCGTCCGCCATCAGGGGATTGTTCCCGGGCGCGCCGGGGTTCGCGTCGACGACGGACCAGCGGTGGGACCAGATGTCGTTCGCGCTGCCGGACTCCTCCTGGGCGCCGCCCGCGTGGACGACCACGACGTGGTCCACGACGCCGTCGTTGTCCCGGTCGAACCGGGGGTCGGCGAAGTTCACGGACGCGTCGACACGCTGCACGGCGTCGACGACGAGCGTATAGATCGGCCCGTTCGCGTCGTCGTAGGAGCTCGTGGAGCTGTCCGCCCCGTAGTACTGCATGTTCTGCGGGGCCTGGACCCAGTTCGTGACGGTTCCCTGCAGGTCGAGCTGCCCGTAGCTGTTCTCCGCGTAGAAGTTGTGGGCGCTGACCGCGCCGGGCGTCGCGTCGTTGAACTCCGTCTGGATTGCGGAGGAGGTCACCGAGGAGGCTCGGTTCGGGAAGTCGATGAGGATGATCACGACGTCCTGCGGCCCGGTCGCGAGGACCGCGCTCCCCCCGGCGCGCGTCGCGCGCGGGGTCCCGGTCCATCCCGCCGGCTGCACGAAGGGGACCGTGGGGTACACGTCCGGGTTCGGGAGCATCCAGTGCGGCCCGTACTCCGGCGTACCTTCCGACAGGTTCGGGATTCGCTTCTGAGTCGGGGACGCGGGCGTGAGCGCGGCGAGCGGGATTGTCAGGACGACCGCCGCCAAAAGAAACGTGAGGACGCGACGCATGACGTTCTCGACCCCGAGAATGCAACGCCTTCTTACTTAAGGGTTCACCCATCCGTGCGTCGACGTGATAATCGCGGTGTCGCGGGCATGCCCGGGTTCACCGCGAACTCCCGCCGCAAACATTCACTGCCGAACGTGGGCCGACCCGCGTCATCCGCGTTTCCTCGACTGGTTCCTGCCTCCCCACATCCACAACGAGGCGGTGACGAATCGTCACCGCCAAGGCGCCGCCGACGGCCGCCAGGATCGGCCTGAGGGGCCCGGGCTCTGCAGTTCCTCCCAGTCTCGTTGGCGGCGGGAGGGGCTCCGGGGCCGCGCGGCGCATCCCCGTCCGCGTATATCGTCCGATTGGAGCGCGCCTTTGTGCAGTACGTAGGCTTTGTGGTACGCCCGTTTGTGCTACAGGGTCGCCTTCCGGAACATCTCCGGCTTCGCGTTCACGGGCATCGTCGCGTCGATCCCCATCTTCGCGGTCGTCTCCCCCGCGCTCGGGTCGATTGACGATCCGCGGACCCCGCTCAGGACGACGAGCCCGCGGTCCGCCTGAAAGCGCGTCGCGACGGCCCACTCGACCTCCCGGTCGTCCCAGATGTTGATGTCCGCGTCGACGATGGTGACGTGCTTCAGGCTCGTGTGGGACGCGAACGCCGCCATGATCGCGTTCTTCCCGTCCCCCTCCGCGTGCTTCTCGATCGCGACGACCGCGTGGAGCCACGCGCTCCCGCCCTCCGTGAGCCGAACGCCTGCGACGCGGGGGACGACCTTCGACACGCCCTCCTTGATCACGGGCTCGCGCGGCATCCCCATGAAGTTGAAGTGCTCGTCGGAGCCGCCGAGGATGAGGTGGAAGATGGGATTCTGGCGGTGGTACACGCGGTCGAACTCCACGATCGGTTCCTGCCGGACGCGGTCGTACGTGAGGACGGCATCCACGAACGGCCCCTCCTCGTGCGTCTCCCCCGTCAGGCGACCCTCGAGGACGTACTCCGCGTCCGCCGGGACCGTGAGCCCGCTCCGGAGTTTCACGCACTCGACGGGCTGCCCGAGGCCGCGGCGCTTCAGCGCGGACGCGATCCGCGTCTCGTCCACCGCGTACTCGACGCTCGTCCCCCCGCCAATGAGGAGCCACGGGTCCAGCCCGACGCACACCGCCACGCGGAGCTCCTCGCCCGCTTCGAGCGCCTTCTTGTGCATCGCGCGCAAGTGGCGCGGCACGATTCGCGCGACGCCGCGCTTCGCGTCCAGGATCAGGATCCTGTGGAAGCTCAGGTTCCGCTTCCCCTCCCACTCCGCGACCCACACGCCAGCGGTGATGTACCGTCCCGCGTCCTGCGGGTAGTGCTTCGGGACCGGCGATTCCCAGAGGTCGAAGTCCGCGCCCTCGTTCGCGAAGAAGTCCGCGCGGTCGACGACGCGGACGTCCTCCGGGTGGCGAATCGATTCCCCGATTTCGTCGATCAGGCGGTCCTGCGCGAGGTTCAGGGCGCGCGCGATCCGGTCCCGCGTGGACCACAGATTTCCGACAGCCTCGTACCCGTCGAGGTCCCGGAAGTGCACGGGCTGGCGGGGGTTCGCGAGGAGGTGGCGCGTGAGTTCGACGTCGCGGCTCACGCGCGCGTCGACGGTGACGACCTCGCCGCGGAACCGCTCGAGCCACTCGCGGACCGCCATCGCGCGCGGATGCCGGGGCCGGTATTTGGCGGTTGCCGCCAAGTCCAGGCGAACGGTCGTCGCTCCCGGAAACCTTTTCATCCCCCCGCAGCATGGTAGCGGTTCGTGCCTCAGGCGACGTTCGCGGAGTGCCCGGAGTGCGGGGCGAAGGTCCGGAAGGAGAAGCTCCGCCGCCACATGAACAACGTCCACCGGGAGGGCCCGAAGCCGAAGAAGGCCCCACGGCCCGCCGCGGCGCGGAAGCCCGAGGTGAAGTTCCCGTGGCAGCGGAGC
>Ga0209751_10001162_pt1 | contig 27357 bp, 29 predicted proteins | sample RifCSP13_1_FD_184019 | JGI IMG/M metagenome (GOLD analysis project Ga0209751, IMG submission 184019) | Soil microbial communities from Rifle, Colorado - Rifle CSP2_sed 13_1 (SPAdes) (version 2) | ecosystem: Environmental > Terrestrial > Deep subsurface > Rock core/Sediment | place: Rifle...
CTGAGCTAATCACCCTGATTGAGGCCCAGCGAACGCGTACCGAAGTGCGGGCGAACTATTACCGCTCGATTTTTGATTTCTACTCGAGCATTTTTCAATTAGAGCTGGCAACGGGCAGCGACATCAGGCTATGAGTAAACCAAACTCAGACGAAACGAACGTGCGTGTCACGATTGAAGAAACGATCCGAAGCAGCCGGAGCAAAGACTCGCGCCGTCAACAGATTGTCATCGTGGCTGCGGTAGCTGCGGTCGCAATGATCCTCATCGTAATCGCGTTCTTCTGGTTGCGCTCGGCGCGAGATATAAAAACCGAGGCCCCTGCCGCCGCCAGTAACCCTGGAACGGTAAAGTTTCTGATGGAGCAGCAATGGCTAATCCGGATGAAGCTGGCACAAGTCGAAGAGCAGACGGTGGCGCGACAGATTACCGCGACTGGGCGAGTTGTTCCGGCTGCCAACAGCCAGGCGCTCGTGGCTCCGCCTGTGAGCGGCATTCTTTCAGGAAGAGATCTGCCGCGCGTGGGACAGCGGGTCGCACAAGGACAGACCATCGCCGTCATTCAACAGATCGCCACGTCGGCCGAACAGGCCCAAGTGCGCGCGGCAGCGGCGTCCGCAAGTCTGGAGAACGCGCGGCTTGACGCTGATCGGCGCACGGCAGCGGGTGAAGTTGAAACGGCCCGGATACGACTCGATCTAGCAACGAAAGAGTCGGCGCGAGCGCAACGTCTCTATGATCGCAAGGCGTTCTCCGAACGGCAGCTTCAGGCTGCGGAAGCCGACTTGAAGGCGGCCAAGGCGACCTACGATGCGGCAGTGAAACGACTGGACGCGCTCACCTCATCCCAGTCGGTGGCCGTAGCCCGAGTGGGTGTTGGCAGCGCCAATGCCAGTTACACAGTAAGAGCACCGCTGAGCGGCTATGTTACCAAAGTAAATAAGTCCCTTGGCGAGCAGGTCGCTCCGGGTGAAGCAATAGTCGAAATCAGTAATCTCGACACAGTATGGGTCGAAGCCCCGATTTTTGAACGCGATCTGAACCGTCTTGCGGGGAACGTCTCTGCCACCTTCACCACGCCTGCTTATCCAAATCAGGAGTTCAAAGGCGTCGTGCTCGACGTGGGCGCGGTGATTGACGAGCAAACGCGCGCGGCCAAAGTGATCTTTCAACTGGCTAACGGTGGACGTGCGCTACGGCTGGGAATGCAGGCCAACGTCCGGCTTGATGCTGGCGAGCAAGTTACCGCCATGATGATTCCTAGAGAAGCCGTGCTGGAGCAGGAAGGAAAGAAAATCGTGTATGTGCTGCTGTCAGGAGAAAAGTTTGAAAGACGCGAAGTGACAGTTGGTGATGAGCTTGGCAATAAGGTCGCGGTGCTATCCGGCCTCCATAAAGGCGAACGCGTAGTAACGCAGGGTGCCTACCAACTCAAATTACAGGAACTGAAACCGGCCGAGGCCGGAGCGCATACTCACGAGACCTAGCGGGATGCACAGGCACTGCCTTTCGTAACGTCCTACCGGGACCAGGAGATCTCAACTTCAGAAAAGTAAGGTTAGACAGCTCATGCTGAACAAGATTATCCAGTGGTCATTGCACAACCGACTTCTGGTGATGATCACGGCAAGCGCCCTGCTCATTTATGGTGGTGTCGTCGCGCTGCGCTCGCCTGTAGATGTTTTTCCCGATCTGACTGCGCCTTCAGTAACGATTGTTACGGAGTCGCACGGTCTGGCACCGGAGGAGGTCGAAGCCCTTGTCACGCTGCCGATTGAAGCGGCTATGAACGGCACCGCAGGCGTGCATCGCGTGCGTTCCAACTCTGCCATTGGCATCTCGCTGGTCTTTGTCGAGTTCGAGTTCGGGACCGACATTTTTCGCGCTCGCCAACTCGTCACTGAAAAGTTGCAACAGATACGAGTGCCCGAGGGGGTCTCACCTCCACTACTCGGACCTATCTCATCGACGATGGGTGAGATCATGATGCTTTCAATGACGGGAACGGCGACTTCCTCGATGGACGTGCGCAGTCTCGCTGACTGGGTGGTACGTCCGCGACTCCTGGGAGTAGCTGGCGTCTCGCAGGTCGTGATCATTGGGGGAGAAAAGAAGCAGTTTCAGGTGCTGGTCGATCCAGCCAAGTTAGCAGACCACGGACTAACGCTTGAGCAGGTGACGGAGGCGGTTGCCGCTGCCAACGCCAATGCCGCCGGTGGCTTTCTGGAGCGCCCGCATGAGGAGTTCTTGATTCGTGGCCGGGCGCGCGTCAACTCAACGGGCGACATCGCCAACTCTGTGATTGCGGTGCGCAATGGCGCCCCGATTCTCGTTGGGAACGTGGCAACAGTGCAGCTTGGTCCCGCCCAGCGGAGGGGTGATGGAGGCTTTAACATGCAGCCTGCCGTCGTCGCGACCATTCAGAAGCAGCCCAACGCCAACACGCTGGAAGTCACGAAGGCTATTGAAAAGACACTCGCCGATTTGAAGAACACCTTGCCCCCCGACGTAATAATAGACACCAAAGCCTTTCAGCAGGCCGACTTCATCAAGCGTGCTATCGGCAATGTCAAGCTGTCTCTGATAGAGGGCGGCATAATGGTGACGGTAGTCCTATTCCTTTTCCTGTGGAACTTTCGCACCACCTTCATCAGCCTGACTGCTATTCCGCTGTCGCTTATCACGGCGATACTTGTGATGAGCTACTTTGGCATCACCATCAATACAATGACTCTGGGCGGTCTCGCCATTGCTATCGGTGCCCTTGTCGACGATGCCATCATTGACGTGGAAAATGTCTTTCGCCGTTTGAAGCAAAATGATCATTCGCCCCAGCCCGAGCCTGTACTAGCAGTCGTCTTCAACGCCTCCAGCGAAATCAGAAACTCAATATTGTTTGCTACGCTGATCATCGTGCTCGTTTTCCTGCCGCTTCTCAGTCTCGGCGGCTTCGAGGGCCGCATGTTTGCGCCCCTTGCTTTCGCCTACATTATTTCGATTACGGCATCGCTCATTGTCGCACTTACCGTAACGCCCGTGCTTTGTTACTACCTTCTGGGCCACTCAAAGTTGATACATGACGAGAGGGACTCACGGCTCGTGGCGTGGCTAAAGCGCCATTACGCGCGCATCTTGAATTGGACGCTGCGACATCCTTACAAAATCATTGGTACTTCTGCTGCGATGCTTCTGGTTGCGGTGCTGCTTTTTCCCTTCATGGGGCGCGAGTTCCTGCCGCCGTTCAACGAAGGTTCCTACAACGTCCTTGCCACGTTGCCTCCAGGAACGTCACTTCAGGAGTCGGTGCGCATCGGTAACGTCGTGGACAGAGCATTACACGAGGTCCCGGAAGTGGTTTCCACGACACGCCGGACGGGGCGCGCTGAAGCCGACGAGCACGCGGCGGGTGTCAATGCAAACGAACTGGAAGTTGTCTTAAGAGAAGGTGACCGGTCACATGCTGAAGTGACATCAGACGTTCGAGAGAAGCTCTCTCGTATTCCCGGAATTGATGTGGAAGTGGGTCAGCCGATTTCGCATCGCATCGATCACCTGCTCTCGGGCACGCGCGCCCAGGTTGCCATAAAGTTGTTTGGACCTGACCTCGCCACGCTTCGCTCAAAGGCGGGCGAGATTCGTGAAACGATGGCCGCGGTTGACGGGATCGTTGATCTGCTGGTTGAGCCGCAGGTCGGAGTGCCGCAGGTACAGGTCAACATGAATCGCCAGGCAGCCGCCGCCGTCGGCCTACGCGCCGAACACCTGGCCGATACCGTGGATGGCGCCTTTAACGGCCACATCGTTTCCCAGGTGCTCGAGGAACAAAAGACCTACGACGTACTGGTGCGCTTCAACGACTCCGCGCGGCAGTCGGTAGAATCGATCGCCGGAACGCTTATCGACACGCCCACTGGGACGAGAGTGCCGCTCGGTCAGGTCGCCGAAGTGAAAGTGGACCAGGGGCCGAACACGATCAATCGCGAAAACGTGCAACGCCGCATCATCATTCAGGCCAACGTGGCGGGTCGCGACCTGGGCAGCGTCATGGAAGAGGTGCGCGCGGCAATCGGACAAAAGGTGCAGTTGCCGCAAGGATACTTTGTGCAGTACGGCGGGCAGTTTGAGTCTCAGGAAAAAGCGTCACGCCAGATCATGCTGCTTTCGATTGTCGCCGTCGCCGGAATCTTCCTGCTCCTGTACATTGCCCTCAAATCCGTACGCTCAGCAATTCTAGTCATGGCAAATTTGCCGCTCGCTTTGATCGGGGGCGTGGTTATGGTCTTTCTTTCTGGAGGAACGCTGTCAATCGCTTCGCTGGTGGGCTTCATTACTCTGTTTGGAATTGCGACTCGCAACGGCATCATGCTTATTAGTCATTACTCCCATTTGATGACAGAAGAAGGAGTCGGGTTCCGCGATGCCATCGTGCAAGGTTCCATGGAAAGGCTCAGTCCGATCCTGATGACTGCGCTAGTCACCGGCGTTGGCCTAATTCCTCTGGCCCTGGGCGTAGGCGAGCCCGGCAAGGAAATTCAGCAACCGATGGCTGTCGTTATCCTCGGTGGAATTTTCACCTCCACTTTCCTGAATATGATCGTGATCCCGGCGCTGTACCTGAAATACGGGCGCGCTGAACTGCCTCAGGAGATTCGTGAATACCCTGAGGCCCATGGGTTCGCGCCCGCCAGAGATTAGAAGGATCTCCTGACTAACAAAGGCACCTAAGATATTAATTGAAAGTAGATGCGAGAAAGTCTTTGGTTCCAGCCGCTCCAGTTAATTCAAGCCAAAACGGGCCATTATCAGGCTCGACCGTAATGCTCAGGCGGAGGAAAGGGCAGCATTGACGTTCAAGATTGACGAGCTGAACCAACTCCGCCAACCACTCTTCACTTGCGGGTAGTTGGTACGAATATCCATCTTCCAACTCCCTTGTTTCGATGACGGCGTTTCTGACTTTCTGCAATACATCGCGCCTTCGTTCTTGCAGCGCCGCATCAGTTAAGTTAAGCGACAGGCTATTGGTTCGTCCGCCACAGCGCCGGTAAATAGCAATCGCCCCGAGAAAGAGAAATGGCAAACCGATCAAGGCCAGCGAATGAGACGCAATCACCCTGTACTCAGCTGTTGGGAATCTCTCTGGCGCAAGCAGCTGGTGACTCGTCGGATGGAAGGCCATCGTAAAGAATACTGTGCGCTTCTGTTTTTCAAAGGCGCCTTGATGAATGATCCCAACGGAATTCTAATCACACCAACGGAGAATACGCAGGCAGCTCGCCAGATTCGGTTCACCAATGTTCGGCATATAGTTAAGATGAAACGCATCTTGAAAGCTTATATTCATGAAGCCATTGAAGTGGAAAAATCCGGTTTGAAAGTGAGTTTTAAAAAGACAACAGAATTTATTATTGCTGAAGAATTTCAAAATAAATTAGATGAACTCCCTGCCTTGCAAACTGCTTTTGATGCATTAACGCCAGGAAGGCAAAGAGCATACATGCTTTATTTTTCTGCACCCAAACAATCCAAAACCCGGGAATCAAGGGTTGAAAAATGTATGGGGCAAATTCTCAAAGGGAAGGGATTGAATGATCAGTAAGTCAACGATCTGAGCGCCGAGGGTGAGTAGCGATTCGACTATCGAGCGGGCCGCGACATCCGATACCCCAGCCGAAACATTAGTTTCAGGACTTGCGTACACGACATTGATGAAAGCGATTGTCTATCGCAACAGTGGCTCTGGTGAGGTGCTCAAGTTGGAGGAGATTGAAAAGCCGGTCCCCAAGGACGATGAGGTTCTAATCAAGGTACGCGCGGCTTCGGTCAATCCCTTCGATTACCACATGCTGAGACACGCTTGGCTGCGTCGCGTACTGGCCACGCTAGCCAAAGTAGAAACCACTCGGCCGGGCCGTGATGTGGTGGGACAAGTCGAAGCTGTGGGTTCGAAAGTATCGCATTTCACGCGGGGCGATGAGGTGTTTGGCGCGTGCAATGGGGCATTCGCCGAGTATGCGTGCGCTCGTGAGTCAGACCTCGCGTTGAAGCCGCATAGCGTCTCGTTTGCGCAAGCGGCGTCCACGCCTATAGCGGGACTCACCGCCTTGCAAGTTCTTCGCGACAAAGCACAGGTTCAGCCGGGACAGAGAGTCTTGATTAATGGAGCGGCCGGAGGCGTGGGTACGTTCGCTGTACAAATCGCTAAATCGTTTGGCGCTGAGGTTACCGGCGTTTGCAGTACGAGGAACGTGGAGATGGTCCGCTCTATCGGGGCAGACAAGGTGTTTGATTACACTCGAGAGGATTTCACCAGCAGCGGCCAACATTACGACGTGATGTTCGACCTTGTGGCGAACCACTCGTTCTCAGAGCGCCGGCGCGTGCTGACTCCGAAGGGAATATACATCGGCGCCGGCCTCCTGGGCCGGAAGCTATCGCTAATCGGGCTTCTCACCAGTGGGATCAAAGAGTCTGTATTGGCCCTTTTCGTGACTCAGAAGTTCGGCAGTTTTATAGCGAAAGTAAACCAGAAAGACCTTATGGCCATCGGCGCGCTCATTGAGGAAGGAAAGGTAACGCCAGTGATCGACAGGGGTTACAGCCTCAGCGAAGCGCCCGAGGCTGTGAGTTATGTGGAAGAAGGGCACGCGCGGGGGAAGGTGATAATCGATTGTGTAAGCGGGGACATGTAAGGGGCAAGAGGAAGGGGTAACGGGAAAAGTCTCTACCGGTTCCAATTCGCCGACGACTATCTCACCAGTGCGACCAATGTATCTGCGAAGCGCAACCAAACGTCGGTGCCCGAGAGCATGATGCGCAGCGGGTGTGACGCGATCAGCAGAAGGGCGCCCCAAAAGTATGCTGGATGTTCAGCAGCAGCCAGAGCGCCAGCACTGCAAAGCGTTTGCGCTGCAGGATCACAACGAACAGAAGCAACAGAAATACGGAGATGAAAGCTTGAAATAGTCCGGCGGTGACTTGCCCGGAGAAGCGGGCAAAGAAGAGGTTTCCCAGCATCACGTTTCCCGGATTTAAAAACAGCGTTGGCGGGTGGCCGAAAAACTTGGGGGAGATGTGAGATCATACTTGAGAACGACTCCGTCGGCGCTATCGACACGCGGCTGTGGATAACCCAGTTTCCTGATCACATCCTGCGCATGCGCACGCAAAGCCGCTGGCGGTCGGTCCAAACGCGTCTTGCGATAGATGGCCGTGTAGATAAGCCTACTGTCACTTATGTTTGGCTGAGTGCCATCGACGGAACTATTCTTAAAACTCACGATGAAGCAGCCAAGCTTGGCTTTGGTGACGGCCTCGTTGAGGCGGATGTGCTCAATCGCAAAGCCATTAGTCTTCCTCAGCCGGCGTATCATAATCCCGCGTTGTTCATTCAAGTCAATATTTCACTGTTGGTTTTGCTGTATCCTCACTGCCAGGAGCGGAATGCCTTCAGGGTTTACAGAGGGGGTTAAATGAAGAAGAAATTGTTCCTCGCGGCGGCCCTGTCAGTATCGGTGGTGGTTGCGGCGACTAAAGTCAGTACGTGGTTTGTCTCCGCTGAACGTGACGCCAATATTGAGTTCATAATTGGCATTTTAAGGGCGGATGGCACGCTTCTGCCTTTTGCTCAATATGGAAATGGCGGTTGGTTTAATCCGTGGCCTAAGCCCGCGGATACTCAGAATGTGTACGCTGATAATCGTGAGTTGATACCCCATTCTTTAGGCGACTTGCGCGAGCCTTGGTTCAAGCAGTGCGGGAAAATACCGAACACATGGTACTTGTGGTCAACACCTGAGACGCTTATGGTGTTGCGAGCTTCGAAACTCGTGCAAGTTGAGAATCATTCGCAAACGAACTGGGCCTTGTTAACTGATTTTCCTAAACAGATCTCAGAAGGCCATCATAAGAATTTAGGTGTAGTATTGAATGCGAAGCATAAAATCGAACCATGGATTCAGATCAAGCCAGAGTCCAGTGAAAATAAAGAGATTTGGTCCTTTGTTAAGCAACTTTTTGATGAGGCTGAAACTGCACAACTCGATCGGATTCGCGCAGAACACCCGCAGGGCTTCGCGTCCTCAACGCACCGCGCCCTCTTTTTGACGAGAGATGACCGAAGGAAGATAAGCACATCTCTTACTCATCTATACAGAAGCAACTCGGCAAACAACGGCGAATACCTTTTCTACTTTGAGGCCGAGAAGGAGTACCAAACACCAACCGCCCCAGGGCGCCAGGATTGCAACGACATTTCCTTGTTTCAAGGATGGATTTCAACTCAGGGCAAAGGCGGCCTGGGATTGTTTGACAGCCGGGTGTTCTTCACGAACTGTGACCGGAAAGGGCCGAGCTTTACGACGCCATTGGGAATTATGAACGTAGGCAATCGGAGTTTTTTGTTTGTTACAGAACATGGTTGGGAAGACGAGAGCTATATCATTCTTGAGCTAGACCGTTCCGGGCTTCATCGAGTTCTTGAAACGTTTGGAGGCTGACCGGAAAGATTCAAGCTTTTTGGTGCTCGGCATCATGCAGGCGTTAAATCAAACATAGATTTACATAGCGATTGTGGCGGACTGCTCACGTTAAACGGAATCACGGCTCACAATCACCGGAATACGCAGTAAGCAAATTAAATAACATACCATGACAAAGAGAAATAAGAGCAGCAATAAAAAAGAGTAGTACTGGTTCAGTTTCAAATCTTGAGTTCGAATATTCAACGGTTCTTGGGAACGCGGGCGTCTCGCCCGCATTGAGCGTGCAGCGCGAAAATTGATTGCGGAAAAGAAGAAGATGCAACAAATTGAGCACCGTGCGGGCGGGGACGGCCGCGTTCCCCCGAGTTCCTAATGAGCCGTTGAATTTTATTTTCAAGTTTCAAACTGAACCACTACCAAAAGAGTTGTCACCCGAACAACGTGAAGGCAGTCATACTATGGCGCCAGGGCGTTCCGTGGCTCGCTAAGGGTCTAAATTTTGCCGTTTGGATAAGTAACTTTGTAAATAACTTTCATCGAGAACCCGCTAATGCTGTACGCAACCCTTTTTAGCGACGACTCGGCGCTGCTTTGGTTTTTATCGCTTCAATGCTTTCGCGTGAAATCCAATCTGCTTTCGCTTCGGTTCAAGCGGCGTCATCAATTGTCGAATCGCATCGAACACTACCTTAAACTGGCGATCGTATTTCCGTTCCAATTCTTCCAGTTTCTTTGCGAATTCAGCGTTGGAAGACAGCATCTGACGCAAGCGCACAAAAGCGCGTACGACTTCAACGCTCGCTCGTACCGCTTGTTCACTATTCAGAACGTTCGCCGCCATGATCGCGCCGTGTTCGGTAAAGGCGTACGGAAGATAGCGCCTGCCACCGTGTGATCTTGAGGTCGCAATTTGCGACCTCAAGTTTGTGGGACCGACTTCACCTTCCATATTGGCGAACTCTTCTTTGGTTAGTTGAAACATGAAGTCCTCCGGAAAACGTTCGCGATTACGTCGTACCTGTTCATTGAGTCGCTTGGCAGTCACTCCATACAGCTTGGCCAGGTCGGCGTCGAGAATTACCTTCTCACCTCGAATTAAGAGGATGGCGTGCGCGATCCGTTCTACTGGAACTGTTTCGAGGGCTTTACTCATGAGCGATTGTCGCCCTGTTTGCTGCCTACCGCCTTCTGCCAACTGCTTACTATCGTTTCCTGATCTCTGACCTCTGTTCTTGCGCTTGCTGACACTCGATCGGCGTGATTTCCAATTGATCCATCCAAAGCATTGCGTCAGTCTAGAACTATTGCCTTAGGGCGCAACCTTCACATTGAACTCTTTGATTTCGACCCAAGCATGGGTGTGCGACAAATTTTTAGGTGCTCGCGGGCGTGATAGAGATCAACTATCTGCGTCGCTCCAGGGAAGTGCTCCTCAGCGATACCCCAAACCCACAGCGCTCCGTCACCAATGACGATCACCTGCGCCGCCCGTCTGAGCCCGCGCCGCGCCGCTTCCCCGTAGATGCGCCAGCCAAATTCCGCTGCCGGCTCAATCGCTCCGACATACGTAGTGGAGGCTTGATCCCGCACCGGGCGACCTCTTTCATCAACTCTCGTCTGCGTAAAAACACAACCCAGCTTCGCCTCCCGCGTCCGTGCCTCTCCGCTCTCCGATTTTCCCTGCCGGCCCACCGTCTCGCGCTTGATCACAGTAGGTATCCGTGATCCGCCGGCAATTGTTTCCCCGCCAGCGAAAAACCCACGTTGACATACGGAAGGTGATCCAACTCAGCTACTCTTTGTTCTAGTGCTTCGATCAAGGACGAGGACCTCCTTAGCTCAAGTGAGAAGAACTAAAGGAATGGGTGGATGATGGTTCTCCTACTGGGATTAGAGTGGCCTGAGTTTACAGTCGCATTGACGAGATTTCAATCCTCCGCATGCGCCTACGGTCCAATCAGTGCTCATCATACCGGCGTATGCCTCGGCTGAACGAATTTTGTGATAAGTGCGGACAGCTAAGGGGTGTGCCTAAATCAGACTCGAAGCGGTTTTGGTTTGCCTCAGAGTAGAAGTGAGGAGCGTAAAGGCTAACAGGAAACGCAGTCCCCAAAAAGTCCCCAACGCATCAGTGAAGCCGTAAGTTTTTTAGATACAAGCCAGTATTTACGCGCCAAGCGGTGGTCAGTATCGCTTAGTCTGGTTACATATCAACACGTACCGCCACCATCTTAGCCCCCTCTTCACAGTCAATAGCATCGACTCCAGATTTTGGCATCGCGATTGCTCCTTAACCGCGTATCCGACAGCGAGAAGATCAATCATGAGTTTCGCGTCAGGAAATCGGTTAGCGACGAGTTTCCCTAACGATTGTGGTTGTGGATTTATTCCCAATCCAAATGGCGAAGCTATGTATTTCCCCACCGAAGAGTCCCAAGCAGCCCTTGGAGCAAAAGGCCGATAGGGTTACCGGTGACAGAAATTGGGCTCTTGGAAAAGAATCCCTGGATCGGCCTGGTACTGGTGGATAGCTTGACCATCGGTGAGAGGATTGAAGAGAAATGAGATTCAAACCGGGGGCAGCGACAAAAACTCTGATATTTGTGTTTGTCCTGGCCTTGATTGTCGCCATTATTGCTGTCTCACTATGGACTCAGCGCGCTGTCAGTAAGCAGTTTGTTACAGCCACTGTCGACCGGGGTACCATTCGCCACACGGTTACCGCCACTGGAACTCTCGAGGCAGTGACGACAGTCCAAGTCGGCAGCCAAGTGTCGGGTACCATCTCGGCCCTTTATGCTGATTACAATTCCCGCGTCCGCAAAGGAGAGATCATTGCCCAGCTTAATCCCACCATCTTTAGAGCGCAGGTGGAATCGGCCCGCGCCAACCTGTTAGCCGCGCGGGCCAGTTCGGCCGACGCTGAAGCGCGAAAGCAGGCTGCCCAGTCAACCATCGAAAACCAGCGCGAAGCAGTGATGAGCGCTGCCGCAAACCTTGAGGCTCTCAAAGTTCAACGGGACGACGCGCTGGACTTCCTCCGACAACAGGAATCACTCGTTGCCAGTCAGGTGATCTCACAGCGCGAACTGGAATCGGCACGGGCCAGCTATAAGTCCGCCGAGGCGCGCTGCCAGCAGGCCGAGGCGCAACTCAGCCAGGCGCGCACCCTTGAAAAATCAGCCAGTCGATCCGGACTCGCACAAGCCGAGGCTCAGGTCAAGCAGGCCGCAGCACAGGCACTACAAGCTGAAGCGGCCGTGCGGCAGGCGGAAGAGAATCTGAGGAACGCCACCATCTACTCGCCGATTGAGGGCGTCGTCATCTCGCGCAACGTGGATGTGGGCCAGACAATCGCCGCGAGTTTTCAGGCCCCTACACTCTTCACGATTGCCAACGACCTGACTCACATGCAGGTCATCGCCAATATTGATCAAGCCGACATCGGCGTCATCAACCCCGACAATCGACTAAGCTTCACGGTGGATGCCTTTGAGGACGAAACATTTGTCGGCACGATTCGACAGATTCGGCTGAGTCCTCAGACCGTTTCGAACGTCGTCACCTACAAAGTGGTGATCGACGTTGATAACCCCGAACAGAAACTGATGCCGGGAATGACGGCGAATCTCATGGTGACTACGGCTGAGCGTGACGCCGTGCTGAAGATTCCTAACGCGGCACTACGATTCACTCCACAGGGAGCAACGCTCCAGAAGACCGAGGCCACTCCGAGTCAGCAGGATAAAGGCACACTTGAGTCTCCAGGCGAAGCTTTAAGTGGCCGAACCCGAACTGTGTGGGTGGCAGACAAAGAGAATGTTCCTCAGCCAAGAAAGATCAGAATCGGCATCACTGACGGAATAAATACTGAGGTGGTCGAAGGCGAGTTGCAGGAAGGGGAACAAGTCATCATCAGCCAAAAACTCGAAGGCGCAGACTAAATCCCATGTTGTCACTTGCCGAACATGCAACCGCGATTGCAGAGTCAGAACCTGCACCCCGGTCCGCGAACGAGGTCATCAGGCTCGAAGACATACACAAAGTCTACCGCATGGGCGAAGTTGAAGTTCCGGCTTTACGAGGATTTTCGCTGACCGTTCGTGAAGGTGAATTCGTCGCCATCATGGGCGCTTCAGGTTCGGGCAAATCGACGGCGATGAACATCATAGGCTGTCTCGATCAGCCGACTCACGGGAAGTATTACCTTAATGGTCAGGATGTTTCTGAACTCACTTCCGACGAGCGCGCCGAGATCCGCAAACGGAAAATTGGTTTCATCTTTCAAAGCTACAATCTGTTGGCGCGCACCCCGGCGGTCGAGAACGTAGAGCTGCCGATGATTTATGCCAACATTGACCCCGCCGAACGGCATCGGCGCGCCGCTGCTGCGCTGGCTTCAGTAGGGCTGGAGGGTCGCGAGCAAAGCTTCTCGAATCAACTCTCGGGCGGGGAGCAGCAGCGCGTCGCGATTGCGCGGGCACTGGTTAATCAGCCGGTGTTAATTCTCGCCGATGAGCCTACGGGAAATCTCGATTCGCGCACTTCGATTGAGATCATTGAAATCTTCCAGCGCCTCAACCGCGAGCAGGGAATCACTGTGATTGTCATCACGCACGAGTCTGACATCGCGCAGCATGCCGGACGGATCGTCGTCTTTAAGGACGGGAGGATTGATAAGGATTATCTGGTGACGGCGCCGCGCGATGCTGCCGGCGAATTGCGCGGTGAGCACACGGAAGTATCAACAGATCAGCTAGCGCTTCGCCGCGGAGAGGCTTTGCACGCTTCACGGTTGACTCACGCAGTCACCTTAAGTACGGCCAAATTACTGATCATCTTTCGGGTCGCGGCGCGCGCCCTGCTGCGCAACAAGGTACGCGCCGCATTAACCATGCTCGGCATAATCATCGGAGTCGCCGCAGTGATTACGTTGGTCAGCATTGGTCAGGGTGCGCAAGCGATGATTCAGAACGAGATCGCCAGTATGGGCACCAACCTTCTTTTCATCGGGGCGGGGTCGATGGATGCAGGTGGTGTACGAGGAACCGCAGCCGCACGGACACTGACGGCGGACGACATCACAGCCATCAAACGCGAATGTCCCAGTGTGGCCCTGGCCAGCCCCTCAGCCAACGCCAGGGCCCAGCTCGTTTATGGAGGTAATAACTGGAACACTCAGATTCAAGGCGTCAATGAGGAATTTCCGCAGATTCGCAACTGGCAGGTGGCAAGCGGAGAGTTTCTCACCGAAGCCGATGTGCGCAAGTCAACTCGCGTGGCAGTGCTGGGTCAGAAGATAGTTGACGAACTGTTTGGTGGCAGAAACCCGATTGGCGAAACGATTCGGGTGGGTGAACTGACCTTTCAGGTGATTGGCCGGATGACTCCCAAGGGACAGGATATGGGAGGACGCGATCAGGATGACGTTATGTTCGCGCCTTTCACGACCATTCAGAAGAAGTTGCTGGCGGTTACCCACGTCGAGACTGCATTTGTTTCGGCAATATCTCCTGACGCTACCAAGAACGCTGAACAGGAGATAACAAGCCTGCTGAGACAACGTCATAGACTCAAGACTGGCGAGGAGAATGATTTTCACGTGCGCAATTTGTCTGATGTCGCCTCAACCGCTGAATCGGTCACCAACATCCTGACGATCCTGCTGGGTAGCATTGCCAGCATTTCGTTGATCGTGGGAGGGATTGGAATCATGAACATCATGCTGGTGTCGGTCACTGAAAGGACTCGGGAGATCGGGATCAGGCTGGCGATAGGCGCACGTGCAGCCGATGTGCGGGCCCAATTTCTGATTGAGTCAATCGTTCTCAGCATGGCGGGCGGCGCCGTGGGGATTGTGCTGGGAGCATTACTTTGCCTGATCCCAAAGTTGTTTGGCTGGTCAACCCCTGCCTCACTAACCGCGATCCTGGTGGCGGTGCTTTTCTCTGGCGCGGTAGGCATCTCCTTTGGATATTACCCAGCCCGCAAAGCCGCGAACCTCAATCCGATTGAAGCATTGCGTTACGAATGAAATTGGAAGTGTGGGACTAATCGAAGACGTGAGGGGTTGAAAACCAAGGTGACCGAGTTAGATAATTAACGTTGATTGCGCGTTGAGATCTGAAGCAAGTCAGCGGTGCGACTTTTGTAGCAGCGAGCGTGAGACTCCCCCCACAAGGGGGTGGCATCCTGACCTCGCAAATTAGAGGGCGCGATGCTAAAAAAGATCCGTAAACTATTAGAACGCGCCAGCGTCCGTAATAAGATCTTTCTTAACAAGATTAAGAACAGTGGTGACGTTGAGCCCTGATCTAGGATCCGTTTGGAGATCACGAAACTGAAGCAATCGGCTATGAGCGCGGGGCGTTTACGGGCGCAAACGAGAAGCGGAAGGGACTATTCGAAGCCGCACACAGAGGGACTATTTTTCTTGATGAAATTGGCGAAATGTCAGCGGCGTGTCAAGTGAAACTATTGCGCGTTCTTCAGGAAGGCACGATTAGACCAGTTGGGGCGCGTTCAGAAATGCATGTTGACGCGCGAGTAATAACTGCGACGAACCGAAACCTGGCTCTTGAGATGCAGGCAGGAAGATTCCGGGAAGACCTCTTCTATCGGATCGCCGTGTTAGCAATCAACACTCCGCCGCTGAGAAAACGGGTATCTGATATCCCACTGCTGGTCGATCACTTTTTGTGCGAGGCGGAGAAGAGATCAAAGTGCTCTCGCAGAGTTGAGGAAGAGGCGATCACGGTATTGTCCAAATACCCTTGGCCGGGAAATGTTCGGCAGCTTCGGCATGTAGTGGAAAAGCTCGTTGCAACCACTATGGACGGCGATCTGATATCCGCAGACTTGGCCCGACAGGCGCTACCGAACGGGCATTTGGCAGCCGCAAGTGCACACGTGCCTCTTCTGTATCATGAGAACGATTCACTCGAAGCCTTTCTCGATCGGACACTCCTTACCCTGTATGAACAGTTGCTCGCCAAGTCCGGCAGTCACAGTCAGGCTGCGCGTTTGCTACAGATTGATAGAACTTCGCTGTATCAACGTCTCGGAACGCGCACGAAGGCGCATTCACGGGAATGACTCGCCTAGGTGACCTTTCCGGTTGGATTAGTTACTTAAAAACTTGGTTTCCAATACATCTCCTGTTCATACACCCCTAAGGATCTCGCCTTTTAATGAAGGTTGACTGAAATAGTCACGGTGAAGTATTGTTCGCGTTTCAACAACAGGCTGGTCCTCAGAGCCTGCGACGTGCCGCACTCTCCTTGTGCCAGCCTCAGAAACTAAACTTTTTGATGTGTCAACCATGATTAGATCTCTTAATCAGGGTACACGCGACAGGAGGGGACTGAGTGAGCGATATGCTTCGCCTTATCACCTGCTGCTTGCGATAGCTGTGTTCCTGTCGGGAGCCCCATCTGTGTTTGCTCAAGAGACAGGTAACACTGGGTCACCAGCAGTAGCTTTCGTTCGAATTAGGGTTAACATCGATTATGACGACTCCGATCAGAACTTGAAACAGCTGCAAGAATTAGCAGCCTTTCTGAAGCCAGCAAAGACTGTCCTAAGACCTGGCGAGACTCTGTCTGCGTTTATTTTGAGACTCTACGGTTTTGGTCCAAGCGACGGGATACCGAGAACATATCAGTTACTTGAAACTGAAATCTTGCGCCTCAATAATTGGGCTCAACCGGAGTCTGCGATAGCTGGAGAATGTTTTGTTCCACGAATACCTAGACGGAGAGGACAAAAGTTGTTTGCTTCAAATCCCTATTATTCTGTCCCTGCGATACGGAAGACACATGGAGGAATGGCAAGAGTCGACGAACCGCCGCAATGGTCAATCGACAGTATCGAATCTGGCCAAATCGTGAGAAGCGAGGCGGGGTGGAAGCTCACAAATACTAGCAATGACAGAGACGCAGAGAAAGCTTTGAGGAGATAGTCGAACGAGAGAAGAGCGCGATAGATTTAGAACCTCACCCTTCATCTCATCCTCTGTAAATCAGCGCGAGTGGATGATGACAGGTAACAATGCAAGTTGTTATAGCAGAAATGTCGAACCATCAAACGTCAGATCGGATTGCAGCCGATAACTGAATCCATATCGACGCGCTTGGCTACCAGCGATGCAGTAGGTCTGAGTTAGAATAAATACCTACACAAGTCAAACCGGCAAGGCCCTGCATGAGATTGCTATGAAGTGGGTCACACGCGAAAGGATTCGTGTTAATCGGGCAGCAACATGCTGGCTGATCCGACGGTTTTTGGATTCTGAGGCCGAGTTTCTTTTCGTGCCGGCGGAAGAAGTCGCTTCAGTGCAGGCATCAGAAGGTGCGATAGGTTTTGACGCGCCTGGCGCTACCTTTCCGCACAAAGATGCGCAAGGACGGTGCTCCTTTGCTGCGCTCGTACACGAACGACTAGCGGATAATTCGGCACTCGTTGAGCTGGCTCGCATTGTCAATGCTGCTGACTTCAAGGATCAGTTGGATTCCCATCCGGCAGCCCGCGGTCTGGCATTGATTAGCTACGGCTTCCCGCTCGTGACCAAAGATGATCATGAAACGGCGCAACGCGCTGCCTTTTTATACGACGCTCTTTATGCCAGCTTGAAGAAACATAAGAGATAAGGAATCAAGGAGGATCGATGGACGATATATCGAGAAGAGATGCGATATCGAGAGTGGCGGGCGTCACCGTTGGATTTGCGCTAGGCCTGACGGGTGATCCGCGCGTGAGTGGAATGGAGCTAGCAGACGGCAGACAGGATACAAGCACCCTAGCCATGACAGCACGTGCTTTTCGCGGCCAGCATCAACCGCGACCACTGCCTTTTGATCCGGCGAAACTAAGAGGGATCTCGGAAAAGCTCATCCGCTCGCATTGGGAGAATAATTACGGCGGAGCGGTTAAAGCCCTCAACGCCGTGGAACAACGGCTGAGTGCCATGCTCAGAGAGAAAGATCTTCCTGCCTACATCTATGGTGATCTCAAACGAGAAGAGTTAGTACGCAGTGGTTCCGTTGTGCTTCACGAACTGTATTTCGCCAATCTCGGGGGCGAGCCGAAGCCCGGTGGGAAGGTACTTGACCTCATCAAACAGTGGTTCGTTAGTTATGAGCAGTGGGAAGACGAGTTTAAGAGGACCGCTAACGCTCTGAGTGGTGGTTCTGGCTGGGTGATCTTGGCGCACAACGCTCACACGGGTGAGCTTCACAATTATTGGGCGTGGGATCACATGCACAATGTTCCCATGGGCCGCCCATTGCTCGTTCTTGACATGTATGAGCATGCCTACCAAATGGATTACGGCGCGGCGGCAGCAAAGTACGTAGATGCTTTTATGCAGAATGTAAACTGGGAAGAAGTGAACCGCCGAGCAGAAGCTCTATCAAAGATGTAAACACTGCCGAACCGCTAGGAAGTTCGAGTGTAGAAGGGAATCCGCCCAAGTGATCATTTCTACTTACTACTCACCGTAAGATCGTCGAAATGCGTTTGCGCGTCAGCTTCGTTACATTAAAGACCGATCGTTCGTTCTTTGCTAACTGCCCCATCACGTTGGCCTTACTGGGCGCGGACACGTCGCGAAGATCTTCCACTCGCCAACTTCATTGGTGAACCCTGCTACGATCGCCCCCGTCTTTTCGGCGTCGAAGTTCCACGACCTCCTTCCATCTGAGCCGCCGATGTTAGAGGCAATGATGCAGCCAACAGTGCTAACACGCTCTTCCTCAGAATACTTCTTCGATTTCTCATCGTCTCCTCCTACTTGCGCTACCGAGAGATGGGCATAAAGGCCACGCGCTTAGGCGCTCTGCCGACCTTAGCTTTGGCGATCGACCGCATCTTGCCTTCCGGTGAGACCTCGACAAGTTGAAGCGTCCCGTCTTCGATGTTGCTGACAAGCGCGCGGACTGGACTGCCTGTCGGGCTCGGAATTCGCTCAACGCAGCACGGCTTCGCCACACCTTCGGTAAGGCGGTCTAGTTGCCTTCCGGACCTAACATCAACAGCGTCTACATAGGACCGCCCCTCATTCGCCGCTAGGACAATTCCGGGGAAGACGGTCTCGACTCCGTGGTAAGTCACTTCCTGCGGAGCGGTGTTATCGGCCGGAGGGGGAAGCGCAAAAAGTCGCGTGACCTTACCCGACTCGGTATCCATTTCGAAGAAGCCGTCCACCCAAAATGACCCGAAATAGATTTTCGATTCGTCAGGTGCAAAGGTTAGGCTCCGGGGGTTGACGTTGATCTGGTGGAACTTGATTAACTTCCGATCCTGCGGATCCACTATGGCAATGCCTGTGATCGTCTTACAGGTTAGGTAGGCAAGCTTTCGGAGCGGCCCGTATTTGATGACATGCGGCGCACTCGCGCCCTTGATGCGATACGCTTCTTTCATTGTTTCCACGTCAATCGCCACCACGTCGTCGCTGTAAAAGTTAGCGACCAGGATGTGTCTGCCATCGGGGGTGAGCACAATGTGATCGTTGAACATCTTGCCCACCCGCGTCTCGCCGAGCAGCTTGAAGTCAGTTGTGTCTTCTAATGCCAACGCTTCGGGCGGATTTCTCGAGCGGCCAAATGAGGAATTTCTAATTCGTGGCCGAGCGCGCGTTTACTCAACTGAAGACTTGGCAAACTCAGTAGTGGCGGTTTGGGGAGAAACTCCAATACTGCTCAAAAACATTGCCACCGTCCAGCAAGGGCCGGCGCTAAAGCGTGGCGATGGCAGCTTCAATGGCCAACCTGCGGTCGTTGCCACAATCCAGAAACAACCTAATGCAAACACGCTAGAGCTAACGGATCTTTCGGCGCCTTAAACAGAACGCTCACTCACGAACTCCCGAACCAGTCGTCACTGTTATCTTCAAAGCATCGAGTGAAATAAGGAACTCGATACTTTTCGCTACGCTCATTATTATGCTCGTCTTCCTGCCGCTCTTCAGTCTTGGCGGCTTCGAGGGCAGGATGTTTGCGCCGCTTGCGTTCGCTTACATCATCTCGATCACAGCTTCACTAATCGTGGCTCTCGCAGTAACTCCGGTGCTCTGTTATTACCTGTTGGGTCATTCAAAGCTTCTACATGACGAGAGATACTCGCGACTGGTTGCATTACTCAAACGGCGCTATGCGCGCGATCTCAATTGGGTACTTCGGCATCCTTACAAGATCACTGCCGTGTCAGCGGTGATGCTGGTTCTGGCTATTCTCATGTTTCCGCTAATGGGCCGCGAATTTCTGCCGCCGTTCAATGAAGGTGCGCTTAACATTAATGCCAGCCTGCCGCCGGGCACGTCACTTCAGGAATCAAACCGCATCGGAAGCATAATTGAAGCCGAACTTCATGAGGTCCCGGAAGTGATTTCCACGACGCGGCGCACAGGTCGAGCCGAACTGGATGAACACGCCGCCGGCGTCAACACCAGTGAGATCGAGGTCGTAACGAAAGAAGGTGATCGGCCGCATTCGGAAATGATGGAAGAGGTGCGGCAGAAACTCGGCCGTATTCCAGGTGTCACCTGATGAATATGGCTGAGTTAGCGCACAGTTCGCGCAGTGGATTGACTTTTTAATCTGTGTGCTTTCGTGACGGTTTGTGTGCAACGTAAACGTCCGCTGAACTTTGTTCTTGAAGCGACTGCCCAATCGGAAGTAAGGCAAGAGCGATCTTTCTATTCAAAAGTAACAGTGAAGTCAACGAAAAACCGAAAGCCCGCTTTTGGGGCGGGCTCATATCGGTTTGGCGGAGCCTTTCAGGCTCACGGTCACTGTCCTCACCCCAGCAACCACGCCTAGTGAGTCGAATTTTTGACCAAGTGAATGAAGTAAATGAATCTGTCAATGCAACAGCTTGGCCCTGGACCTCAGCAATGACCTGCTCCACCCACCTGACGAGTCTAACGCGGTGAAACAAGTTAACTTCTTTAACGAACTTTAGAGACAGGACACTAGCAATCCGATTGAAAAAATACCCACAAGAGCGGCCAACTTCCGCATTAGTTCATGTGGACGAATTACAACTCTTTTAGTTGTCTTTTAACGCCTTCTTTAGGATAGGAGATGTGGTTAGTACATATTCTTGCATCATTTGCTCATGTCCTTTATTGCTAAAAGCATCGCTAAGTGGGCGTCTGAATTTGTACGTATTCCGTCGGCCTCTGTTATTAAGCTGTCGGCAGCTATCAGTACACAGTCCGAATGTTCCCGCAAGGCTGCAACAACCGTCATCGCGGAATCCTCAAGAATCAGATTCCTTCTGGGTGGAAATCTCGCGCAGTTGCTGGTTTAAATTCCATTAGGTGGAATTTCAGCAGCAATCTCTGTTCGTTGGCGGCCCCAACGCAGTCAACACATAGACTCTCAACAGTAAGGGGGCTCGGATCCCTCTATGGCTTAGTACCAGTTAACAAGACCCCTACGAAAGTCCTTGATCGTCCCTACACAACTTGGCGCACCATAGGCGCACAGCACATAAAAACAGGCACTTGTTAGGTGGTCCCTAACTGCCCGTAAATTACTGACTCCATTGTGGTGCCGAGGGCGGGAGTCGAACCCGCACGTCCTTGCGGACAACGGATTTTAAGTCCGCAGCGTCTGCCATTCCGCCACCCCGGCAACCATGATTGAACATACCACGCGAACATTGCCGATTTCCAATTTCCGATTGCCAAGTGCCAATTTTTACGTCAGTGTGATCAGGCGATTTGCATCGACAAATCGGCAATTGGCAGTGGCGCGACCCACCGGTTATGTAAAAACTCGATCCGTACGATCACTTGGGAAGCCAGCAAGAGTTTAGTGTTGTTTAGTGTGGTTTCGTGGATCGCTTTTTTTCACCGACTGAGAAGAGCGATCCACGAAATCACACGAAACAACACGAAGACACCTCAGAGGCACGGAAACACCTCGTGGTGGACCTTCATGACACTCCAGTTTCCACACGGCCGCTGCCACGCGGTGGTACTGACATTCACCTGATGTTAGAATCACGTCAAATTCATGACGCCGCAAAAGGCAAAGAAGGAAGAACTGACCGTCTTTCTGGAGTACATCCAGAATAAAGGCCTGAAGTGGACTGCGCAACGCGAGTTGATATTAGACGTGTTCCTGCGCACTGAAGAACATCTCTCCAGCGAAGACCTCTATCGCCTCGTCAAGAAGCAGGATCCGTCTGTCGGCCAGACGACTGTTTACCGCACCCTGAAGCTGCTAAGTGAGGCTGGACTGGCGCGCGAAGTCCGCTTTGGCGATGGTCGCACTCACTACGAACACAACTACAAGCACCAACATCATGACCACATGATCTGCTCGGAGTGCGGCAAGATCATTGAGTTCTTCTCGGCGGAACTCGAGGCCCTGCAGGACGCCATGGCGGCCCAGCACAAGTTTGAGGTTACACAACACTTGCTACGGATCATCGGCGTCTGCGCAGAGTGCAGGCGGAAAAAACGTGAGGAAGAGAATCGTCACTTGCGTTCTGTCCCGGCGCGATTCTAGTGGGTTTCGGTAGCCCAAGTTCATGCCATCTCTCTATCTGAAGAACGGAAGCGGTGGCGCGCGGAGATAAGATAGAGAAGTGGAGACTCTGGTTGAGTGTCCGCTTGCCCCTTCCCGAACTAAGAATTATCTTCTTAAAGTTACTTTCAAATGAAACATCTTAACTATCAGGCGCGCGTATTCCGAACCGCGATACTCGCAGCGTGCGTTCTCATCCTGACGGGATGTCCGAAGGGCGACAAGAAACCTGATCCAGGCCGTGTTGGTATCTCCACCTCGCCGGTCAGCGCCTCTCCTACTCCTCCGCCGATACCCGGCGCCATCGCATTCAATGGAGAGCGCGCGATGGACCACGTGCGGTGGCAGGTGGAGCTTGGACCAAGACCGCCAGGTTCGCCCGAGGCGATAAGGGTGCGCGACTATATCGTGAGTGAACTTAAGAAGTACGGTCTAGCAGCTACTACCGACCCGTTCTCGGCAGCTACGCCTGAAGGCGAGGTCCGCATGTCAAACATTACTGCCGAGATTCCGGGTGAATCTTCGGACGTATTGATCATCGCCAGCCATTGGGACACAAAGCTGTACAAGGATATGCACTTTGTAGGTGCGAATGACCCGGGCGCCTCGGTCGGGACATTGCTTGAACTCGCCCGGGTGATCACGGGATTGCAGCAGAAGCCGAAGTTAACCTATTGGATTGTCTTCTTTGATGGTGAGGAAGCGTTCTGCAGAAACTGGGAAGACTGTGGCGATGCCGAAGCACCAGACAACACGTATGGGAGCCGGCGTTATGTTGATGAATTACGCCGGAAAGGGGAGTTGAGTCGGATAAAGGCGCTGATCCTGCTCGACATGATCGGTTACAAGAACCTTGAACTCGGTCGCGACACGATGAGTACTCGATGGTTGCAGGACGTAATCTGGCAGACAGGTCGAGAACTGGGATATGAGTCGATCTTCGTTAATCGCGACGAGGCGGTCGGTGGAGATGATCACGAACCGTTTCTTCGTGCCGGAGTAGATGCCGTCGACATAATTCAGCTTAATTCATACCCGCACTGGCACACTCCAGAGGACACGATTGATAAAGTCTCTGCGCGGAGCATGAAGATAGTCGGCGACGTCGTCCTTGCGAGTTTGCCAAGGGTGGAGCAGCGCATCTTAAGCCGACGAAAATAGAAAATCTTAGGAACGCGGGCTTACGGAACGCGGGCTTACGGAACGCGGGCTTACGGAACGCGGGCTTACGGAACGCGGGCTTACGGAACGCGGGCTTACGGAACGCGGGCTTACGGAACGCGGGCGTCCTCGCCCGCATCCGTGCTTCCGCTCTACTCCCACTCTTGGAGAGCACTCAATACGATGAAAAGAATCGCAGTTATACCGGGTGACGGTATTGGCCCAGAGGTCATTGCCGAAGCCGTTCGGGTCGCGAAAACACTTCGCGCCACGCATGACGTGGGGCTGGAACTGGTCCAATTCGATTGGGGAGCCGAGAAGTTCCTTTCCGAAGGCGTTTCAATGCCGGCTGGCGCCCTCGAGACGTTGTCTACCGAGTTTGATGCGATTCTCGCCGGCGCCTTTGGAGATCCTCGCGTCCCGACCAATCAACATGCCGAGGATATCCTGCTCGGGATGAGGCGCGGGCTGGATCTCTACATCAACCTGCGCCCTGTCCGCTTGTTGCACGAAAGACTCACCCCACTTCGCAATCGAAGCGTGAACGACGTCAACTTCGTCGTGTTCCGCGAGAACACCGAGGGTGCCTATTGTGGCGCGGGAGGCTTCCTAAACAAAGGAACTCCAGACGAAATCGCGACTCAGGAAGAGTTGAATACGCGCCGCGGTGTCGAACGAATTATCCGGGCGGCTTTTGAGTATGCGCGTGCTAATGGTCGTACAAAAGTCACGATGGCTGACAAGTCCAACGTGCAGCGCTTCGGAGGCGACCTGTGGCAGAGAGTCTTTAAAGAGGTGGCTGCTGAGTATTCGGAGATCGAGGCTAACCATCAGTACGTTGACGCTATGGCTATGTTTCTGGTGCTAAATCCTGCGCAGTACCAGGTGATAGTCAGTAACAATTTGTTCGGCGACATATTAACTGATTTGGGGGCTGCTATTCAGGGCGGGCTCGGCCTCGCTGCTTCCGGCAATATTCACCCCGGTCGGGTGTCGCTATTTGAACCGGTACATGGCAGTGCCCCTCCGTTGGCTGGGAAAGGAGTTGCGAACCCCGTCGGAGCTATTTTGACGTTGGCCATGATGCTAGAATACCTGGGTTATAAAACAGCCGGCGCAGCAGTGGAAGACGCGGTTCGCGAGTCTATTGAGGCAAATGAAACCACGCGCGATCTCGGTGGAGAGCTGTCGACCACTCAAGCTGGACAAGCAATAGTGAAGCGACTCTGAGTTTCATCTGGTGTTTTGGGGTTGAGATGTTTTGTTATAACGGAATTAATGGACGAATGACGCAGAAGCTGATTGCCGCTTTGGTCATTGCGGCATTGCTTCAATTTGTTGGCTTTACTCCTTTTGTCGTCGTTATTTTGGTTGCTGCAGGTCTGGTTGTGGCCTATGTCCTTCAAAGATCGGCAAACCGCGAGACGCAGAGGGTTTTCGCGTTCTACATTGCTGCTGAAGAGATCCTCAGAAACGATGACCGCCAGTGGTACGCCTTCGAGATTGCCGAAGTGATCGATCAAGGCGAGCGCGTGATGTCCTTGGTCCCTGATGTTCCGCCGGTTTGCCAATTTGCGGTCGGCGCACTTTGCCATCGCGTTGGCGATTACGAAGCTGCGGTCGAATATCTCGCGCCAGTAGTGCAGCCGGAATCATTGTCGGAGAGCCGATACGCCACGCCCTCGCCTCAGTTGCGCCGGTATGTAGAGTTGCTGCGCTTGATCGAGCGAGAGCCGGCCAGAGCGCCATCTACACTGGGTGCGGTTCGCAGCCTAGAACGAATGCGGCAGAAATACGCTGTACAACTCCTCCTTGAGAGTCGCAATGGACTTGCAGGTTTGGCGACGGCTTCAACTCGGACAACGAACTTTCCAGCGCTCTCTCTTGATAGTTCGGATAGTTCATTGGACCCACACATTCAACGACCGATCTCGGAAGTCCTTCAGGACGTTTATCCGGATGAAGGCAAACCGTCCTGAGTCACTTGATCCAGCCTTGTTTGAAACACTGTCAGCCGAAATCATTGCGATTGGTTCTGAGTTGTTGGCGCCAGATCGCTCTGACACCAACAGTCTCTGGCTCACCGAACAACTCAACGGCCTTGGCATCGAAGTCAAGCTAAAGACCATTGTGGGCGATGACGATGCCCGTCTTGAAGAAGCGATTAAGGACGCACTTCGGCGCACTAAGGTTGTGATCACGACTGGTGGCCTTGGACCGACGGAAGACGACATCACTCGAAAAGTCACCGCACGCGCGCTGGGAAAGCGTTTGCTGCTTGATGAAGAGGTGCTTCAGGAAATCCGCAAACGTTTTGAGAGTTTTGGACGCACGATGCCAGAGCGCAACTCTCGTCAGGCGATGGTGATTGAAGACTCGGTCGTCTTGCCAAATCCGAATGGGACGGCCCCAGGTCTATTCCTTGAGCACCACGGAGCGGCGATTGTTTTGTTGCCCGGGCCGCCCCGCGAGATGCAGCCTATGTTTGAGAATCATGTGCGGCCAAGACTCGCTGGTCGAGCCGGGCAAATGCGCGTTTTGCGACGGGTGATTAAAGTTGCCGGTATGGGCGAGTCGGCGGTAGATGAAAAGATTGCCCCGGTCTATACACAGTACACAAACCCACAAACAACAATTCTCTTCAACAGGAGTGAGATCGACATTCAACTGACTGCAAGCGGCCGGACCGACAGCGACGCAGAACAATTGTTGGATAAGGTCACGGAGCAGTTGGAGGACGCATTGGGTCACTCCATCTTCTCCTTTCGTGGTGAAACTATGGAAGAGGTGGTTGCTGCGCGTCTCACTCTCGGTGGGTACACCATTGGGGTTGCGGAAAGCTGCACGGGTGGGCTGCTTGCGCAACGTCTCACCTCGATTGCAGGCTCGTCACGCTATTTCATCGAAGGCGTGGTTGCTTATTCCAACGATGCTAAGACTCGGACGCTTGGGGTCGAACCCATACTTTTGCTGGAGCATGGAGCGGTGAGTGCGCCCGTGGCGGAAGCAATGGCGGAAGGGATTCGCCGTCGCGCGGGCACCGACTTCGGGTTGTCGATTACGGGAATTGCTGGACCCGGTGGTGGAAGTGATGAGAAGCCGGTGGGACTTGTTTACATTGCGCTGGTGGATGATGTTGATAGCAAGACACGCAAGCTGATGCTTCCGGGAGATCGCGATCTAATACGCTGGCGCGCGTCGCAGGCAGCTCTGGATCTACTGCGCCGTCGCCTGCTTTAAGGTTGAGATCATCCTACACACTGCCCGTGTGTAGTATCTCATTGAGTTTCACACAGTCTCTGTAGCCTCAGGTCTCTCTATATGGCTTCTGGTGTCGCCACGTGATCTAAACACGACCTTTGCGCGACGCGAGTGCCAGCGTGTTTCCTGAAGGATCGGCAAAGAACGCCATCCACTCTTCAGTTCCAGTCTTGCCGAATAGTCCCTGCTCATCCTTGAAAATCATGTGTGGCTCGCTGATGAACTGAACTCCACGGGAGCGTAGTTCCTCGACGGCGGAGTGGATGTCCTCAACGCGGAAGTAAATCGTTGCTTTTGGTCCGTTGTTTTCGAGAAGCAGCCGGACACCTGAGAAATCGAGGAAAAGTAGTCCGGGTGGGTCAAACCTGGTGATCATCTTCGCCCCGAGAGTGTCACGATAAAAAGTGAGTGCCTCATCCAGATCGCGGGCGTAGACAGCTATTTGGTGTATTCGATTCAGGTTCATTTTTGAATGGCTCTCTTGGGTCGCTATTTTACCGGGTTTGTATATAGTTCTGTTGAGATTCAACTTTAGCTCAAAAGCACGCTCGCCCCATAGAGTCCACGATGTTTAACGTCGTGGAGCTGCAAATCTCAACCGAAGGCATTGGTCATTGGTCAGTGGTTGGTGGTCAGTGGTTGGTGGTCAGTGGTTGGTGGTCAGTGGTTGGTGGTCAGTGGTCAGTGGTTGGTGGTCAGTGGTTGGTGGTCAGTGGTTGGTGGTCAGTGGTCAGTGGTCAGTGGTTGGTGGTCAGTGGTTGGTGGTCAGTGGTCAGTGGTTGGTGGTCAGTGGTCAGGGGTCATTGCTCAAGACACCATACGCTTTAGAGACTGTGTCAAAACAATAGATCCTACACACGGCAGTGTGTAGTGCTTTTTAGATCCAGCCTACAAAGACGCGCCCCCCTTCTTTTT
>Ga0209751_10001164_pt1 | contig 27321 bp, 26 predicted proteins | sample RifCSP13_1_FD_184019 | JGI IMG/M metagenome (GOLD analysis project Ga0209751, IMG submission 184019) | Soil microbial communities from Rifle, Colorado - Rifle CSP2_sed 13_1 (SPAdes) (version 2) | ecosystem: Environmental > Terrestrial > Deep subsurface > Rock core/Sediment | place: Rifle...
CGTCCGCCACAGGGACTGCCTCGTCAAATCACAGGCAGCTATAGGGCGGGCTCTTGATGCGCTCTCCGAGGGGCTTCCCATGGAGCTCCTCGCAACGGACATCCGCGAGGCCATAGACGCCCTCGGCGAGATAACCGGAGAGACAACTACGGACGATATCCTCGAGATCATATTCAGCACATTCTGCATAGGCAAGTAAGCCGCCCGGAAAGAAAACCCCCGCTCTATTTTCAAGCATGCCTTTACATGTTTGCGAGCTTCTATTATGATACCATGCCCTATGTATAAAGGCAGGCCATGTCAATAGAGTACATACTAATAGGGATAACCGTACTCCTTATCCTTTGCATCCTTGCGAGCAAGGCCTCAAGCAGGTTCGGCGTACCGGCGCTGCTGATCTTCCTTGCAATTGGCATGCTCGCGGGCTCTGACGGGCCGGGCGGGATACATTTCGACGACCCGGCCCTTGCGCAGGCAATAGGCGTCGTCGCCCTTTCGTTCATACTCTTTTCCGGCGGTCTTGATACGAACTGGGAGAGCATACGGCCTGTCATATGGAAGGGCGCCGCTCTTTCCACCACAGGGGTGCTCCTGACCGCGCTCCTGGTGGGGTGGTTCGTCACGCTGGTCACGGGCTTTAACCTGAAAGAAGGGCTTCTCCTCGGCGCCATCGTCTCTTCGACCGACGCCGCTGCGGTCTTTTCCATCCTGAGGTCGAAGAACGTCAGCCTGAGAAAGCCCCTAAAGCCGCTCCTTGAGCTCGAATCAGGCTCCAACGACCCTATGGCTGTCTTTCTGACCATAGGCCTCATTAACCTGATCATAACACCCGGTTTCACGCTCGCGAGCATGGTCCCCCTCTTCCTCTGGCAGGCCGCATTCGGGGCTGTCATCGGCTACACGATGGGAAGGCTCGTGACCTATACGGTGAACCGGCTGCAGCTCGAGTACGAGGGGCTCTACCCTGTGCTTACGCTCTCCTTCGTACTGCTCACTTACGGCTTGTCAGCCGCTTTGGGGGGCAACGGATTCCTTTCGGTATATATAGCAGGGCTTGTGATGGGCAACAGCGATTTCCTGAAGCGAAGGAGCATCCTGAGCTTCCATGACGGGCTTGCGTGGCTCATGCAGATATCGATGTTCCTTGCCCTCGGCCTGCTGGTCTTTCCCTCGCGCCTGGTCCCCATAATAGGCGTGGGCCTCCTTATATCGCTTTTCCTCATCTTTGTGGCAAGACCGGTGAGCGTATTTGCGACGCTTTATTTCTTCAAGGTCCCCTTTAGGGACAAGGCCCTGATATCCTGGGTGGGCCTGCGCGGAGCGGTGCCGGTCATACTTGCGACATTCCCATTTGTAGCGGGCATGCCGGAAGCGGACCTCATCTTCAACGTCGTTTTCTTCATCGTCCTCACCTCGGCGGTCATTCAGGGCGCGACCATACCTCTGGTAGCGAAACTCCTCAAGGTGACGGAGCCATTTGCCCCTGAGTCCTTCCAGAAGCTCGCGGAGAAGCTCAAGAACGAGCTTACGCCCATGATAGTGCAAAACGGCTCGCCGGTCTCAGGCAAGAAGCTCGTCGACGCGGGCTTTCCAAAGGGCGCCCTCATCGTCTTTATATGGAGGGACGACAAGTTCATTGTGCCGGACGGCAGGACCGTCTTGCAGGGAGGTGACAAGCTCTTCGTGCTTACTGACAGGGATTCGTTCGACAGGATGAAAGCGGTATTGTCCGGGTACTAAGATACCAGCGGGAAACAAAGCCCTCAGGCTTGACGGCGAGTACCGAAGCGGTTACTCTGTTCAGTATCTTTTCTGCCGTGTTGCCGATTAATAGCCCCGGCAGCCCGGTCCTGGCCACGGTTCCCATGACAACAAGATCGGCAAGATTATCAGCTTATCCCTGGTAGCGCAACCGCGAGATAATTCCTTTGGCAGGGCTGAAATGGTATAATCCTTATCCGTTGAACCCTGAGGAGGTAGCCCAGTGTTTTTGAGGATATTCATCGTAATTGCCGCAATCGCCGTACTGGCGGGCGCGTCTACGATATCATTTTCAACGAACCAGCCCGCAAAGGTCCAGACCCTTCAGAGCGTTCCGGCCTCAAAGGTATGCATGGTAGAGAACAGGGTATCCGGCAGGGAAAATATACCTGTAGAGGTCGATGGCAGGACATACTACGGCTGCTGCCCGGTATGCGTCGGGAAGCTCTCCTTCAAGCGCGCGCACCGTTATGCCATAGACCCGGTCACCGGTAAAGAGGTAGACAAGGCAAAGGCCTATATAATCGCCAGAGAGGACGGGACGGCCATCTACTTCGAGTCTGAAAAGAACGCAGTAAGGTATTCACCCGGCAAAAGCCTTTAGGCGACCCTCTTCAATCCCCTTCCGTCACGGGAGGGGATTTATTATTTCTGAGCCATACGCGCTTGCCACGATATCTAAATATCCTCTCCCCAGGGGGAGAGGACTAAGGTGAGTGGGTTTTTTTCACTACCGTCCCCCCTCATCCCTGCCTTCTCCCCTCCGGGGAGAAGGAGAAAAACACCTGAAGGCCGATCGGTTACATTTTTTTGCGCACCTCCCCTGTTTGACACACCTTTTTCCTCTGTTATATTCAATTAGGGCTATTTGAACGGAGGCTTTTCAATGCCGAGCAGGACACTCGTAACCGGCGCGACAGGCACCGTAGGCGCTTATCTTGTAAGGGAGCTCTCTAAAAGGGGCGAGCTTACGAGGGCCGCTGTTCACTCTGAGGCAAGGGCCTGGAAGATAAGAGAGGCCAACGTCGAGCTCTTTGAGATGGATTTCTCGAAGACAGATACGGTAGACGCGGCCCTGAAGGGCATCGAGAGGCTGTATCTTCTTACCCCGTTTGCCGCGGGGCAATATGAGATAGCCGAATATGTCGTCAATAAGGCAAAGGAGTCCGGGGTAAAATATATCGTCAGGCAGTCTGCCCTGGGAGCCCGGAGCGAGGCTATAAGGCTTCTCAAGACGCACAGGGCCATAGAAAAGCATATCGAGGCCTCTGGGATGGATTACACCATCCTCAGGCCCAACGCCTTCATGCAGAACTTCGTGAACTTCTTCGCCGATTCCGTGAGGAGGACGGGAAAGATATTCTTACCGCTTGGGATCGCGACAGTGAGCTATATAGACGCGAGGGATATCGCCCATGTCGCTGCCGAGCTTTTAGCAGGAGAATTGAAGACAGCGCACTTCGGAAAGGCATACGACCTCACTGGGCCTGTGCCGATTACGATGAGCGATGTCGCCATCATGATTTCAAAGGTTCTGGGCAAGCCCGTCCAATATGTAGACGTATCTCCTGAAGAAGCCACGCAGGGGATGAAAGAGGCAGGGATGCCGGATTGGGCGATAGAGCCGCTCCTTGAACTCTATGCGTATCAGAGGGAAGGAAAAGGCGAGCTTGTATCAACGTCTGTGGAGGATATAACGGGAAGGATGCCCATCCCGTTCGAGGAGTTCATAAAGGATACGGCAGCGAGTTTCAGATAGATATTTTTCAGCGCCGCTTAGGTAAGTCCCCTCCCCTTCAAAAAAGAAAATCCAGAGAAGAGAAGACGAATGTTCAAGCGGTAAGAGAGCGGAGCAGGCTTATATATGAGCGCCCTGCCAGTACCTTTCGGCCTCTTCTACATCGGCCTTGCTGCCGATAAAAAGCGGCGTCCTCTGGTGGAGCTCCTGCGGCACCACATCCATTATCCTCTGCGTGCCGTTCGATGACTTGCCCCCGGCCTGCTCTACGATGAACGAAAGCGGGTTTGCCTCATAGAGGAGCCGGAGCTTGCCCTTCTCTGATTTCCTGTCAGCAGGATAGAGGAAGATGCCTCCCTTGAGGAGGTTGCGGTGGAAGTCCGCCACGAGCGACCCGACGTATCTTGCGCTGCAGTCCTTGCTGCCTGTCTTGAGCTTCTCTATGTAGGCGGCAGTGCCGGGCAGCCAGTGTTTGCTGTTGCCCTCGTTTATGCTGTAGATCTTGCCCTTATCCGGAATGGTGATGTTCTCGCGCGAGAGCAGAAATTCGCCCACGCTCGGGTCGAGCGTGAAGGCGTGCACGCCGTGGCCGGTCGTGTAGACGAGCATGGTGCTCGACCCGTAGAGTATGTATCCTGCCGAGACCTGCTGAGAGCCCGGCTGGAGGAAATCTTTCGTGCTGACTTTCGAGCCGTCCTTGCATTTGATGATGGAGAATATGGTGCCCACGCTTATGTTGACGTCGATGTTCGACGAGCCGTCCAGCGGGTCGAATAGAAGAAGGTAGTTGCCTTTCGGGTACTTGCCGTCCACGTGGATTATATCGTCCATCTCTTCAGAGGCCATTGCCGCGAGATGTCCGCCGTGCTCCATTGCCCTTATGAAGGTCTCGTTGGCGAGCTCGTCGAGCTTCTGTACCTCTTCGCCGTGTATGTTCTGATTGCCAGAGGCGCCCAGTATGTCGACGAGCCCTGCCCTTCTGACCTCGCGCGAAACGAGCTTTGCCGCGGTGCCGAGATCCGAAAAAAGGGCGGTAAAGTTCCCTGAAGAACCGGGGTGTTTCCTCTGCTCCTCAAGCAGGAACTTTGTAAGGGTCATACCGACGGACATGGCGCCTCCTTGTGGATCGCGTGAACTGAACTACCCTGGTAATCTACAGATTATATATCGAAATCGGCGATTGTGAAGCGATATGTCATCAAAACTGACGAAACGGATGGAACAAAAGAAAAGGCCAGGGAGATGTATGCAACTCCCTGGCCGTATATTTAGTAGGATGCGGCCTTGAGGTCGGGGAAGCGGAAGTCCTCAAGCTCGGTTACCTCGAAGAGGCCCGGGTACTTCTCATCCTCCATGAGGATCCTTCTTACATTGCCCTGCCACAACTGCCAGAAGAGCTCCTTCTGCTCTTTTGTCGCAGTACCGCGCAGCACCAGCGGACTCAGGTCGTTCATCCTCGCGTCGCCTGGAAGGACCTGCGGGTTATAGGTGACCAGCACGGTCTTCAGGTTGTCTTCCCTCTGGAAGATGAAGGCGTTGAACTGCACGTCGTCGGTATCGAAGAAGAGGCGGTTGTTCCTGCCCCACCTGCCGCCGAGTCCCTTGAAGCCCGTTGCCCCTGCCGCCCCTGTGATGAGGGATATGACATGCGACTGCGGGCCGTATGCCAGGTCTCCGGGACCCCCCTTTATCAGCACCCTCACCTGCCCCCTCACCGGGACATCATTTCCATAGAGCGCTTTGAGCGCCTTCTGGGTCACCTTGTATGCGCCGGAGACAGCAGGGCATGAGTGGCCTGCCACAAGGACAGCGTCGGTGTAGTTGATCACAAAAAGCTCGTTCTCATCCTGCGCCCCCAGGATATGCGCAAGCGGCTCTTTGAGCCTTACGGGTTCTACCTCGTCAAAAAATCCCTGGCGCCATACAGTATTGTTCTTCATAAGACTCCCTCTGAAAAGGGCCGCGAGCGGCCAGTAAAAAGTGTAACAAATAGAATCGCAAAATTCAAGCCATTGCGCGCTTTGCCTGTATCAGATCACCTCCCTGCCCTGGATGTTTTAGACCTGGAATCCAGCAGGCATCACTAACCCTCGCCTGTTTCCTTAAATAAAAAATCGGCAAAGGTTTAAGTAATGAAACCCGGTTTTGATTTCCCTAAATAGTTTCGATTCAGTGGTATTTTATATGAAATACCCCCAAAGTAACTGATATTTATCTATTTTTTTGTGGCAGGCGGACTGGAAAAGATTATAGAGTTAATTATATAATAACCTTACCAGGCGTAGGCCTTTTAAGGGCCATTTTGGAAGCCCTTGGAATATAACAAATTTCTCTTGACAGGTTTGAATTTAATTTGTAAAGTAAGTTTAAATTTGTGTTGAGAACATTTTTGAACTTAACAATGAACCCGATTTTCACATACAGGAGTAATTACAGGGGTGGGCATAAGGACTCCAGACCTACTTTCAAAGATAGATATTCCAAGGCAAAAGCTCTACTACCTTGAGCAGAAGGGCTTTATCAAGCCCCGGAAGATCGTCATAGGCGAAAAAGAGTTCAGGGAATACTCTGACGAGGACGTGAAAAAGGTCGAATTCATCTGGAAATATCTCAAAAAGGGATTCAAGTACAAGATAGCTTTTGAGAAGGCCATGGAAGAAATGCAGAACCCGCAGCTGAACCTTGTCAAAACTGAAAAACCCGCTTAGACGGTAGGAGGAGCCGCATGGAAGGGCTTTCAATAAGCTCTGAACCGCCCAGTAGTAAGTTAGCCGTTGTGAGGTCTGAAATTGCCGAATATATGGAGTATCCTGCCTCGCGGCCTGACTGCTGGTATGACTGGAAATGGCAACTCAAAAACCGCATAACCACACTCGAAGCGATTAAAGACCTCATCCCCCTTACAAGGCGGGAAGAGGAGGGTGTAAAGCGCGCCACCGGACGACTGGCAATGGCGATTACGCCCTATTTTCTCTCCCTGATAGACAAGAACGACCCCAAATGCCCCATTAGAAAACAGGCCATTCCTAGGATTGAGGAGTTCAGCCTCTCTCCAGCCGAGATGGTAGACCCGTGCGGCGAGGACTCCCATTCGCCGGTTCCCGGGCTTGTGCACAGGTACCCGGACAGGGCGCTCCTTATCGTTACCGACTCCTGCGCAATGTACTGCAGGTATTGCACCCGTAAGAGGATGGTCGGCGAAGAGCACCCGCCCATGGCAATAGAGCGCTTTGACGACGCGCTCAAGTACATCAAGTCAAAGAGGTCGATCAGGGATATACTGATATCGGGCGGCGACCCGCTCATGATGAAGACAGAGGTCCTGGAGAGCTACATAAAGAGGCTCCGGTCCATACCGCACCTCGAGATAATAAGGATAGGCACCAGGGTTCCGGTGACCCTCCCGATGAGGGTGACCAACGAGCTCGTCAACATGCTCAAGAAGTATCACCCGCTCTACATCAGCATACATTTCTCCCATCCCAGGGAGATAACCCCTGAGGTGGAAAAGGCCTGCTCCATGCTCGCTGACGCCGGCATCCCTCTCGGCAGCCAGACCGTGCTCCTTAAGGGGGTAAACGACAGGCCGTCAGTGATGAAGAAGCTCATGCAGGAGCTCATGAGGATCAGGGTCAGGCCCTACTATATCTACCAGTGCGACATGGCAATGGGCACGGGCCATTTCAGGACCCCTGTATCCGTGGGCATGAACATAATTGAGGAACTGCGCGGCCATACGACAGGGTACGCCGTTCCGACATTCGTTGTAGACGCGCCGGGGGGAGGGGGCAAGATACCTGTTGCGCCCACGTACCTCATTTCCCAGGCAAAGGGCAAGATAACCTTGAGGAACTACGAGAACAAGATCTTCACCTACTCGGAGCCAGAGTAGAAGATATGGGCATAAAGCCAGAGGAGATCTGTCAACCCTCGGGCATGAGGATGGATGAGCTCCTGAAGCTCATCCGGCCTGAGGGCATCAAAGGCGAGCAGGATTATCTCCTCTCCTGGCTTTCGGCAAAGCCCGGCCAGATGAGGTCGCTCCGTTCAGTGGAACTCGACAAGGAAAAACGCCTCGAGACGGTCCTTTCTGCCCTCCTCAAGGAACCTTGCAATAAAGTGGTCCCCTTCAAAAACCCCCGCAGGTAAGCACAGCCCCAGACGCTCCTTGATTTCCGGCCTTCAAGGTACTATATTATTGTAGAATCCCACAGCCAAAGGAGCAATAAGCATGCAGGACTTTTCACACCAGATAATGGACGAGGACTATAAGAAGGAACTCCTCGACATACTCTACACCAAATCGTTCAGGTACGACGAGGCTGGCTTTACCCTTACCAGCGGAAAGAAGAGCAACTATTATATCGATGTAAAGAAGACCGCTCTGAGCTCGGTAGCCATGGAGCTAATTGGCTACGCCTACTTCATTAAGCTCAAGCTCGCGCCCGTCGACGCCATTGGCGGCATGACCCTCGGCGCCGATCCAATAGCCTACTCCGCGGCCCTTATGTGCACCTTGAAGGGCAAGTACCTCGACGTCTTCATCATCAGGAAAGAGGCAAAGGGCCACGGCACCCAGGCCTGGATAGAGGGCGACGTGAAGCCGGACGCCAATGTGGTCGTCGTCGAGGACGTCATCACGACGGGCGGCTCTACCATCAAGGCCGTTCAGAAGGCCAAGGAGGCCGGGTTCAACGTGCTCAGAGTCGTAGCCTTCCTGGACAGGGAAGAGGGCGGAGCCGAGAATATCGAGAAGGAGACCGGCGTGAAGGTCGATTCGATATTCACGATGAGCGACCTCCTCGAGGTGCACAAGAAGAAGCAGGAAGAAGAGGAGAAGGAAAAGAAGAAGCAGCAGGCCCTCACGGAGAAACCGGTATTCTGATACTGGGTCTTTATTGAATACATAAAGAGGCTGAGCCCTTATAGGGCCAGCCTCTTTTTTTATCAGGCTGCTGAAAGGGCACACTCCCTCTACCCTGGGGGAGAGGGTTGGGGTGCGGGGGGTGTCATTCTGAGCAAAGCGAAGAATCTGCTTTTGGTCCATTGCGAGCGTAGCGAAGCAATCTCAGGTTTTAAATCTCCTTTTACCCCTGCAATTCACTCCAGTCAGGGCGGGGAGAAAAGGATGAGATTGCTTCGTCGCTGATGCTCCTCGCAATGACAACGAGTGATTTTGTTCCCCTCCCATTAGGGATGGAGACTGAAAAGACTTGAAAGGAACTGCCATGCCGCTCTCTCCAAAAGACCGGATAATGTTCGCGCTCGATGTGCCTGATGTAGAGGGCGCGAAAAAATATGTCGACCTCCTCAAAGACCATGTGGGCGTCTTCAAGATAGGCCTGGAATTATTCGTGGCTTGCGGCCCGGAGGTCGTAAGGACTGTAAGGGAGAGGGGGGGGCGTGGAATATTCCTCGATCTCAAGTTCCACGACATACCCGAGACAGTGAAGGGGGCGATGCGGTCGGCGTCAGCCCTGGGCGCGGACTTTGTGACAGTCCATACCTCTGACGGCAGTTCCATATTGAAGGCCGCAGTTGAATCAGCAGGAAAAACAAAGGTGCTCGGCGTAACTGTACTCACGAGCCTGTCTAAAGAAGCCTTCCCAGAGGCAGGTATAGACGACAGCTTCACTCCCGAAAGTCTTGTCCTTCACAGGGCAAGGGCGGCCAAGGCCTCCGGGTGCGCTGGAATAGTCTGCTCAGGCCTTGAGGCAAAGGCAGTGCGTACGGCGCTGGGCCCTGACTTTCTCATCATAACGCCAGGCGTAAGGACTGCGGAGGACGCTGTCGGCGACCAGAAGAGAGTTGTTACTCCTTATGACGCGATATCGAACGGAGCTGATTATATTGTCGTTGGCAGACCCATCAGGAATGCGCCTGACCCGGTCGAGGCGGCCAAAAGAATTGCCGGAGAAATTGAGAAGGCGCTTTGAAAGTTTTTGTAGTCATTGCGAGGCGCACGACGCTGCAATCTCATGAGATTGCTTCGCCTTCGGCTCGCAATGACAGGCGTATAGTTTCATTGCTAGGTTTGTTTTTTTAATCAACTTCGGGCATAAGGCGTAAGCGAGCATATCGTACTGCGGGTTCAGGGTTGCACCCTGAACCCTGAAGGTTCCTAAGTGGTGATACGAATTCTCGGGTTCAAAATCTACGAAAAAAATCTAAGAAGAATATCTAATTCCTTATCCCCTTATTCATCACCAGATACTCCCCCTTGAAGGTGAGGGGGACTGCCTTGTCAGGCTCGCCTGCTTTGTGTGCGCTTATATGCAGATGCGGCTCGAAGGTCATGCCGGAGTTTCCCACCCTGCCTATCACCTGGTTCTCCTTCACATACTGGCCCTTGGCTACCTTTACGCTTCCGTTCAAAAGGTGCGCCAGCAGTATGCTCGCGTCCTTGCACTCCAGTATAATATGGTTGCCTGCGGGGTTATTCTCGTTTACCTCGTGCGGCGCGTTATCTGGCACTCCGTCGGCTGCGAATGTGACCTTGCCTGAGCACGGGCTGTAGAGCACCTCTCCGAAAATCTTGTATGAAGGCAGCTCTGAGGGGAATAGCCCGCCAGCCCTGTTGCCTATAAGGTTGAGCTTCACGATATCCACTGCGTACCCTTCAGACTTCTCAGACCTGTGAAAGGGGTTCAGGAGCGGGCTTGCCCCGCCCTGGATGGCGTAGTACCTCCCGTCCTTCATGGGGAATGCGAGGTCAACCGGATTTTCCTTGTGGAACTTGCCTTTAATGGCCAGTACATCGAGGAGCAGGAATACCGCTATGATGATTATCCTCGGCCTGTAGCTTACGCGCCCATTGCTGTTACGCTTGCTGAATATGGCCCTCTCTTCGAGCCGCGGGAAGGTCCACAGGGCCGCCGCAACGAAGAGCGCCTTTACAACATACTTGAGCCAGATGCTCGCGAATGCCCACGGGCCTGCCAGGTCAAAAAAGACGACTATGGAGGCGGCCGCGAGCACGCGGACTATCCAATCGACTCGGCTCGTGAACTTGCCTTTCCAGAGCCATGCGATAGAAAGAAGCGGGAGCGCTATGGCCAGTATTATGAATATTGAGATGAGGACTGCGAGCATCGGAGAGGCTTACCTTTGTTGAAAAACTTTGATTTTTGTTTCAGGCTGCTCAAAAAGCTCCATATGCGAGGCGTCGAGGAATGAGGCGTACTCTTCATGTACGTCGCAGTAACGAGCTTCTGAAGCCAACAAAGCAGTTGGATTTTTTCAGCAGCCTGCTATCGTTTTTTGGCGTATCCTAGATAGTTTACTGAAGTATCGTTGGATATCTTGAACTCGAACCTCAGCGGGTCGTAGCTCATGCCCTTCAGCTCCATTATCTCGACTCCGTTCCGCTCGAGTATCTCCTTTAATAGAGACGGGCGGATGAACCTTTCATACGAGTGCGTTCCGCGCGGCACCATTCCGAGCACGTCCTCTGCCATGAAGAGGGCCAGGAAGCGCGCCTTGAGTGTCTTGTTTATAGTGCCGAAGAAGAAGAGGCCGCCAGGCTTGAGCATGGAAAGGGCGTCTTTGAGAAATTTATCTATATCATCCACATGCTCTAATACCTCTGCGCAGACGATCAGATCGAACTGCGGCGAGTCGACAACGAGCTTCTCTACTGCCACGACCCGATAGTCTATATTGACGCCGGTCTCTGCCGCGTGTCTCTTTGCCGCTTCTATTGCAACGGGCGAGAGGTCTATGCCCACGACTTTCGCGCCTGCCTTGGCGAACTCCTCTGCGAGTATGCCGCCTCCGCAGCCGATATCAAGGACGGTCTTGCCGGAGAGATCACCGGCGCGCGAAGAGAAGTACCCGAAGCGGAGCGGGTTTATCCTGTGGAGCGAAAAGAGCTTTCCTGCAGGGTTCCACCACTCCTGGCCGTATTGCTCGAATTTTTGCGATTCAGTCGTCATATCTTCAGTCCCCCTCACCCCGCGCTTCGCCCTCCCTCTCCCTGGTGGGGAGAGGGAGATAAGGGGAGGGTAAAAAGTATGTGTCAGTTTTTTTAAAATAAAGTCTGTCATTGCGAGGAGCGTAGCGACGCGGCAATCTAAAAGATGAGACTGCTTCGCCTGCTGCTCGCATTGACCCGGTTTCAGCTATTAAAACCCGTACTCCTTCCACTTCTTATCGACCAGCTCGGATATCGCCTTGTCCATCTCCATCTTCTCGCCCCATTTACGGGTTACCTCTGGCGGGTACTTGTTCGTTGCGTCCAGGCCCATCTTGCTGCCGAGGTTCTCTATTGGCGAGGAGAAATCGAGATAGTCGATCGGGGTCTTGTCGATAATAAGCGTGTCCCTCGCGGGGTCCACGCGCGTGGCTATGGCCCAGATGACATCAGACCAGTTGTGCACGTCTATGTCGTCGTCGACCACGATAATGTATTTCACATACATGAACTGCTTCAACACGCCCCAGAGACCCATCATTATGCGCCGGGCGTGTCCGGGGTATTCCTTCTTTATCGAAACGACCGCTATCCTGTAGGAGACAGCCTCCATGGGAAGGCTGAAGTCCACGACCTCCGGGAACTGGAGCTTCAATGAGGGCAGGTAGAGCTTGTTCAGCACGGTCCCTATTACGGCGTCCTCTTTGGGAGGCCTGCCCGTGATGGTCGTGAGATAATACGGATCTTTCCTGTGCGTTATGGCCTTGAGGTGGAATACGGGGAAGGGCTCTGCCGCGTTGTAGTAGCCCGTATGGTCGCCGAACGGCCCTTCCATGGCAAGGTCTCCGTGCCTTATCTCGCCCTCGAGGATTATCTCGGCAGTGGCAGGCACCTTTAGAGGTATGGTCTTGCACTCGACGAGCTCTATCGCTTTTTTGCGGAGCACCCCCGCGAAGTGGAACTCACCCACGTCCTCGGGCACAGGCGTAACGCCTGCTATGATGGTTGCGGGGTCTGCGCCGATCGCGACTGCCACGGGCATCGGCTTGCCAAGCTTTTCCCACTCCCTCTGGTGGGTCGCTCCGCCCCGGTGGGCAAGCCAGCGCATGATGGCGCGCTTCCTGTCGAGGTACTGCATCCTGTATACGCCGACATTGTACGGCCCGCCGTCAGGCGACTGCGTTATGACGAGCGGCCAGGTTATAAGGGGCGCGGCATCGCCGGGCCAGCATTTTATGATTGGGATGGTAGAGAGGTCAGCCGAATCCGTATGAACGACATCCTGGCACGGCCCGCTTTTCACGGTCTTTGGGCCGAGCGTCAGTATCTTGCCGAAGAAGGGTATCTTCTTTACGGCGTCCCATAGCCCATCAGGCGGCTGGGGCCGCTGGAGCGTGGCGATGAACTGGCCGATGTCCTTGAGCTCTTCCTCGCTTACGCCGAGGCCCAGGGCAACCCGTTCGGCCGTGCCGAAGAGGTTGCCGACTATCGGCATGCCGTGGCCTTTGACATTCTCAAAGACAACGGCAGGCCCTTTGGTCCTCACAAGCCTCTCCTGTATCTCGGCTATCTCAAGTACAGGGTCTACTTCGGCCTTTATGCGCTTAAGTAGAGATCGTCTTTCAAGCTCTGATATGAATTCCCTCAGGTCGTTGTATGGCATCTCAGTCTCACAGGTTCATGTCGATTGAAATAAAGAGGAGGATTATCCCTCCCAGCAGGGCGTTCGCCTCAAAGCCCTTGAATGCCGTCTGCCTTGTCGGGTTCTTCTTTACCTTTGCCACGACCGCAAGCAGGAGCAGGAGCGTTATCGCAAGCCCCGCCCAGAATACAGGGCCGAGCGCCATCAGGGAGGCAGCTCCGCCGAGCAGGACGGCAAAGCAGATGTAGCAGACCGATAGCGCCTTATAGACAGAGCTGCCGAAGAATATGGCGGTCGATTTCACTCCTATCCTCAGGTCGTCGTCCTTGTCCATGAGCGCGTATATGGTGTCATAGGCGGTTGCCCAGAAAATGTTTGCCAGGAATATCAGTATCGGCACAAGGCTTATCTCATCGCGAACCGCGCTCCACGCCATGACAGCGCCCCAGCCGAACGCCATGCCAAGGACGACCTGAGGAAAGTGGCTGAAGCGTTTTACAAATGGATAGATTGCCGCGAGCGCAATTCCCACGAAAGAGAGCATTATCGTGAGCCTGTTGAGCTGCAGCACCAGCGCGAACGCCGCAGCCGAGAGGGCGGTCATCACAATGATCGCCTCTATTACATTGAGCCTCTTGTTCGCCAGCGGCCTGTCTTTGGTCCTTTCGACATGGGGGTCAAAGCCCCTGTCTGCTATGTCGTTCATGATGCAGCCCGCGCTCCTCATTAGAAAGGTCCCCGCCACGAAGATTGCGAGTATATTGAAGTCCGGCCTTCCGTCAGCGGCAATGAAAAGGGACCAGAGCGTGGGCCAGAGTAGAAGAAGCGTGCCCTGCTGCCTCGGTAGCCTCATGAGGTCGGATATTGCCCGGAGCTTATGTATTGAGAGCGCGGAAACCATTTAATTACGGATCCCTGCGCCGATGAGCTCTGGGCTGAATATCTCTGTCACGGCCGCCTTTATTATCCAGCCGTGAGCGCCCCTGTTGAAAAGGATATACCTCCTCGCGAAAAGGGGCGTCTGCTCAGGCAGGTTCAGGTCTTTCGATGCCGCGGGGCAGCGCACTATGCCTATCTCAAGGCGCTCCTTGGCGAACAGTATTCCGTTGGATGAGAGAACGCGGCCCAATGGCTCAGAGCCCTTTTCGTCGAGCGCGGCCTTGACAAAGCGGTCTATCATGTTCACTGGTATGAGAGTGCGCGCATAGAGAAGCCTCTTTTCGCCGGCGTTCAGCCAGACCTCTCTTTCGATGGCGTCGTTGCCATGCCTTGCGCCCAGGAAATCCGCCTCTGCTGCAGATAAGGCAGTGGGGCCGTTGAAGCGTATCTCGGCCTCGACCCGCCCATCTGAGAGGAGCTCGAGCTCTGTCGTCATCGAGCCCTCCGAGAAAAGGAGCAGGAGCTGATGAGGCAGAAGCCCCTCCAAAAGAGGAATGTGGCGCGCCTCGAGCGCGTCTGTCCAATCCTTTATAAGCGTGTATGAGAAACCTGTTGCCATAACGTGTGAAATTACCATATAGAGGGCCTTTTGGTCAATAGAACGGGGTACTGCCGTTTGAGGGGCACCTGACAGCGTGCTAAAAACCACGATTTTTTCAGCAACCTGAAAATGAAAAAAGCCGCATCCCTTAACAGGGGTGCGGCTTTTGACCTGTGACCGAGAAGCCCTTAGCGGCCTTTTCCAGCGGCTTCCTTCTCTGTGTCGTACTGCTCGACCGGCAGCTCAGATGCCTTGAGGAAGGCATCGACGCTGTACTTGATGGCAGCGGCCGTGCTCTTGTTCTGGCTTCTCAGGATCTTGAGGAGCTTTCCAACGTAGATTATCTCGTCAGGGCTTAGAGAGCTGAAGTCCGTCGGCCTGGTGAACTCCTTGCCATAGGCCGAGGTCTCTTCAGCGGCCATCATGTAACCCTTTCTCTCGAATTCGCCGCCCTTGCCCGGCCTGTACATCTCGCCTTCGCCTGAGATGAGCCAATCTACTGAAAGGCCGTAGATATTTGCGAAGCGGAGCACCAGGTCCGTGGGCATCTCGCCCCGTTTCTTATAATTAGAAAGCGCCTGAGGGGTTACGCCAAGGACGCGCGCAACGGCGGAGTCGTTCTTGAGCTTACCGGCCCACCTCATCCTCTCGATGATATCGGAATAACTTACTCCCATTTAATTCCCCTTTCTTTTTATCTTTCTTCTTTGAAGCTAAATTCCAGATGAAACTGATTGATTTGGAACCCAGGGAGAAACAGGAAGTATTCGCGCAGAAGGAGAGCGGTATGACTTAAGAAAATCAGCGAATAGGACTGGCTTATGGCTTTCTCACCCGGTGTTAAGCTATCTCAGCGGCCCAATTGATAATTCAACTGATTATAGACCTTTTGAAAAATCCTGTCAACAGGTTTGATAAATATTACTTTCCTGAAATAATTCTAAACAGAGCTGGCCTGAATCTGCCCCCTTTGAATAAAAACGTCTTGAATATTGGGCCTTTAAGTAGATGGTGGGCGGTACAGGATTTGAACCTGTGACTTCCACCGTGTGAAGGTGGCACTCTGCCGCTGAGTTAACCGCCCGGCTTGAAATGAACATATATTCTACAGGCATAAGCCTGTGCCAGTCAAGAATTACCTTGAAGAGATGTGCCCTTAAAGGGTATATTTTCTTTAAATATAATAATGAGGATAGTGGGCCTGGACATAGGGAGAAAGACCATCGGAGTTGCGCTGAGCGACCCCGACGGCCTTATCGCGCAGCCCATTACCACCATTAAAAGGACCATGCTCTCCAGGGACATCGAAGAGGTCCTCAATATAGCCAGAGAGAATGCGGCGGGAATGATAATAGCCGGGCTGCCCCTCAAGATGGACGGCAGCTCGAGCCCCCAGACCGAATTTGTGTTGAAGTTCCTTGACAAGCTCGGGAAGGCAACAGAATTACCCGTCGAGACCTGGGACGAGAGGCTCTCCACCGCGGCCGTGGAAAGGCTTCTCATAGAGAATGATATGTCCAGGGCCCGGAGAAAAGAAGTAGTCGATAAGCTTGCGGCATCGTATATCCTGCAGGGCTACCTGGATAGTTTGAGAAAGAGAGCCGAATAAAAGGGGTTATATAACTCCGATTTTTTCAGGCTGCTCAAAAAGCTCCATATGCGAGGCCCCGGTTAAATCGGGGAGCGAGGAATGAGGCGTACTCTTCACGTACGCCTCAGTGACGAGTGACTTGACAAGCAGATATAGACTTTTTCAGCAGCCCGCAATCCCATGCGTAAACACATAGAGACACTAATAATCGTCCTTGCAGTGGGGCTCCTCCTGGCTGCCACGCACCTCTATATAACCTTTTATACCCCTCCTTCGGATGAAAGGGTATTAAAGACCGTTTCCATCGAGCGCGGCATGAGCTTCAGACTCATAGCCGAGGACCTGGAGAAGGCAGGGGTAGTGCGGGACGCGGAGAGCTTCAGCCTCGCGGCGCGCATCCTGGGCGCGTACAAGAAGGTCAAGGCCGGGGAGTACGAGTTCACCACCAACATGACCCCGATCGAGGTGCTCGAGCAGCTCGTAAAGGGAAAGATAAAGAGGTACTTCGTCACCATACCCGAGGGCTACAATGTAAAGGAGATAGCGGCGGCGCTCAAATCCGCAGGGCTTGTCGAGCCGGATGTCTTTGTGGCCAGGGCTCTTGATCCGGACCTTGCGGCTTCCCTGGGTGTCGCGGGCCCAACGCTGGAAGGCTATCTATTCCCCGATACCTACGAATTCACCAGGGGCACGTCCGCCGATGACATGATCGCCCGGATGGCCGAAAAATTTAAAAAGGTCTATGCGGAATATGAGGACGAGGCAAAGGCCAGGGGCATGTCAATGCGCAAGGTCGTAACGCTCGCCTCCATAATAGAGAAGGAGACAGGCGCGCCCGGGGAGCGCGAGATAATATCATCCGTATTCCACAACAGGCTCAAAATGGGGATAAAGCTCCAGAGCGACCCGACTGTCATCTACGGCATAGCCGGGTTTGACGGCAACATCACGAAAAGGCATCTCTCGATAAAATCGCCTTACAATACATACAAGATCTACGGCCTGCCGCCTGGGCCTATCGCTAATCCGGGGAAAGAGTCGATAGGCGCGGCCATCAGGCCCGCCAAAGCTGACTACATCTATTTCGTCTCACGCAACGACGGCACGCATAAGTTCTCAAGGACCTTAAAAGAGCATAACGAGGCTGTGCAGGAATTCCAGAGGCTGGCAAAGGCCGTGAAGGAAGAGGTAAAGGTGCAGGAGGTAGCCCAGGAGAGCGGGAAGTAAAGCTTAAAACATACAAGTATTTTTTTGTTAGCTTTGTTTTAAACCAGCAAGGGGCATAATGCTTGAACGTATCGGGTTGGGTGCGGGGCGGGCGAGCCGAGGCAGTAGGAGCGAAGCCTTATACACAAAAAGCGCGGCAGCGCGCAAATGGTATTTTGAACTGCACGGATAACAGGTTCGATTTTCTCTTATCGCAATGCCCCTTTTCAGTATATCTTTCCCTCAAACCCGCTCGAAGTCCTTACCTTCCCATTCTCATGCACAAAAACGCCCTCGACCCCTTCGAGCCTTTCTATCAGTTCCATCCCCTTCTCCGGCCCCATTACAAAGACCGCTGTTGAGAGCGCGTCGGCGCTCGTCGGGTCTTCAGCTATAATGGTAACGCTCTGCGTGCCCTTTGCCGGAAAGCCCGTTTTTGGATCGAGTATGTGGTGATATCTCACCCCATCCTTTTCAAAGTATCTCTCGTAATCGCCTGAAGTAGGGACAGCGCCGTTATATACATGGGCCTCTCCGAGCAGCTCGCCTTTTTTTCTCGGGTGCTGGATGCCTATTGTGAACGGGTCCGTGCGGTCTTCCTGGAATACGAACATATCGCCCCCGGCGTGCACTACGGCGCGCTTCACTCCGTGCGCCTTGAGCACTCCAGCTGCCATGTCTACGATGTAGCCCTTTGCTACGCCGCCCAGGTTCAGGGCCATGCCTTTTTTAGCAAGGCCGACCTTGCCGCCGGCTTCGTCCAATATAACGCCCCTGTAATCGACAAGGGGCAGAAGCCCTTGTATTTCATCCTGAGAAGGCACGACACCTTTTTCGCCAGAGGGGCCCCAGACGCTTGCGAGCACCCCGACAGTCGGGTCGAACGCGCCGCCTGAGAGTAGAGAGACCCTGAGCGCAGCCTTTACGACCTCGACCACCTCTGGCGCGACCTGGACAGGCGTTTCGCCAGCGCTCCGGTTTATTCTCGAAATATCGCTATCGGGCCTGTACGAGCTTAAGAGCGCCTCGAGCCGTTCTATCTCAGCAAAGGCGGCCTTGGCAGCCTCGTCGAACCTCGCCTGGCCGCCCTTCATCAGCGTAAGCTCGACGACAGTGCCCATCGCGGTCTTCGTGTAGTTTACGCTCTCGGATGGCTTGCGCGCGTTGATGAAATACGCGGCCGCGAGCAGGAGCAGCACGGAGGCGGAGATTATCAGATATGATAATCGTCTTTTTTTTAGCATTTTGATTTATTAATGATCCTTATACGATCATTTCCTCTCCCCTGGGGGAGAGGATGAAGGTGAGGGGGGTCTCTTGAAAAGCTACCACTCACCCTGCCTCTCCCCAAAGGGGAGAGGGGTAAAGAAAAAGGGGCGTTGACGGAGACAAGCCCTGCACAAGGGTCTTAAAAACAAAAAGCCGGGCCTTGCGGCCCGGCTCCTTACCATCGGCTTGGAAGCCGCGTTAAAATTCCTCTTCTTCCGATTCGGTGCGCTCAAGGATGCCGAGCCCGGTCTCTTCCTCGAACCTGCCCTTTATCTTGAGCTCCTTTTCCATCTTGGACATGCACTCCACGCAGACCTTTGTTGCCGGAAGGGCGCGGAGCCTGTCCTCTGCGATAGGCTCGCCGCACTCATCGCAGGTCCCGTAGGAGTTGTCGCGGAGCCTCTCGAGCGCGTCCTCTATCTCCGAGAGCTTTCCCCTGTCGCGGTCGCCGAGCATGAGCGTGAGCTCCCTTTCGCGCTCGTTGCTCGCAATATCATAGATGTCGCCGATCTCGAATTTGAGGACGTTGCTCTCGCTCTTGACCTTCTGAGAGACCTCCTGGAGTATCTTGTTCTTGGCGTCATGGAGCTTCTGGGTGATCTCCTTTTTGAACGGCGCCTTGCCTGCCTTGGGTTTCTCTTCTTTTTTAGCTGCTGTTTTGGTATTTATCTTGGGCATTTGTTTCTCTTCTTTAGTGTTTTTCTTCGTTGCCATGCTCGCGCGCGCAATCGGCTGAGCGGCCACGGGCGCCTTTTTGCCTGCTGCTTTTACCTGTTTTTTTGTTTTGTCAGCTGTTTTTGGCATAAGAAGGAAGTATACATTTTTTTAAAATGTTGTCAATCTAAATTGGATTCAGGACTGCTCGGCGGGCCGTCCCTTATTTGGCGCAAAATCGCGTATTTAAGCCGCCTTGAGCCCTTTCTTCCTTGCCTGTCAAATCGCTCAAGGTGATTTTTAATTATAGCGAAAAAACCGTGCCAGGGCAAAGCATACCTTCTTTTTTAAAGAAAAGAAATCAGGTACCGAAAAAAACCAATAATTAGCGTCAACTCCGGTATTTGCAAAGTTGGGATTGACAGTCCTTTTGCCGCTAATCTACAATAGCAGGCATGAAATAAGCCCATCTGCTTTGTTGTCTTTGTCGCTCGTCAGAAGCGGCGTACGGGAAGAGTGCGCCTCATTCCTCGCTCCCCGATTTAACCGGAGCCTCGCATATGGAGCTTTTTGAGCAGCCTGAATAAAAATTGAGTTTTCAGCGAGAGCTGTTTAACTCGCGAAAAAAGAGCGCATGACGGAAAGATCTTACGATATCATCGTGGTCGGTGCAGGCCACGCCGGGTGCGAGGCTGCCCTCGCGGGAGCCCGCATGGGCCTCGCTACCCTGGTCCTCACCATGAACCTCGATACCATAGGCCAGATGTCCTGCAACCCGGCCATAGGCGGCATTGCCAAAGGCCATCTCGTAAAGGAGATAGACGCGCTCGGCGGAGAGATGGGCAGGGCCATTGACGAGACTGCCATTCAGATGAGGACCCTGAACGACAGTAGGGGCCCTGCAGTGCGCGCTACCAGGGCGCAGGCAGACAGGGTGCTCTACAGGCTTCGCATGAAAAGGACGCTTGAAGAGAGCCCAAATATCTACATCCGCCAGGGCACGGCAGAGTCTATTTTGACCAGTGCCGGCGCGGCCATCGGCGTCCGTCTCTCTACAGGAGAGGAGCTTCGTTCAAGGGCAGTCATCATCACGGCAGGCACGTTTTTAAAGGGCCTCATGCATATAGGGCTCGATAGTTTTCCGGGCGGCAGGGCAGGGGACTTAGCCAGCATGGGTCTTTCGGATTCTCTCGCATCCCTCGGCCTCAAGCTCGGAAGGTTAAAGACAGGCACCTGCCCGAGGCTGGACAGCAGGAGCATAGATTATTCGAAGACTGCGCTTCAGGAGCTGCAGACTCCATCTGAGTTCAGGCCCTTTTCTTTCACCTCGCCCCCGTTCACACGAAGGCAGTTGCCCTGCCATATCACATATACTAATGATGAGACCCACAGGGTCATACGCGAGAACCTTGGAAGGTCACCTTTGTACAGCGGGGTAATAGAGGGCATCGGCCCTCGCTACTGTCCTTCAATAGAAGATAAGATAGTAAAGTTCGCCCATCGGATAAGGCACCAGGTCTTCCTTGAGCCTGAAGGCTACGACACAGTCGAGGTATATCCAAACGGCCTCTCGACTTCGCTGCCGGTCGATGTTCAGGAAAAGTTTTTACACACAATACCCGGTCTTGAGGAGGTACAGATCCTGAGGCCCGGCTACGCTATAGAGTACGACTATGTCGAGCCGACACAGTTGAAGCTCACCCTTGAGACAAAGAATATCGATGGCCTCTTTCTTGCCGGGCAGATTAACGGCACATCGGGATATGAGGAGGCGGCTGCCCAGGGCCTTATGGCAGGCATGAACGCTGCCCTGAAGATAAAGGATAGGCCGCCCATTATCCTCGACAGGACGGAAGCCTATATTGGCGTAATGATAGACGACCTGGTCACAAGGGGCACGGCCGAGCCCTACAGGATGTTCACCTCAAGGGCAGAGTACAGGCTATTACTCCGCGAGGACAACGCAGACCGGAGGCTTCGCGAAAAGGGCTATGAGGCAGGGCTGGTAACCGAAGAGGCATACGCAGTATTTGTAGAAAAGAAGAATAAAATCAAAGAGTTAGGAGATATTTTAGATTCCATGAGGCTTAATCCGACAATCGAGGCTTGCAAGAGCCTCCAGGTAATTGGCGGCGGCGAGTTTAAAAAATCGGTCACATTGAGGGAGCTTCTGCGGAGGCCGGGCCTCAAACTAATGGACGTGCTCAGCCTCTCTGGGATCTCGATATCTGTATCTGACGAGATTGCCGAGGCCGTCGAGATAGAGACAAGGTATGAAGGGTATATAAAGAGGCAGGTCGAAGAGGCTGGCCGCTTCAGGAAGATGGAGGGGATCAACATACCTGAGATAACCTATGCGGATGTCCAGGGCCTCTCTGCCGAGATAAGGGAGAAGCTCGACAGGGCCAGACCCGCCTCAATAGGCCATGCCAGCCGCATCTCCGGCGTAACCCCGGCAGCCATATCCATGCTGATGATACACCTCAAGAAGATTGGGGCGTACAGGTGAATGTTCCACGTGGAACAAATTCCCCCTCTTTTCTAAAGATGGTGCGCCGTGCGCCCCAAAGATAACCCGAATGGAAGATAAAGAAAAAATCGAATTGCTCAAAAAAGGCGCTCTCGAGCTTGGCCTGGCCCTCGACGATGGCCAGGCCGCCGCCTTCCTTATCTATCTTCGTGAGCTCAAGGCCTGGAACAAGAAGATAAACCTCACTGCCATAGAGGATGAAAAAGATATAATTATCAAGCACTTCCTTGATTCGCTCACTCCCTTGCGCTTTCTTTCCGGGGTAAAATCAATGCTCGATATGGGGGCTGGAGGCGGCTTTCCGGGCCTGCCGCTCAAGATAGTCAAGCCAGAGCTTGAGCTGACCCTCTTGGACTCCGTTGAGAAGAAAGTCAACTTCATGAAGCATATTGCCAGGACCGTTGGGCTTAGTGGAGTAGAGGCCATTGCGGGCAGGGCAGAGGCCCCGGAGCTCGTCTATAGGCTCTCCAACAGCTTTGACTGCGTCATATCCCGCGCTTTTGCCGAAATGGAGGCCTTTGCGGCCCTGGCATTCCCCTATATCAGGCCCGGCGGCATGCTTTTGGCCATGAAAGGGCCCAGCGTGGCCGAGGAATTGAAGGGCCTGGAGATAAAAGGCCTCTCCCAGCCGGAGATAATAGAGGTCAGGGTCCCTTTCTCAGACAGGATAACCAGCCTGGTCACCATGAAAAAGCTGTAATGTTCCACGTGGAACATTTTTACGCATAGCACCCCTCTTTTCTAAAGAGGGGTAGGGGAGTGCGCTGACGCGCACCAAAGATAACCCCCCTCTCCTTTAAAAAGGGGGAATCATTGTTCCACGTGGAACATTTCAGTTGAGTCCGTCATTGCGAGGAGCCGAAAGGCGACGAAGCAATCTCATGCAATTGCCCGAAGACCTGAGATTGCTTCGCTGCGCTCGCAATGACAAAGAAAACTGCATTGTTCCACGTGGAACAATATTTTGTCCTTTTTTGCCTTATCAAGGTCTAAAATGTTCCACGTGGAACATTTCGGCGCTTTTCTCTTGAATCATCTGCCCCGATGTTTTAAACTCAAAAAACGAAAGTAGGTTGGAGCCGGGATGGGAAGGGTAATAACAGTCGCAAACCAGAAGGGAGGGGTGGGCAAGACCACTACCTCTGTAAACCTTGCAGCAACCCTCGCTGTTGCCGAAAAGAAGGTATTGCTCATCGATTTCGACCCGCAGGGTAATGCCACAAGCGGCCTCGGCCTTGATAAAAGGGCCTCGACAGGCATTTACCACGCCATGATAGGCCAGGAGGATATAAGGTCACTCCTCAAGGACACCGAGCTAAGGTATTTGAAGGTCGTCCCGTCCTCCATAGACCTCACTGGTGCTGAGGTCGAGCTTATAGACGACCCTGCGCGCGAGTACAGGCTAAAGAACTGCATAAACGCGGTAAAAGACCTCTTCGATTACATTATCATAGACTGCCCGCCTTCACTGAGCCTGCTGACGGTCAATGCCCTCGTGGCAGCCGACGCGGTTCTCATACCCCTCCAGTGCGAGTACTATGCCTTGGAGGGCATAAGCGATATCCTGCGCACAATAGACCTTATCAGGGCCAAGCTCAACCCCGGCCTTGAGATAGAGGGCATACTCCTTACCATGTTCGACTCGAGGAACAACCTGGCTCGCCAGGTCGAGGAAGACATCAGGGCGCACTTCGGCGCAAAGGCCTTCAAGACAATGATCCCGAGGAACGTGAGGCTCTCAGAGAGCCCGTCCTTTGGCAAGCCGGTCATACTCTATGACATAGAGTCAAAGGGCGCGATAAGCTACATGGAGCTTGCGAAAGAGTTGGTCCTGGATGCCGATATCAGAAAATCAGCAGTAAAATCAACAACTTAGAATAAAGAGGGCAATATGATAAATAAAAAGAAGGTCCTCGGCAGGGGTCTGGGCGCACTTATTGGCGAGGCCTCGGCTGAAAGGCATGTGCCTGCCGCAGCGTCCGCTGTAAGCGAAAAATTCTTTCTCTGCGCCACGGACGACATAAGCCCGAACAAGAGCCAGCCGAGAAAGCACTTTGAGGAGAAGGCGCTCTCGGAACTCTGCGACTCGATAAAGGAGAAGGGCATAATAGAGCCGCTGGTCGTCCGCCGCGCCCCGGGCGGGTTTGAGCTCATAGCTGGCGAGAGAAGGTGGCGGGCATCCCGCATGGCTGGCCTCGCCCAGGTGCCGGTCGTTGTCGTCGAGGCCAATGAAGAAGAGAGCCTCGAGCTTGCCATCATCGAGAACATCCAGAGGGAAGGGCTCAACCCCGTAGAAGAAGCTGACTCGTACAGGAGCCTCATGGCATTCGGCCTCTCGCAGGAGGATGTCGCGAAGAAGGTTGGCAAGGACAGGGCGACCGTCGCGAACTATTTGCGCATCTTGAAGTTGCCGCACGAGGTGCGGGAAGAGATAGTAAAGGGCAACATCACCATGGGCCACGCGAGGGCGCTCTTGTCTATCGAAGGCCACGCTGCGCAGGCAGAGCTCTGCAGGCAGATAATCACCAAAGGCCTTTCGGTCAGAGAGGCAGAGGCGCTTTCTTCCGCATCGGGAAAATCGAAGGCAAAACCGCCCAGGCCCGGCGAGGCCGCAAAGAGCCCGATTGAGGACGAGCTCAGGGGCATCTTCGGCACCAAGGTCGCGCTCAAGGACAGAAAGGGCAAGGGCAGGGTGGAGATAAGCTATTTCTCTGTGGAAGAGAGGGAGAGGATATTGGATATGCTGAGGTCGGTGGGGGGATAGGTATCGAGGCTGTCATTGCGAGCGCAGCGAAGCAATCTCATCTTTTGCGGGTTCAATTTTGTAAATTGAACCCGAATATTCGTAATCCCATTTATGAATTATCGGGTTCAGGTTGCAAACCTGAACCTGTGGTAAATACCGAGGCCATCGACTTCTTCATCACCGAGAGCGCGAATGCGATCATATATTGGGACAAAGAGAAGCAGATATTCAGGAAGGTCTGGATTAGCGATTAAGAGTAGGTTGGGTTAGCGAAGCGTAACCCAACAATGCTCAGAAAATGGTGCGCACGGCGCATCCTACAAGGTAAAAATGTATTACAATCAGCGACCTTCAAAACTGATGTGTCTTATCGATGAATCTGGCACTCTACTCGCCAGCGATAAGTCACCATTCAGAGTTGGATTTCTGGTTACTGGCCGCCCGGAACGTCTTGAGTACGATATTCGCAGCCTAAAAAGAGAATTGCCACCACTCGGCAAAAAGGGCGAGTACCATGCGAAAGAAGATTCTCCGTACACACGAGCAATGCTTCAGCATCTACTAAGTCTTAATACAGAACCTCTCATGTATATAGTCGAATGGGTAAAAGAAGAATTCTCACAAGAGTACTTCGAAAAAGGAAAGCTTAGGGTCTTTAAAGATACTAATTTAATAATTGGCTCATTTGCAATAAGCGCATCAAAATTCGCAGCCGCTGCTTCAGCAAATGGTTTTTCAGAGATTCATATTGTTTCAGAAGCCGTACGAAGTGACATCAATTCCGAGCATCGATCAAGAGAAAAAGCTTTTAATACAGCTTTTCGGGTCGCAATTGAAAAACAAGCAATCAGTAAAAAGGCCCCTTCGGGGTCGCTTTCCTTAATAAAGGTTTCAACAAAGAGAAAAACGGAGTATCCGTTGCTTTCCTTTGCAGATTACTGGCTATGGGCGTACTGTAGGCATACAGATCGAAACGATGATCGCGCACTATCTCAAGCCCTCAAGGGGAGAACATTCGTAGAACGTATGACCCAAGCATCACTTCAAGGAGAAAATAATGAAGCATTATCTTAGAGCCAGTATTTGGGTAACCGGCGCATAACCGAGCAAAGTTCAATAAATGGTGCGCACGGAGCACCCTACATGGCTAAGACACTCGTTTGAGAGGTCGTTTTGAAGAAAAGAGATAAAAAGAAAAATATTGGCTACACTAAATTTGCCATTTTCATTAGCGGCATATTCCTTTTCATGTGGGTGCTTGATGAGATAATGACGGCGTTGGATTTATCCATGCACACTTTCACTGGGCAGATAGTCAGTATCATCATAGGCGGCCCCGTAATAGCAGCATGGTTTCTTATTTTCTTTCTATCAACAGAAGGAAAGAAGAGTTGCCGCAGATTTTTTGCATTATGGAAAAGGGATTAGAAACGTAAGGTGGGCTGTGCCCACCAAAACTTAATCAATATTGTGACCCAGATACTTGCCTTTTTCACCCTCATTATCCTAAGATAGCGCTCTGAACCGTTCTTTTTTGCCCGCAGCATTAAAAGGAGGCCTCGGATGTTTGGAAGGGACAAGGAGAAGGAAGAGAAAAAGAAGACCGGCGAGATAACAGGCTTCATTGGCAAGGGCGTTTCCATGGAGGGCCGGATCACCTTTGAGGACACAATGAGGATAGACGGCAGCTTCAAGGGCGATATCGCGGCTCCGTCCGGCACCCTTATCGTAGGCGAGGGCGGATACATAGAGGGCGAGATCAGGGTCGCATCAGCGATTATAACAGGCGTGGTAAAAGGCAAGCTTGACGCTGCGGTCAGGGTAGAGCTGAAATCGCCGGGCAAGATGACCGGAGAGATAAAGACGCCCACCCTTATAATAGAGGAAGGCGTTCTCTTTGAAGGCGCATGCACGATGGTCAAGAAGGACGGAGCATCCTTCGAGACGGTCGAGTACGGCTCTCAGGAGCACAGGGGTACATTCGTACAGTAATAATTCCCCCTCTTTTCTAAAGAGGAGTCAGGGGAGATTAGCTCTTAATTATCCTTTTTGAAGGAGAACCCCCCTCACCCTACGCTTCGCTCGCCCCTCTCCCCTTTGGGGAGAGGGGATAAAGGAACAGAATCCAAAAAAGGGCCTCTCACGAGGCCCTTTTCTTTTGCTTCTATCGTACTATAATAGGTAAATGCGGCGAAGGCTTAAGGAAGAGACCATAATCTTCATAAGCGTCCTCAAGTGGATATTTCTGGCCACGATAGTCGGCGCAGTCGTGGGCCTCTCGACAACGGTCTTCGTCAAATCGCTCAACTGGGGCGCGGCGCTCTCAGCGCAGCACGAATACTACTTCCTCCTGCTCCCAATCGGCCTTCTCGCAAGCACGCTCATCATAAAATATGTCTTTCCTCAGGCAGCCGGACACGGCGCGAACAGCGTCATTGAGAGTATCCACAAGAACTCCGGGAAGATAAAGCCCATCTTCGTCCCAGTGGAATTCCTGAGGACCTTCATAACGCTCACTACCGGAGGCTCTGCCGGAAAAGAGGGGCCGAGCGCGCAGATTGGCGCGGGGCTCGCCTCAATGGTCGCTGACCTCCTCAGGTTCGAAGGCAATGACAGGCGAAAGCTCGTCATCTGCGGCATAAGCGGCGGCTTCGCCTCTGTCTTCGGAACGCCCCTCGCAGGCGCGCTCTTCGGCATGGAGGTGCTCTTCGTAGGCAGCATCATGTATGATGTTCTCCTGCCATCGTTCGTGGCCGGGATAATCAGCTACCAGGTATCGTCATGGCTTGGGC
>Ga0209751_10001165_pt1 | contig 27306 bp, 39 predicted proteins | sample RifCSP13_1_FD_184019 | JGI IMG/M metagenome (GOLD analysis project Ga0209751, IMG submission 184019) | Soil microbial communities from Rifle, Colorado - Rifle CSP2_sed 13_1 (SPAdes) (version 2) | ecosystem: Environmental > Terrestrial > Deep subsurface > Rock core/Sediment | place: Rifle...
GTCATGTGGTTCATTGTGACCGCAATCATGGTACTCATCATACTCATAGCACTTCAGGCGATAGGATTGTAGATGGCGCGCCGGATTTTGCAGATCGATTTCACCGATAAGCTCGACGCAATCATGCGTAGCCACGACACGCGCCAAATCACGGCGGCGGATAAAGTGCTGGCGCTTGATTCGGCGCTCTCGCGTTACAGCCAGGACAAGCCGCGCATCCGCACAGTGGACTTCGCCGGCGACGGCAGCGCGTATTACATCCTTTACGGCCAGGTCGTCAACGTGGCCGACACGACGCGCGATGCCGCTGTGGATTTCACCAGCACTGGCACAGATCAAGCAGACAAGCAGCTTGCGGTCAAATTCACTCTGCCGCGCCGGATGCAGATACATGCGATCCGGGTGTTGCTGAAGCGCACCGGCAACCCAGCGGGGACGTTGGCTTGTCAGATTCGACCTGACTCGTCCAGCTTGCCAGGAACCTCGGTGCTGCAAACATCGAACAGCCTGACGGTTCTCACTGCTCTACCTCTGGGCTTCGAGGCGGGCAAAGTCGAATTTCAGTTCTCCGATCCGCGACCACTCGCGGCGGGCACGTATTACGCGGCACTTGTGCCAACTGGATATACCTACACGGATGGCACGACCGAGATCGTGCTCGGCGTAGACCAGTCTAGCGTGACGAATACGTTATTCACGTACAACGGGACTGTCTGGGCCGCGTACGGCACGGCCAGCGCAGGCGTGATCGAGGTCGTCGCCAGTCTGCCGGATTGGTCGTATCGAGACAGCAACATCAAAGACGCCGATATTCCGGCTCCGACGATTTCAGCAGACGAAGTGCCTCAACCGCTTGAGGACGAAGATTTTGAAATCGTGCTGGTCGATGATACGGAATACCTGTATCTGCCCAATCATCGGCCCGCATCGACTGACACGATCCGTTTGTACTATCCAGGTCGCTACGTATTCGATGGCACACCCACTGCGACCGACATCCCGTTTGGGCATTTCGAGGCCGTGTGTGCGCTCGGCGCGCATTACGTCTGCGTGTGGTTGGCGGCAAAATACGCACAGAACATCGACAGCGGGTTGTCTGCTGACATCGCCGATCGGCGCAATCAGAGCGATGTGTACGCCAGTCGCGCTACCAATTTCCTGAATGAGTACGAAGCGTTGCTCGGCATCGGCGAAGAGGCGACGGTCGCGCCTGCGATGAAATTCGGCGATATAGATCGCGGCACATATTCGCCGCGCGATTTCATCTTTCACGATAAGCGCAAACGATAGAGACGATGGCCGATCCGCTCACGCTCGAAATCGACACCTCGCAGATTGACCAATTCGTGCAGCGCTTCCCGGTCACGGGGCCGCGCATCGTCGAGCGCGAGTTGCGTATCGGACTTGATGACGCGCTCGGCTACACCGTGGCGCAAGTGGTCGATGTCACTCCGGTCAATACGGGCGTGCTGCGCGAGAGCATCTATGATGACATTCTCGGCGTGAAAGCGGACATCAGCGGTGTGAATCTGGAAGGCATCGTCTCCAGCAGTGACTATGAGCCGAAGGTGAACGCGGTCGAGTTCGGTCGCAAGTCGGGGCGTATGCCGCCGGTCGAGGCAATTGCGCTATGGGTAACGCGCAGAGGATTAACCGAGCGCAATCCGCCCAAGAGGCGACGCGTGAAAATCACCAAGCGCGAGGCACGTCGCAAGGGCATTTTGAGCATCGCCTGGGCAGTTGCAACCCACATTGCTGCGAAGGGCACAGTCGGCGCAGCCATGTTTCAAAAGGGATTCGAGGCATCGCAAGCCTACATCGTCAAAAAGATGGACGAGGCAATCGACCGAATCCTGAATGCGTGGTCGAAAGAAGGCTGAACGGTGACGGTTTCCATCGACCCGGAATACCAGACATACGAGCAAGTCGCGGCGAACATCCGCACGGCGCTCGGCACAGGCGTCAAGGTCTTTGAGTCCGTGCCATTCCTGCCGAACTCAGAGGACTTCGACAAACTCGTGCTGGCCGACTTTGAATCCGCGAAGTTAGCGTACTTCTGGGTCGTGTTTGTTGACGGCGTTGACCCGGATCAACTCGCGACCATGCACCAGCGTGAGCGTATCCCGGCCACGATTTACGGCTACATGAGCCGGAGCGACAAGCCGGGCGAACCGGATGCCAGCGATGCAAGCGTATCTGTGCCGTTCGCATCAGGCACGGCGACCGCAGGATCGACTACGACGCTGACGGATTCGGGCGCGGCTTTCACAGTAGACGAATTCGCTAACAGTCATGAGCTATGGGTGACGTATGCCGACGGCACGATTGACCACCGGCGCATTCAGAGTAACACCGCGACGGCGCTCACGCTGCGCCAGGCATTCGGCATGGCTATCAGCGCGGGTGTCACCTATCAGATTTGGCTGCGTCCAACCGAATGGATCATGCGCGAGCAGGCGCGTAAGGTGTTGGACACATTGACAACGAATCGGAGCGGAGGCGGGGCCTGGTCGGGCAACTTGCCGAATTATCGTATCGAGGCCGTCACGTTGTACGAGCGCGGTATGTGGCGCGTGACTTTCGCGCAAACGAAAGAGACATCGAAAGCTAAGTCGTATGCGTGAGTTGGACGAATTGATCGGCGCGCTTCTGATTCTCACTCGCGCCAATGAGCAAGCCGATCATTGGCGTGACCAGCCGCGTACAGGAGGTCAATTCGCATCGCATGGAGGAGGGTCGAGCAAGAAACATAAGGAAGGCAAAAAACCCAAGACGGCGAAACAGGAAGAGGTGGGCATATTTGCCAAGTCGGAAGGCGCGGACGAAGAGGGTGGATACTATCGCCAGATGCCAGACGGCGGGATTGAATGGGTGGCTGGTGGGGTAGAACCTGCCAAAACAGAACCGGGACAGAAAACAAGCGACGCAACACTCAAGGCCAATGACGGGCGCGACCGATCGGCCACTGTCACCGATCATAACGGTGTGAGCATCGTAGCGCCTGACGATCTGGATACCAGTGCTCAAAGATTAACGGTGGATGACGTGAAAACGTTTATCGACCAGGTGCCAAACGAACACCGCGACGTGTTTACAGAGGTGCGCATTCTGGACGAGCCATTCCAGGAAAAGGGCGAACCTCTCAACGATCGCATCTCGGCCACCTATTACCCAGAAACCGGCGTCATTGAGATACACAAGAATTCTCAATTCCCGGAGTCCGAATTGCGCACAAGACTGTCACAGACGGTACGGCATGAGGGCGCGCATGCATTGACTGATAAGCTGCCTAAATCGTTCGTTGCGGAATGGAAGAAGTCCGCACTCAAAGACGGTGGATACATCAGCGATTACGCCAAGACCAATACGCACGAGGACATCGCCGAGACCATCGCGCGACATTGGTCGCCCGACAAAACCGATCGACGTACAGTGGAGCGATTTTTCCCGGAACGATATGCGCTGCTGCTGAAGTATGGCATCAAGCCGGGAGGGTGATATGCCAGAAGAGATTTTCTATTTCGATTCTCAAGGCAAGAGCGTGACCGAGGCACAGGCAGCCTATTTCATCAAGATGATTACCGACGCAAGCGGTAAGCTCATCAAAGAGCAGATCGGATTCCCGGAGCGCAGTCAAGAGAGCGTGCTTGCGGACAGCATTTCAATTCTATTGCGAGGGAACGATGGATAAAGTGCGCCTGTACTTTCCTTACATCGAAACTGGTCAAGTCTCAATCGGTTACTCGACCGTGGACATCACGGATCACATCGCGGAAATCGACGGGGCTGACGCTGAAATTATCACCTACTGGCAGCAGACAGCGAGCGCATTCATTATACCCGGCGCGCCTACAGCGGCCGGTCTTGAACCACCCGACGAGCTTGAGATAGGAGTCTAACATGACAGAACAAGCAACCTGGCTACGCTGGCTGCGCATGGGCCGCGAAGATGTCGCCTGGGGCACGGCGCCGGCGAACGAACTCGAATACAACATGAACAGCGGCAAGTGGATGTCATTCGTCACCGCTTCGCCACTCGGCGCGCTGAAGCGCATTGAGGCGAAACACCGCAGTAAAGGCGCGACGGGACAGCGCAGCATCGACCAGCATGTGCCCGTCAGCGCGGCGCATCGAAGCGAGGGAAGCCTCGAAATCCCGTTCGTGTCGGATGTCGGCGGGCTGCTACTGCGTTGCGCCCTCGGCGCGGATTCAGCGGCAGATACGAACGATGCGGCAATCATCACAGCGGGCGTGGTGAACGAGGCAACCGAAACATTCGACGGCGGCGAGCTAACGCAGCCGACCGCAACGAAATATCCTTACGTGAAATTCGTCGTCACAGAAGACACGCCGGGCACTGCCAACGCCGGGACGGTCGTCATCACTGGCACCGATCCGAGCGACCGAACCATCAGTGAGACTATCGTCACACCTGCGCTCACTGCCGCTCAATCGTACACGGTCTATAGCAAGCTCAGTTACAAAACCGTGACTAGCATCGTCGTTACTGGATGGGCAACCGGCACGGCGGCGCTGACGGCGACCGGCATCGTTCAGACAGCGCATACTATCACCTGCGCCGACACGAGCGGGTCTCTTAGTATCGATGAGCATAGCGACCCGGCGGCTGGCTCTGGCAACATCTGGCGTTATACCGGCCTCGTGATTCCGCAACTCAATCTCGCTTTCGCAGCGACCGAAGAGGAAGGTCTATTCGTCATCACGCCAACGTTGGCAGGCAAATTCCCGACTGCCGTCGCCGATCCAACCTATCGCTTGCCACCCCTCACACCCTGGCCGTCGTGGGTGTGTTCGGTCACGCGCGGCGGGGTTGCCAATGCCAAAATCCAGGCGGCGAACTTCCAGATCAACACGGGTACGCGCCTGCGCCGGGCGGCGACCGGCTCACAAGACCCGGCGGGTGTGGTTGACGGAGGGCGCACGATAGCCATCAGCGGGCGGCTGTGGTTCGATGACAACACAGAGTATGCCGACTGGGTGAATAACGCGCTGGCGAATTACGAATTCACATTCACCAGTCCGTACAAAGTTACCAGCACGACCTACCAAAACCTGCTGCTGGAATGCACGGAGCTTGTGTGGATCACATTCGATCCAGTCGAAGACGAGGGTCTTATCGTCGCTGATTTCACCGCTTACACGAGGGAACACGCCAGCGACAATGTGCTCAAGGCGACGCTTGCCAACACAAAGAACGGAGCATATTGAGATGCAGGGAAATGGCGCACAACCCTTCAAGCGGCGCGAGAAGATTCGCTTGGACGCGCTCGGCGACGAGTTCCCCAATCACGCCTGGACGTTCTGGAGTTCGCCGACGCCGGATGTGTGGCTGAAACTCCTCGGCCCGTCGCGTTATCAGGATCGCGTCGATACGGGCAAGCCGTGGAATGACGAGGAGTATCAACAAGCTGAAGGCGAATACTTCGAGGCCATCGCCGAGATTGTCCTCGATACGGGAGAATCGGGCCTCGATCTATCTACCGCTGAGGCGGTGCGCAGTGCGTTTTTCAACGGTCAGCACGACGTTGAGTTGCTTGGCGCAATCGTCACGGCCTATACCGTGCGCATTGCGCACCGCTTCCAGGACATGCAAAAAAAAGTCTCGGCGCGGTCAGCCGTTACCGCTGGCAACTCAACCAAATCGCGGCAGGCTTCCAAGTCCCGGCGCTCATCCTAGACCGGATGAGTGACCGCCTGCCATCGGTCTTTCAATCAGCGGCGATCGCGCGAGCGTACAATCTGGCGACAGGGGCCACTCTATCACATCTTGATGTCGAGGGCATGGGAATGTTCGAGAGACAGGAATTGATTTTGCTGGTGCACAATACTGACTTGTTGAGCGGGCCATCGCGGAGTAGAGAGCGTGGCGACGACCAAAATCTTTGACATCATCATCCGCTCGAAGCACACGCCCGAAGGTGTGCGGGGAGCATTGGCCGGCCTGAAGTCCATCGGCGAGGCCGGCTTTTTCATCCGCCAGGGCTTGATCGCGCCACTCATGGAGGGCGGGCGGGTGCTGCTGGACTTCATTGGCGCGGCCAACCCGGAGCGCGTGAAAGAATTGAGCGACGCCTTCGGCCAGGTCAAACAGGCTATCGGTAGTCTGCTTGACGATGTACTCGGCCCGACCATCAGCGAACTCTCGCGGCTTATCCGTCAGGCGACGCTACTGACGAATGCCAGCAAAAACCTCGAACCCGTTTACGCGGATTTCTTCGAGACGATGAAGCGCGATGGCAAAGACGCGGCGGACATTGTGGATGAGATCGGCGCAGCATCGAGACGCGCGGTCGATCAACTGGCTGAGGGCATTCGGCAGAATCCACTCGCAACCATCGGTGTGCAAGCAAAGGATGCCGCAATCAGCACAGAACAATTCCGCAACATCATTCTGGCATCATCGCACACACTGGAGGAATATCTATCGTTGCTGAAGCGGGCTGGCATAGGCTATAAGGACTTGGCTGACGAAATAGTGCGATTCAACCAGAGCAAGGGCATCGAAATGACCTTGCCTTCCGCCGATCTCATGCGCGGCCAGCAGAATTTGATGGAGGTCGCGCGGCGCGCAGAGAAAAGCATCACCGATATTCGCACTGGAGCCGCGATGCAACGCTCGCGCTTGTTGCAGGACATCGCCATCCGCGAGGCCGACCGATTGACCGATCTCGCTCGGCGCAACGCGCAACAGATGGCCGATATCGAATCGCAGCGCATCGCCGCATTACGACAGGCACAGGTTGACCTGGCTTCGCAACTCGCCAACATTGACCAGGAATCAGCGCGCTCGCGCATCCGTATCGAGGAAGACTATCAGGAACGCCTGCGGCAGATTCGACAATCATCCGATCAAACCATCGAGGAGGCGATTCGCCGGCGTGACGCGCGCGCGTTGGCCGCCGCGCTGAACGCACGCAAGGAACAAATCGATAGCGCCACGCGCGACCGCGACAAGACACAGCGGGACAACGAGGAAAGCGCGGCGCAGCAAAAAGAGGCGGCACGACAGCAGGCAGAAGAACAAAGACGGCAGGCTGAGGACAGCGCGCGGCAGGCGCTTGAATCCATGCGCAGGCAAAACGAGGAAACAGCACGCGAATCACGTATCGCACAGCAACGCCAGTTGCGCGACTTCAATCTATCGACTGTGCGCAGGCTACAAGATGCTCAGGTCGCTGGAGTAAAAGAACTCCAAGGCGCACAGGCCAACCTGCGCAAGATCGAGTCTGCCTGGAAAGCGCATTTCACCAACGTGAATCGGATCATCGCAACCGAAACGGCGGAGAACTCAAAACTGTTCGATGCTTATCGAAAGTACATCAATGATATTTTTGATCGATTGCTAGGTCGTCGCTTGGCTTCTCCGAGGTAGCCTGATGGCAATGCAGATAGACGCAGCCAACATGCCGCGCGATCCGTACGACGTGCGTTGGGAGCCGCGCGAGGTCATCGAGCGGGCGCATAGCGGCAAGCCTCTGCGCAATACCTATCGCCGCGTATTGCTCATGTTCGACGACATCACGCCAAGCGACTTCAACACGATCGCGGCGTATGACGATGGCAGCACGCACACGATCAAAATTCCCCACCCTACTACCGCGACTTATACCGATTACGCCGGGGCTTACATCCGCGTCTCACGCCCTCACTCATTTCAAGACGTGCATACCGAAGACATCGAGTTTGAGGTCAGTTGGGTGGTGGCATGAGAACCGCACTCACTGCCAACGAACTGACCTTACTCCGATCCGAAATCCACGGCACGCGTTTGTATCTCGGCGTGCACAAGCCCGCCTCGATCTTCACCGCACGAGTTCTCGGCGCGGTATCTTATCCCCTCTATCAGATCGCCTTCGATGGCGGCAGCCCGACCACTGGCGCAATCATCAAGAGTGGGATGACGCTGTGGATCGGCTCGGCTGCCGGCCTGCGCGACAAAGGTCAGATGCGCGTGAGGGGCGATCAAAGCGCGGCGGCATCGGGCAATTTGGCAGTATCCGAGCTTGGCAACTACGCGATAGACATTGACGATGACGATTACCTGACCGTCGTCGAAGACTACCGCATCGCCGCCAAGTTCCCGCGATACAGCGGCGGGGCCTGGCTGATGGATTACGATATCGCCTGGGTCGGAACGGGCACAGGTAACAACGTCAAGCCGAACCAGGAGTACGGGCCGCTGGCGCGCCTCGGCCCGGCGGCGGTTGGATTTCTCGAAACCAATCTGTGCCGCTTACGCTATATCGGAGAGCGTAGTGCGGCGTATAGTCCGAGCAATACGATTGGAACCTATGCCTGGACATTCCCCGGCACGGCTAGTCCAGCTACGAGCGCGGCACAGGGTACAAGCGCCGCTCCTATCACGGTCGATTACTCTGCTGCTATCCCTGGTGGACGCTATCACGGTCTGACTGTCACCGAAAACACAACGACGAAAACGCATATTGGCCGGCGTTTGACCTTTGTCTTCGAGCGCACTGGGGCCAATGCGCCATACGACGCCGAGGTGATCAACACTATCAGCGGCGGCCAGGAGCAAGGCGGCTATTCTGTTACTGTGCGCGTGGTCAATACGACTGCTGATCAAGATGACTTCCCGGACGGCGCGCATGTGGTGCTATTCGAGGAAGCGTTATACGCTGATGACGCGGGCAGCGGCAACATCGATCGCTATTTCTACATTGATGACCGAACGTTGACATTTACAGTCGGCGAGACGGTCACGGGTGGCACCAGCGGAGCGACGGGGACGGTCATCTCGGCTTCGACTACACTCATCAAGATTCGCACGACGAAAGCATTTCATACGCAGGAAATTATCACGGGTGGTACGTCAGGCGCAACGGCACGCCTGCGCAGCGCGAGCGTCGGTGGCAATTATCCATACCGGTGCGAAACTGTGCTCGAAGGCTGGATCGTTGACGAAACGGTACACAAAGACCCGGAGACGGGCGACATAGAATTCCAGGTCGTCACGGTCGATGGCGTGATGCGCGGCGAAGAGGGCTATCCGATCGCTCTGACGAACCGCACCAACACAACCAAACTGTTGACCTGGGAAGATTTCTACCGGATGACGCTGGACAATGTGCTGCTGCACTTCGCCAAGTGGCGCTCGACGATTGGCGACGTGGTCGATGTGACGCTGCATAGCGACCTAGTAGCGAGTTCTCCGGCCAACGTCTACGAGGTCATCAAATACTGCGATATGGATCAGGGCAATCTGTTCGACCAGATTGACACATGGTATAGACGGACGATGCCGGGATGGGTATCAAGCGACTTGCAGTCCGGGCTGTATGGCGAACTTAACGCACAGATCGATGATACAGTACGTGCAGGTATCCCAACAGCCTGGACGATTGCATCAGGCGACCGAGCAGGCACATTAGAAATCGGCCGTCATGCGCATCGCAAGTCTAACGCACAAGTCACTTTGTACGCTGTGGACTATCGCACGCCGCTCGGCAGCCGTTCGCCCGATGACCCGCATGACTACCAGGGCGGATTGGAGGAAATCACCGAGGGGATCGCCGTGCCTGACCAGGCCACGTTAAATCTGTGGGCCGGCAACCTGCGCGCCTGGCGTAATAACGTTTACCCCAGTATCGATTACCGTTGGACGGGCTATTGGCGCATCGATCCTGTGCCGCAATCGTACATCATCGATTCGCTTGGCGCATCCGATACGATACGCGGCTTTGTATGGTCGAGTCTCAAGTTGCTCCCGCGTAGCTTACAACTGGAGTGGCGCGAGGGAATACTGCTGGCTTCCAGCGATTGCGAAGCGCAAACGCAGGGACTGGGCGGTGCAACAATCACGTTCCCCCCCGTATCCGATCCGCCCGACAATCCATCTACGCCGCCGAGCGATCCGGGTATCCCTGATGGGGGAACGTCAGACGCGCGCGAAATCCTCATGTTAGTGTACAAAACCGCTGCCGGTTCCACACCGCGCATTTTTTGGTCGGGCGATTTCTTCAATGGCGGTCAACCGACCTATCTCGAAATGGCGATGCCGGGCGGAGTGACAACAACGACTTCATCTCAATTGCAGGCACTTCAGGACGGCAGCTCGGCCGTGCTGCGGGCAGGCAACGGTGACATCTGGAGGACAACGAACATCGGCGCCGTCTCGCCGACCTGGACTCGGATTTTGCAGGTCGGCGTGACACAGGCAAACGGCATCACGATCACAGGATGCAGTAAGTTTCGAGTTATCGGATCGAAAGTGTATGTCCAGGGTCAAACTGCCAGCACCTATTTTCATGGGTATTATCTCAATGGCGCTTGGACATTCACAAACGTTTTGCATTTTGAGTCGATGGACTTGACTGAGGGGCCATTCGCAGATTACTATTTCGGGTACAATGTGCTCTCAATAAAGCTGCGGACTGCGGCTGCAGCGGGCACGCCAATTATCGACACCTACAACAATCAGGCCGCGAACCATTCGGCCTGGCGCAAGCATGATGGTGGTGATATGCTGCGCGTGGCCGAGAACGGCGGCACATGGTACATTCGCAACATGTCCACAGCCACGAACATCTATACCGTGGCGAATCTGGCTACCACGAGCGTTCTGCGCGGCGCATATCACGGGCCACAGTTGTGCTTTGTAGATGATAGCGGCGTGGCACGCATCGCCGACGACGGAGCAACATTCGCTGGTGGTTTGACCTGGCAAACCGGCACGATCACGCCAGCGCAGTTGATCGGCGGCGATCGGTTGGTTTGGCTTGCGTTGCAAGCTGCCATCTCGAATGAGTTCGCGCGTGTCAGCTACGATGGATTCGCCTCGACCTACATCGCGATGACGGGGAATTTCTGGACAGAGTTGTACAGCGACCAGTTTAACCTCGGCGATTACAGTCTGATTTTCAGGCAATGAGACAATGACATCTCTCAAGCGGCTTCAAAAACAATTCAATGCTGTGCAGGACGTGCGCCAACCAGTGCGTCAGAAATTCCACGCACTGCTAGGGCATCCCGATGGCACGACCATAGAAGACCCAGAGACAGCAGGATTCGTATTCGTGCGCATCGATGGCGATAGCAACCGCGTGCGGCGCGCATTGTGCCGAGAAGTGTTGCAACGATATAATCAGAAAGTCATTGTTGCTTACAGCGATGAATTACCAAATACGCTAGAAGTGATCAAACTCGATAAAGATGCCTTCCCGCCGGCCGCAGATGGCGGGTCGTCATGGGATGGCGGAGCGCAGTTGGGCCGACATGCAACACAGCATGAGATGTTCGGTGGCGATACGATCTGGATTCAAACAAAACAGATCGTGCCGTTGAGAACTAAACCATTGCCAACGCCGAACATGCACGTTTACGTAGAGCCTGGTGCGTATCAGTACGCAACAGGATTCAACTATTGGCCGGGCGGCTACAGTGATTTGCTGACCAACTATGTGCCCACTGGCGCGCTGAACACACAGCGTTTTAGGCTCATCTACATTGATCCGGCAACGAATACACTGAGTGGAGCGAGTACGACCATCACGAGTGACGACGAATTGTTTTCACACGTTGAGGAAATCCTCGATCTCATTCCCATCTCATGCGTGCCGCTCGCGGCTATCCGGTTGGTGTTCGGGCAGTCCACCGTGCAAGAAGCAGATATTTTCGATCTGCGCTCGTTCGTATCATCTGCGCCGGGAACCGTGGTCGGAGCGAATCCCCAGGGCTTGATCGTTGTGGCGAAAGCCGGAGGCACCTACACCACAATCTGGGCAGGCAACAATGCGGCGACGGCTGGATATGTCGTGTGGATAATGCCAGGGGCCTATAGTGAGGTTCCTATCGAGGTTACTCCGGGAGTAACTATTCAAGGAGTGGAAGAGGGATACCAAAGAATTTCCACGACACCCCTCACTCTGAAAGACGCCTCGGCACTATACAACATGATCATTGCAGGAAGCGCGATTGATGAAGTAGCTCTTGCAACCCATGTCACAGCGAGTTCATCAATAGTCGACAATTGTCTGATTCAATCTCCGCTCAGTGCGGATGTCATAGTTAGCGCGGGCGGACAATTGACTCTGAGAGAATGTCGCGTGGAGGGGCGCATTCACATCAACAATGGAATCCTGATTTTGGAAGATTGTGAAGTGACGGCAGGAGGCATTTTGCAGGATGCTGGAGCAGGGGACATCACAATATCTGGTGGTCAGATTGCCGGAAACATCACGCACGTCCTCGGAGCGACAATTATTTTGCACAATCTACCCACGCTCACGGGAACCATCAGCGGCGGTGGCACAGTCGTCGGCGCTTATAAAGACGCCAACGGTGTCGTTAAATTCCTCAATGGCGCAACAGCCGCGAGCGGGTCGTTCTTCGACGCCTTAACGGACGGCGCAACGGGAGGCTTCCGTGCCGGCGCAGCAAGTGACGTGCTCTGGCGTCGGCATGCAACGACAGCAGATGTATGGGTTACGCCTGATAGCGTAGAAATCGATGGCAGGTTATCAATCGGTGCCGGTGTGCCTCTCACCACGGTGGGACTGTATGGTGAATTCATTGGCGCTTCAGCTGTAGCACCTCTGTATGCCATGTTCTACGACTTAATCGTCAACGGAACAACTGCAACAGCAATCGCTGTTCGTGCTCAGGTTGTTACAACCGATACCGTTTTTACGCTTGGAGAAGCCACAGGCGTATTTGTGGATACGCCGGAAAAGGGCGCGGCCAGCATAATCACTATAGCCTATGGTCTAAAGGTTGCAGATCAGAATGTTGCGGGTACGAATTACGCAATCTACACCGGTTTGGGTGCGGTGCGTTTTGGTGATGCTGTCACGGCGACGATACTCAACCTGACCGCCACAGCGAATCAGATCGTGATGCAAAGCGCAGGTGTAACTGGTACGCTGACCTGGACGCCGGCCACATCGAACAAGGTCGTCACCTTCCCGAACGCAACTGGGACAGTGGCGCTATTGCCCGTCGCTAACGTATTCACCGCGTTGCAAACAGTCAGCGCCAACGCGGCGACGCTGCCGACGGCCACGACGGGGACATTGCTGCATCTGGGCCAGGCCGATAGCAGCGTGACCCGGTTTTTAATGGACGGGTTCGCAGTCCAGCCGCAGCACGTCATCCGCCGCGCGAACGGCACAGCTGCCTCGCCCTCGGCGCTGGCTGCCAACAATGTGATCGGGTCGTGGGGCGTGATCGGTTACCATTCTGGCCCCGGCTACAGCAATGTGATGTCCCGCATGGACATGCTCGCGGCGGAGGCGTGGACGAATGCGGCGCAGGGAACGTATGTTGCATTTTATACAACGCCGATCGGCAGCACGACGATTGCTGAAGTTTTGCGAATCGATAATGTTGGCAACGTCGGGATCGGCGTGACAGCATTTGGAACCAGTGCGGCGAAGGTACTCGGCATCGGCTTAGGAACAGTGCCTTCCACATCACCTGCCAACATGATCCAACTCTACGCCAAGGACAGCAGTGCAGGCAGCGCCAATGCGACACTCGCAATCCGCACGGAGCAGGCAGTTGCCGCGATAGGCACATTCACTGCGAGCCACAAGCTGCGTGTCTGGGTGAATGAGGTGGAATACGACATTCAGTTGGATGCAGTATGAGAGGAGCTAACAATGGACGAGGAAATCACGCTCGAAGTCAAACGTGCGCTGGTCGAACAACGTATCATCATCTGGCGCAACACGGTATTTCAATCGACCGTCGATCTGAAAGTCGCCACGCGCTTTCACGACACCGATCTGATTACGGTGGCGAAAGCAAGCATCACCAAGGCTGAGCAGATGATCGCTGGCTACACAGCGGAATTGGAAGCCCTGCGCAACGGCGAGATGGCGCCGTGATTCGCTTCTTACTCTGGTCGCTCCACATGCGCCTCGTTAGTTGGCTACTGCGCCACATGAGACCGGTACGCTGATATGCAATATCCCGAACCTGAAACCTGTGAGCAATGTTCGCGCGTCGTGCTCTTGGAGCAACAGGCGCGTAAGGCACACGGCCAGCTCAAAACCATAATTGAATATGCGACGTGCGGGATCATGCTGCTTGATTCTGAAGCGCGCATTCTGTACGCGAATCGCTACGTAAGCAAAGCGACCGGCTACAATGCAGACGAGCTCATCAATCGCAGTTGGTTCGAGTTCACGCACCCTGACGAAACTCGCTTGCGGCGCATGTTGCTGGAGAGGACATTAGAGCAGCCAGGCCAGCTTCGCAATCGAGGTTATCTGCGATTCAAAAGCAAGCCGGGAGTATGGGTACTGCTTGGAATTCGTGTGATCAATCTGATAGACGAACCGGATATCGGCGTCATCATTGCATACATCAGCGATGAAACGGCACAGATGAGTCGCTATATCGGCAACGGCGGCGGCAATGGGTGAGCCGGTCGAGGGCTGGATTGAATTAGTGCGCTGGATCGATGGCATCCGCTCTGAACAGGCGGATGCACGCGAGGCCATCCGGGCGCACCAGGAACGATTCGATGACTTCGAGGATGGGATTCAATTCGGCCTGCGCACCTTCGAGGGGGAGATGCGCGCGCAGATGAAGTTCGTCGGCCATAACCTCGAGGAGCTTGCGCAGAAGGTGGCGATCCACATCGAAAGTCACAAGCTGCGCGACCGGGAAGCCGATGCACGCATTGCGCAGATGCAGCAGCAGCGGATCGAGTTGTGGAAGGTCGTCATCGTGGCAGTGATTACGACGATCGGATCGATTGCTGTGGCGCTGGTTACTGGACTATTAAGATAAATTTTCATGCTCAAGAAATATCTTGATGGCCTCCTGAAGATCGGATGTCGCACAGAGCACACTCGGCCAGTTTTCCTTATTAATTAATTCTTTAACCAACCACTCATCCGATCCACCATACCAATATATCTGAGTATTGTATCCTCTGACAACGAAGGGATTACCAGGGAGCTTAAGCATTTCTTCGAGTGTCATCATCGTTTCTCCACCAGAGGCAAATATATCACGGGCCGAAGATCGGGTATCGGCATCTCAACACTGATGAGATAATCAGACAACGCGGGCAGCGCGTCTTGGAAGTTGGCGCTACCCCAATTGCCGAGCGTCCATGCGGCAACACCGACCACGTAGTGATCCTCTGCGAGTCGCGCGCTGTACCAGGCGTAGTCCTCAATGAACGGTTGCGTGCCAATGAAGCAGCAACCGCCCGCCTGCCCTGCTTCACTGACGATCAATCGTGGTCTCGCATCTGCTGGCAATGCCGCGTACAACTGCCGATAGCGCAGCGCGAGAATCGAACCTTGCAGCGTATCGGGATCGCCTGATGCGACGCCGCCGTATTCATGCACGCTGAGATAGTGACCGTGTGCTGCGGCGTAGCGCAGCGCCGGCGTAATCTCTGCGATGGTCGCACTGTCAAGCGGCGGGTTGCCGGCGCTGAAGGCATACAGTATGAGTTTCAGTCCGGCCTCGTTTGCGCGCCTCATCATCTCGATAAAGAAGCTCGACTGCCATCCCCAATCGCTTGAGAACTCATTGAACAATTCCCAGGCGTTGATCTCTGGGAACCTGAGCCACGTTGGGGCTGCGAGATACCAATAGACCTCTGCGGCCTCGCGTGCTGAGTTGTGGAAATCTCCAGGCTTGAATGCCTGGAGATCGAATGTGACTCCCGTTGCCGGATCGGTTGCTGTGTTCAACCGCCCGACCGTGAGCGTCCTCGGCATCAATCGTTCAACCTCGCGCAGTGGTGATAGGTCGTCCACTGCCTTGACCACGGCGAGATTGACGCACGCATCGACAAGGCGCTGTAGGAATGTGCCGAAGCCGGTACGCCGACCCGGCACGATATGCAGACCGACTTTGCTTGTAGCGGTCGGAGTGCATGGAGCTTCGAGAGGTGACGGAAGCGGAGAGGGAATTGGGCTAATCGTCGGCGTGGGGCCGATGCAAGAGGCGAGAATCAAAAAAGCAATGATGATACGAATAAGAAACTTCACGATATGGCCTCCATCAGAAATCGCCCGATGAATTCTGTGTACGCTGGTGGGACAGCCTCTCGAATCTCGTCCCAGTCCATCCAGTCAATGTCCATTACGCGCCCGGCCTCCTCCAGTTCTCAACTTTGCTCATGGGGAAATTGCGACGGCATCAATCATCTGCGCCGCCGCCGGTAGCACGGGTTGCGCGCTGAACTCGCTCACGAAGCGCGCCGCCTCTTCGCCCAACACGTCGTCATGTTCGATGTCGCCGAACCCAAGATGACGCATCAAGTCAGACAGCAGCAGTGCGGCATTGACCTCGAATGACTCGCACGGCTCGCACGCATCAGACTCGATCAATAGCCGGAACTTGCGAAACTCCCAAACTAATTCTTGCGTAAGCATGATATCTCCTTTTCACTCATGGTCTCGCGCCGCCAAGAACGGCACGGCGACCTCGCGGATGAACTTCAGCAACGCCGGGTTCGATGACACGTGGCGCCGGCTCGGCGGATGCACTTTGCCGCAGTGCGGGCAGACCTGGACGGTAGCGTAGATGGGCAGGCCAAGTGCGTGGCGGATGTCAACACGTTTCGGATCGTGACCCAATGCAACCATGCGAACCATAGCGCCGTTCAACACCTCGCCAGATTTATCATATTCGCCAGCGACCTTGCGCCATGACCTGAGTTGACGATACTGTTTTCTGAGTTGTTTTTGTAGTCGAGCGAGCGGGCCGACTTTTCTCATAGGAAGCCTCCAGGCGCGTCTTTTGTCTCTCAGGTCATTTCCATCGGGCAGACACCGATCGCCGTGCGGCGGGGGTGTAAATTCGATTTACACAAGCGCCAGAACGAGCCGCGCCCCGATCTAGCGAAAGCACATCTATACATAAATCGATCCCCCCTCCCCCGCCCTTTTCTTGCGTGCTCCTGCGTGCGGCCTTGCGCGCAGGCCGATCACGCAGCATCCTCCAGGTGGGGTGGGGGAGTCGGCTCGGCCAGCGCCCGGAACAGCGCGCGGCCAGGCGGTGTCAAATCAGTGCCGAGCTTGCGGTTATCATTGTCGCGCCACACAGCGAACCCATGCTGGATGAGCGTATTGCGCAGAGTATCGAACTCGTCGCGGTTGTACAGGTGCGCCCACTCGCGCTGAGTGAACGCCTTACCTACGATGATGCCTTGCGCCATCTCGCATACAGCGCGTTCGTCACCGCGCGGTATCTCGATTCGGCGCGAGCGAAGATAGCGACCGGCCGGCGACAGCTCTACCGCGTTGAATGATACGCGGCGCTCGACCTCGACAGGCTTGTCGGCCACGCGACCGTCACCGTCGATGTCCCGGTTCGTGATGCGCTCGACGGTGCGCAGCAGCGACCGATGATCCGCGAGCAGCCACAGCCACGCGCCGGTGAACGTCAGGCCGAACGCGGAGAGCGGCAGCCACGGCGAACCGCTCTGTGATGCTGTGAGTAGCGCAACGGGAAGCGTGATAGCGCCGGCGGTGATGGCCGCCTGCGCGAGCGGCACTCGCACATCGCCGGCCACGGTCGGTTCGCGCGTCGGCGTAAACTTCTCATGCACCTGAGACAGGCTCGGTGCGGCATCACCGAAGCGGAGTGTTTTCATGGTGTGAGATTTCCAGGTAGCATCGGGCGCGCCAATGGCCTCGACCGCCTCGCCAATAGATGAGGCGGCAGAGACATCGCGGACGCGGAGCAGTGAACCGCAGGATGGACATCGAAACTGCGCTTCCATCATTTATCCTTCTCGCGCTCTCGTTCGCGCTCTCGTTTGATTGCTCGATCTGCGGCCAGGAGTGCATCGGGCGCACGTCCGCCTAAGACCTGTTCGAGATACGCATTGACAGTTAGACCGCGCTGTGCCGCCTCAGAGTTTAACGCCCGATGCACCCGATCTGAGACATACACATGTTTTGTAGCTTGTCCATTATGTTTACGTTTCATGGCCTAAGTATACCACACATTGTCAAGTCCCCCTCTTATGTCACCCCACCCGCCGATAGTTGCGATGCTGTAACCTCGTTCTAACAGAAAACCCTTACAAACTACTAGACACGCAGAGTCGAAATATGATATAAAAGAAGCATGGAAACGTGGTGCGCGGAGCTCGACGAACTCAATAGAAAAAAATACGATGTGGTGGCCGGTCGGCTTCGGTTCCCGGACGGACACTATACTGAGCAATATCCGCAGCACTGGACTGCGGAGATGTGCGTACACGAAGCCAGCGCATACGTTGCGCTCCTGGAGCGCGAGGCGATTAATCTCCGATTCACTCCCTAGTTGCGGCTCCGCCGCCGGGTGCGCCCGTGATAGCGCGGAGATACACGTGAACACTTACAGCGACGTAATCCGAGCAGTGGAAGCCCTGCCTTACGGGGCCCGCGACCAACGCGAGCGCCTGTGGAATGAACTACGCGCGCCACTGAAAGAGGCGCACACGCCGGAGACGTATGAATACTGCCCGGTCTGTGAGTGTCAGCTTGATTGGGCCTGGTGCGGCGTGTGCGGGAAGTACCGCTGATTTGCGTCCTGCCCCTGCGCCGTCGGAGAGCGGCGCAGGCTCGGAGACACAAACGATTGCGGCCCCGCCGCCGGGTGCGCCCGAATAGCGCGGAGATATGAGATGGAAATTAGCAACGATAAACTCGAACAGGTGCACGCACGGGTGTATCAGAACATCCCTGGAGTCTCGTTAGGACAAGTGCGCGATTTCGTCCTGGCGGACTGGCGCGAGCCGGAACATCAAGACTGGCTCGATTCGTCCAGCGCGAGCGACATTGCGGATTGGGTCATCGCCGGCATCCGCTAGTTTGTATCCTGCCCCTGCGCTGCTGGAGAGCAGCGCAGGATCGGAGACACAAACCGATAACCGGGCAGCGTGAGAACCGCTCAAAAGACGTAAGAGCCGCTGCGATCACATCAGACTTCGGATAGGCGTCAGCTCGGTTACTAGTGATGAGATTGCGGCCCGACCGCCGGGCGCGCCCGAATGGAGAGTCAGGATGACAAAGCAGAAATTTTTCAAGTGGGTAGTCGTGTTCAGCATCGATGAGAGGTGGGTAGCAGACGGATTTGACCTGACCGACGACCGCGCTCTGGAAATGCTTGAGAATTATCTTCCGTTCGCATATGAGCATGAGATGCGCGTACGGGTGATCGATGCCCCCAAAGCCGCGGACATCCTGCGGGCGCAGGAGAGGTGATCATGGAACACAACGTCGACCCCGAAACCCTCATCCCGACCGCGCCCCTGCCGCGCCGAACGTGGGACAATCCTAGTGAACGCGAGGGCACTCTCGCCGCGCTGATAACGCAACAACATCCGCAGCATGATGCGGCAGTGTGGAACGTGATGAGCGCACTGGAAACGCCAAGTGGTGATGACTATCTGTACGCGCTTTCTATCGCCGAGGTGTGGCTCAATGCGAAACGCGCGGATGTCGGTTTGCCGATGCTTGTCCCCGAAATGCTCTTGCCGATTCTGCGCCAGGCTGAGCGCCAGATCGAGCAGCTCGAAGCGAAGCAGCGCGACCTGGAGCTACAGCGCGACGAGCTTCTGCGCTTCGTGCTGAAGGCGCGCACTGCCCTGCGTGCCGGGCCACGCGTCACGGCTGAGGACATCGACGCGGTGATGGCTTACTGCGAGGAGTTCACGCCCGCCGAGCGCGCCGAGGATGAGCTCGAACAGTATGGCGCGCAGGCCGCGCATGATGAGGCGGTCGCAGCGCGGTACGGCAGATAAGTCCCCTACCCTACTTGGAGGAAACATGACTACAACAGTCGCAATCAAAGATGACATGACACTGAGCGAGCTTGGTCAGGTGCTGGTCAAGTCCGGCTTCTTCGCCGATAGCCGCGATGCCTCTCAAGCTATTGTCAAAGTGCTTGCTGGCCGTGAACTTGGATTTGGCCCCATCGCTTCGATGACCGGTTTCTATATCGTCAAGGGGCGCGTATCGATGTCGGCCAATCTCATGGCCGCCGCCGTGAAACGCAGTGGTCGCTATGACTTCCGGGTGCGCAAGCTGGACAACTCCGAGGCGGCAATTGAGTTCTTGGAGCACGTTGGCAGCGAATGGGTATCACTCGGAGTTTCCAGCTTTACGCTTGAGGATGCAAAGCGCGCCGGAACGCAGAATCTGGAGAGGTTTCCGCGCAACATGCTGTATGCGCGGGCGATGTCGAATGGTGTCAAGTGGTTCTGCGCTGACGTAACCGGCGGCCCGACCTATACGCCCGACGAGCTCGGAGAAGTCGTTGATGGTGAGACGGGCGAAATTATCGGCAGGTCGAGTCTGACCGTGCTCTCCGAGGCTACGCCCGATCTATCCGACCAGCCCGCTCCGGAACCGGAAGCCAGGCCGAGCGCGGAATCGATACCTACACCGGCAGCGGCACCGGCACCGACCACAGCCACGACACCGGCACCGACACCAGCACCGAAGCCGTCGCCCGCCAAACCGCGCAAGCTGGCGAAGATCGCGGGCAGCGCGGACAAGGCGTTTCGCACCGCTGCTGACGAATGGGCGCAGCACTATCCGCGCTATGCAGGTAAGGACGGCCACGCAGACTACAATCACATCCTGGCCGCCGCACTCGCTGAGGGCTACGTGGAAATCACGGTCGATAACATTCGCGCCGTGCTCGAACAGGTCGGGCAGCGGCACGCGATTGAGACACAGGCAGAGGAGGCGGCATGAACAATGCGATACAAGCGTTACGGTCGTTGGGGCAGTTGTTGAACGAGGCCGCTACCTGCAGGGCCTGCGGCAAATCAAAGCTGGTGCGCGCAACCGGTCGGCGCGGGGAGCTTGAGGAGATCACGATAGAGACGCACTGCACCTGCTCCGGCGGCCCGTGTGACCAGGCTGGATTGAAAACGGAGGCGGCATGAACGTGGCGACGCAAATCAAGGACGCAAACGGCAACGTCATCACGATCACATTCCGGGACAATGGCGCGCCATCCAGCGCCATCAAAATCACTGGCAGCATTGCTCTGGACTTGGCGCGGATCACACGCGAATTCCCAGCAGCGCCTGGGGAGTTCTGGGCTGTGGCTGACGATTGCCACGCATACGCATTCAAGCGATAACCATGAGCATCGATTCCGAATTCCGTCTCGTGGTCAACGATCCGCTCGGCCTGCTCTTGCTGTTCAAATGGCTTCCACCGCACAGGCTGTGGCGGTTCTGGAAGGAGAGACATTCGGCGCACGAGCGCCGCTAACAACCGAATAGCCGGCGCTCCCACTGCGCCGGCGTGACGAGGACATACCTTGCGATGCGTCTTCAACCCACACATGAGCAGTAACGTTGTGGACGACCCAAACGACCTCGACGGGACGCTGTGGGCAGGGCGTTTAACAATCGATCTGCGCTGCTCGTGACCCGGCATCTGGACTGCACCGGGTGTGCAGAGGCTTGCTTGCCGAGGTGAGCTTGACGGCAGCGCGGATCGGATGTGCGGCGGCGTGGTGGGGCAGCAGCGACACGCATGTGATCATCAGGGTCACTTCTGGCGAGTCCGTTATCGGGTTCGATTCCCGACCGCACATTTCAATCGAGGTAATCGTGAATCTCGTACCGCATCACGCCGAAATCGTCGCCATGCTCCAGAAGCGCATCCACCCACGCGCGGTCGCCTTCTGCCTGGAGTGCAGCCTGGGCGAACTCCGGCAGTACATCGAGGAACACGAGATGGACGATCTGATCGAACCAGTGAAGTTGTACCCGATTCACGGCGCGCATTACTGGCGACCGTGGCAGGAAAACCCGTGGAGGACATCATGACCTGCGCTAATTGTGGTACCTCACTCAATGGAAAATATCGCATCATCGCCTTCGACCGCCCGCGCCGCGTAGATGTCAAAGCCTGTCCTGGCCGGTGCGCTGAGACGGTGCGCGGGTGGGACGCCGGGCGACTGGAGTTGCACGTGACGGGCCAGCTTTATTTGCCCGTCGTGGGTGAACATCTGAAGCGAGTTCCAGGACGATACGAGCGCCGCTATGCAACCCGTTGATCTCGGCATCCTCCTGGCCTGCTGGTGCGGGTTATCGGCGCTCACTGCGCCGCTCCTCGGCGCGTGGCTGAAGCGGGTCCGGGAGCGATATGAAAGGCGGGGAAAATGAAGGCGCTTTACGCAACCCAAACCGTTGTGCCCGAAGAGAAGTCACGCGCCGATATCGAGAAGATGCTGCGGGAGGACTTTGGAGCAATCGCTTGCGCGTCCGGCTATGCGCCGAATGGGACGCGCGAGATCGCCTTCGTGACGTTCCGCATGTATGACCGTAGCGTGCGGATCGCGATCAAAATGCCGACGCTTGCAGACGTGTCGGGAACGATGAAGGGTCGGACACGCAGTAAGGCTATGGCGCTGAAGTCTCTGGCACAGGCCCGCCGCCAACGGTGGCGCTCGTTGTGGCTGGCGATCCGAGCTAAGATGGATCGAGTCGCTGGAGAGTTGACCGACGAAGAACAGGCTGAGATGTTCCGCCGTGAGTTCTTGGCGGATACGGTCGTGGGCCGAAACCAGACGGTGTTTGAGGTCATGGACGAGCGTATATCAGAAGCTTATTTGAGTGGTGGGCTTCCTAGCTTGGCATTGCCGGGAGCAGGAGAAACACATTGAACATCTGCCTCTGCGGCCACATCGAAGCCGACCATTTACATGCACCGGATTGTCCATATCCTTTGTACAAATCCACCCGCGAGCAGTACGCAGTATGGCAACAAGCGCGGCGGGCGCGGCGGCGGGTACGTCTGGAACATGAGCGCGCCGACGCCAACCGAAAACCAATTGACAAGCGGCGTGGTTAGTGATAGGATGTAACTGCGGCGCGCGACCGGTTGGCACCCGGTTGGAGTAGCGCGGCGTAGAAGTCGAAAGGGTCAAGGGTACTCCCGTTTTGTTCGCGGGCGGTACAGGTAACGCGATTGCCACATCGCAACCTTGACCCGCCTGACCGTCCGCGAACAGCACGGGAGTTTTGTTATCATGGCATGGCACACCCTGGCAGATGATTACAACTGGATTACTCCAGAAAATGTAGACGCTGCACTCGATGCAATCGAGGTCATCGTCTATGAACAGCAGCGCGGCAGGCTCCCGGATCATCAGTGGGACATCTTGCGCCGCGCTGTTTTATTTCGTGACGACTATTGCTGTGCTAATTGTCACGCCGAAAACAAGCGGCTTGATGTTCATCACATCGTCCCGGTCGATGCAGGCGGATCGAACCTGATGAGTAATCTTAAAGCGTTGTGCCGCGAATGCCACACATTCATACACCCCTGGATAAAGGCCACGCCATGAGAGAAGCAACACTCCCTCCAGAAATCATCGCCCGCTTCGGCCATCTTCAATACGCGATACAGCGCGGACAGCACGAAATCTCTAGCCTCTGCCCGAAGTGTGGTGACTCAGAGCACTCCGGCTCAGACTATCCCGACCGGTTCAGAATCTTCACAAATGGCAAAATTCGGTTCTGGTGTAGACGCTGCGGGTTCAAAGGATTCGCAGACGATAACCGCAAGGATTTCGTCATCACCGACGAGGTGCGCCAGCAGTGGCTGCAAGAACGCTTAGAACGAGAGGAGCAAGCCCGACGCTCGTCCGATCACGCGCTTGAACTTCTGCGCCACGAACAAGCCTATCTCTTGTATCAGCAGCAGATGGACGATTACGCGCGCGGCTGGTGGCGCAGCAAAGGCGTGGTCGATTGGATGTTAGAGCGGTTCAAGCTCGGCTACTGCGCCTCACGCAGCGTATGGTATCACGGCGCGGAGTACAGCACGCCCACGGCGACGATCCCCGTGTTCGAGGTTGGCGGCGAGTTGGTCAACATCCGGCATCGCCTCATCAAGCCGCCGGAGCCTAACGACAAGTACCGGCCGGAGCGGGCTGGCCTGCCTGCATCGCTGTATCTCACTGAGCCAGAACAGGCGCCGCGAGGATTGACGATTCTGGTCGAAGGTGAAATCAAGGCTATCATCGTGTGGGCTTATTTTCAGGAGTCGCATCGCGTGACTGTGGTCGGCGTACCGGGCAAGAATCCGCGCGATGAACTCATACAGCAGTTGTCAGAATGTGATCCGGTATATGTGGCGCTTGACCCGGACGCGGGAACGCAGGCGCACCAGATAGCCAAGCGCCTCGGCAGCCGGGCGCGGATCGTGAAGTTGCCCGTCAAGCCGGACGATTTCTTTGTGCGGTATGGCGGCACGGTGACGGAATTTGAGGCAGCTATCAAGCAAAGTGCGAGGGTGAGATGACAGAGACAATCAAGCGTCATGGGTTCGATTTTGCGCAGGTGCCTTTCAGCGTCATTATCAGTAAATCTCTTTCATCGAATGCCGTTCGGGTTTACGCCTATCTGTCATTTCGACAGGGCGGCAAGTCTACCTCGTGGCCGGGTCTTGAGAAAATAACATCGGAAACCAACCTCAGCACGGGCACCGTCAAGCGCGCGTTGGCTGAATTGCATAATGCTGACTACATGCGGCGTCAACGTCGCAAGCGGTCGAGCAGCATTACACACCTGTTTGCCAATCCCCTTTTGTGCAAGCAATTCGATTCAAGACGGATCACCGGTGATCCATCTTTAAGTCGGATCACCGGTGATCCGACAGAACGAGATACAGTGAACGATAGCAAGGAAGGAATCATCCCATCCTCTGCGCTTTTCAGCACAAGAGATATTCAGAAGGCATATGAGGGTTGTGTTTCCTACAAAATCGACTGGGTACGCGGAGAGGGACATGCAGCCAAATGGCTTGCAGAGAACGGTTATACACCGAAGGATATTATTGCTTGCTATACCGATCTCAAGGCACAGAAGTTTTGGTCAGATAAACCGCTTTCTTTGTCCAGCCTCAAGAAACAGATCGGGGAGTGGAAAACGAAGAAAGGGAGAGTAATCAAACTCACCAACGTGGTGACGGCATGATAAAAGACAAACCCGACCTGCGCGCGCTGGTTCACACGCCGTCCGACATGGCAACGGAGTTCATCGAATACGCCGAACGAATGCGAGTCAATCCGGGCATCACCTGGGGCGTGCCGAGCATGGATAAGGTGGCTATACCGATGCGCGCCGGCGATGTGGTCGGGATCATCGCGCGCCCAGGTCACGGTAAAACGACGATGGCCGCTTATCTGGCGCGCAAGGTGGGCAAGGACTTGCTGGCCGCTGGACGCGCTGAAACGGAGTGTGTGGTCTACGTGAGCCTGGATCAACAGGTCGAAGGAATCGAAGCGATGTTCCAGGTTGATCCAATCGAGGGCGGCATTACGGCAACCGACATCGCCTGGGGCCGAGCCGATCTTGAGGATTTGAAACGGCGCGCCGTCAAGCGCCTGTCGCTTCCGGTGTGGCTGATGGGAGCCAGCACGATCCGGCGCCGGCGCGTGCCGCGTATGACTGTCGAGAACATCTACCGCACGCTATCGACGATCGAGGATGATTACAAAATCCGGCCGGCGCTTATCGTACTGGATTACGTGCAAATCATCCCGGTCGAGCGGGCCAGCGAGCGAGTAGAGCAGGTAGGTGAGGCTATCATACGCGCGAAGGAACTCGCGCAGTACATCGGCGCGCCGATGGTTCTCTGTGTGCAGGCGGCGCGCCGGGTGGATACCTACGATAATAAAATTCCGGTAGCCAGTGATTGTCAGTGGACTTCGGGAATTGAGCAGACTGTCGATAAATTGTACGGCATCTGGCGGCCGTGTCTGACCGAAGAACCTGGCGCGACAATCGATATTGGAAAGCAAGAGATAGTCGTCACGCCAAAGCTATTCATTGCGCGCTTGCTCAAGCAGCGTATGGCCGATGCAGGCCAGACATTCATTCTCAATTTCGCGCCGGAGTTTGCGCGTCTGTCGGACATGGAGTTGAGGCGCATCGATGGTATCGATTGACGCCGTGAACCTGGGTTTCGCCCTGGCCGGCTTCATGGCCTGCTCGCTGCTGACCATCTCGCTGACGCTGGTGCTGGTGTTGCTGCGGTCGGTGACCGGGCGGGGAATAGTCTATATGCCACCTGCGCCTGCTCCGCCGCCGATTCTCATGCACGGCGGCACGCCGGAGTACCAGGTCATGCAGGCGGAGAAAGACCACTGGCTGGACATCTACCGCGCGTTCGAGGCGCGCGGATGGGTGATGATCGACAAGTCGGATAGCCCGATCCTCAAGGGTTACTACGACCTGACGTTTAGATCAAGGAGCATGACATGATTTGCCGTAAATGCAGAGGCAGGATGGTCGGTAAGCACAATCTGTTTTATCCGAGTTTGGTTGAGCGCACATGCGAGATTTGCGGATATACTACGGTTCATTCAGTGCGCAGGAAACGCGCTCAATCAGTGCGCAAACGGAATCGATCCAGGAACATCTAATGCTAATCGTCGCCACTTCACCACAGCAAACAATCGCCGGCCTCGCGCCCGCGATGTATCACGCCAATACACCGCACAGCGCCGAGCGGTTCGAGCGCGATCGACAGCCGACGCTGCTCACGCTTGACGAGTTCGAGAGACATCTTGCGTGCCTGCCGCTGACGATTGGCGATACGACTTTCAGGCGCGCAACGAGAGAGGAGTATGAGGAGTGGGTCAAGCTATTCTCGTAGATTCGTGGCACGATTGCTACAGGCGCGGATTATGATCAAGGAGACATGATGGACACTGACGAACTACTCCAGGTAAGCGCAGATGCCTTCTATCGCCTCAATGGAAAGCCGTCATCGAATTCAGATGTTCGCCTCTGGCGCTTCTGGCGCGATGTCGCCTTGCGCCTCGGCCAACTCGAATACCAGCGCGCGAAGTCGGCGCGGCGGGTGGCTGAGTATGCGCGGTTTGTGCGGCGGATGGCCGCGGAGAGGGATGCAGCGTATCGGGCGCAGATTGATGCGCTCAAGGCAAGGTAGGCTACCAGCGCGTCCACGTAGCGGGCTGTAAACAATGGCCGAGGAGATCGCTCCCGCTCAATCGACAAACGAACGTGAGAGAAAAGGCAGGGTGTAGCAAGCCGGTCGATGCGGCGTGGCGCGTAGGCCGGTTTGCGTTTCTCTAACTCGTATGCTGTTGACATTTGCGTTGATTCGGGTGTACACTTCTATGCGTTCATGCGTTGTGCGCCCCTGGGCGGGGGCGCACAGTCCTCCACTTGAGGGGATGCTCCCCACAGCATCCCCTCCACAAAAAGGAGCTCGTCATGCTAACCGACCTTAATGAGTTGCTCAAGCTGTTCCTCGCTCTTGCCGGCTTCGCTGCACTCGCTTCAGTCCTCGTGGACATTGC
>Ga0209751_10001166_pt1 | contig 27277 bp, 19 predicted proteins | sample RifCSP13_1_FD_184019 | JGI IMG/M metagenome (GOLD analysis project Ga0209751, IMG submission 184019) | Soil microbial communities from Rifle, Colorado - Rifle CSP2_sed 13_1 (SPAdes) (version 2) | ecosystem: Environmental > Terrestrial > Deep subsurface > Rock core/Sediment | place: Rifle...
CGTGGGCAAGGATGGCCTGTTCCGCGCCAATGGCGTGATGGAGGCCGGCGAGAGCGGGATCAACCGTGTGCTCGTCGCGCTCGCTCAGGGGACCTGTGACCCGGCCGGCATCGAGACGCGTGTCGTCGAGACCATCACCACCGTGACCGGCCAGTTTGCCTTCACCGGCGTGCCGGAGGGCAATGTCTGCCTGGTCGTTGATCCGGCCGACCCCATCAATGTGGCGACGCTTGGCAAAGGCCTGTGGACGAGCCTCACGTTGGATGATCGTACCGGGCCGGTGACCATGAAGTTGGCGCTCTCACCTGGCGAGGTGAAAACCAACGTAAATCTTGGCTGGGACTATGTGCATATGCCATAGCCTGGCCCGAGAAACCGGGTTCTGGATGAGCTGATAGCGTTCGTCCAGCGGCAGCGATTCAGCCCGAAATACCCCAATCCCTCAGGCTCATGATGGCGCGGTAGGTCGAAAATCCTAGCTGTTCGCGTTCCGCCAAGATGTTGATGGAGCAGCTTTTCGGACAGAAGCCGGTCTGGCTTGGTCATCCGCGCCGCAAGTAAACGCTATTCCAACCTGCCGGCGGCGCTCGCTGGCGCAGGCGAATGGGATGAGATCGGGCCTCTTTCAAGAGATGGCGATTCTGTCCTAGCCATCAGCGCAAAGGATTGTTCACTGGTATACTGAGATCAGTTCATACCTTCTATTCACGATGACTTTTAAGACGCGCGCGATGCCAAGGGTCGCGCCTGTTTTTATCAGTCGTTGATTGATTAAGTCCCATGGAGTCTCAGGCGCAGGAAATTGGTCAAGCATCGGAGCGGGCGTGGTGGACACGCCTGTCTCAGAGACTTCGATTACCCCCCGGTTTTCGGCCTCACTTCAATCTTCAGTCAATACTGATTGTTCCCTATGCCGTCCTGACGCTGGTGACGGCGACGATTGGAATTTACGTCGTCATCCAGCTGGTGACCTCCTCCTTTCGCGAGCGATTCGCCAATCAAATCACGGAAGCGAGCCGCGTGGCGGCGGACGGAATCGTGCGGCGCGAGCGCATCCATCTGGAAGATTTGCGCCTGATGGCTTTTACGGAGGGGGTCCCCCAGGCTTTCTCCGGGCGCGATGTCCAGACCCTGCAAACGCTGCTGGGGCCGGTGGCCCAGAACAACAACATCGAGGTCGTCACCGCCGTTGACCTGGAGGCCCAGGAGCTCCTCACCCTGGCGCGCGGCCCGGATGGCAGTCCGCGCGCCATTTCGCAAGGGGCCGACTTCGCGCAGTGGGACCTGGTCAGGAACATCCTCCAGGGCCGGAGCGACACTCTGGGCGACAAGTTCATTGATCTGCTGACGATATCCAACGGTTCCTATCTGTTCACCAGCGCCCCGGTGCGTGAGGAGTCCCGCCTGGTCGGCGTGCTGATGATCGGGACGCGCCTCGAAACCCTGAACGCCGAGCTTAAGTCGCAGGCCCTGGCCGATGTCATCGTGCTGGATCGGCGGGGGGCAGTACTGGCGACGACTCTCACGAAGCCGGACGAGGGCTACGCGGCGCTGGAGCTCCGGCCTGAGGCAGCCCCCGGACCGGACGCTTCGCTCACGCGTGATTTGAAGCTCTATGGCCGTGACTTTCAGGCGTTATACGCGCCGCTCGTCCTGCGCCAGCAGATGATCGGCGCGCTGGCCGTCGTGCTGCCCAGCAATTACATCGTCAGCGCGACGGCGACCAGCCGGAATTCGATCAGCCTCATTTTTGCGCTGGGGACGATGGCGGTGATCTTCGCCGGGTATCTCCTCTCGCAGAGCATCGTCCGGCCCATCCTGCGCCTGCGCGCCATGTCGCAGGCCGTGGCCGCCGGCGACTTGCAACAGAGCGCCGGGCTGGAGCGCACGGACGAGATCGGCGAACTGGCCTCGGCCTTCGACACGATGACGCTGCGCCTGCGCGAGCGCACGGAAGAGGCCAATCGCTTGTACACCGAAACGGTGCAGCGCAACAAGGAACTGGCGGATATCAATGCGCGGCTGCAGGCCACCCAGCAGCAGCTCGTCCAGTCGGAAAAGCTGGCCGCCATCGGACAGTTGACGGCGGGCATCGTTCACGACGTCAAAAACCCGTTGGCCGTGATCAAGGGCCTGGCGGAAGTGCTGCTAGACGATCCACAACATGACCCGGAAACGCAGGCCCACCTGGTCAGCATCCGCGACAGCGCCTCTAAGGCCAACCAGATTGTCTCCGATCTGCTGAAATTCGCCCGCCAGTCGAAAGTGGAGCGGACTCACCGGGACCTGCGCGAGACGGTTCAGGCCGCCCTCCGCCTGACGAAATACCTGGCCGGCAAGGCCCACGTGCAATCCGTCGCCGAACTGCCGGACCAGCCCCTGTGGCTGACGTATGACGCGCAGCAGATTGAGCAGGTGCTGATCAACATGATCCACAACGCGATCCAGGCGATGCCGGAGGGGGGGACCTTGCGATTGCGCGCGAGCAATTCGGCGGACTATGTCACCGTGATGATCCAGGACACAGGGACCGGCATTGCACCCGAGAACCTGAACCGCATTTTCGACCCCTTTTTCACCACCAAGCCTGAAGGGGAAGGCACCGGGTTGGGGCTGTCGGTGAGTTATGGCATCATCTCGGATCACGGCGGATATATAGAAGTGGTGAGCAAGCTGGACGAGGGGACGACGTTCACCATCTCGCTGCCGGTGAGGCGCGTGGATCTGGAAGAAGCGGGAGAGTGACGTATGGCGCAAGAACGCGTGCTGGTGGTTGACGACGACGACTCGCTGCTCAACATGATGCTGCTTCACCTTAAACGGCGGGGCTACGACGTCGTCGGCGCCTCTGACGGCGTGCAGGCCCTGGAGGCGCTCCAGGCGTCCGGGCCGGGTTCCTTTGCCGTGTTGGTGACGGATTTGATGATGCCCAGGATGAACGGGCAGACCTTATTACACGAGGCGCACAGGCTGGATCCCTATCTGGAGGGGATCATGATCACAGCCGCGGCCACGGTTGAATCGGCCATCGGCGTGATGCGCGACGAGAGCGCCTTCGACTACCTGCTCAAGCCGCTGGAAACCATTAACGAGCTGTCGGTCGCCGTGAGCCGCGCGGCCGACCACCGGCGGCTGCGCCTGGAACGGGAGACGCTGCAGGCCCGCGTCCTCGCCGAGGCCGAACGCCTCCAGGCGTTGATCTCGAACGCGAGCGACGCCATCATCGCCGCGGATGCCGGGGGCGTCCTGCGCATCGTCAACCCCGCGGCGGCCCGCCTCGTGGGGCAAGCCAATCTGGTCGGGGCTGAAGCGCAGACTCAATTGCCGCCGCTGCTGCTGACGCTTCTTTCGAACTGGCAGGTGGTCGGCGGTCAGCGCCCGGCGATGGTCGAAATCAAGTGGCCGGCGGAAGCGACGCAACTGGTCAGCCTGATGCAGATGCCCGGCAGAAATGGCAACGCCGAGGGCTGGGTGATGACCCTGCGCGATATTACGCATCTGAAGCAGGTAGACGAGCTAAAGATGCGGGTGCTCACTGAGGCCGCGAACAAAATCCGCTTCCCGCTGGCGCAGGCCCTGGTCTCGATGGCGGAGTTGAGCCAGTTGGAGGACCTTCAGGGCGGCCGCGGGGCCGATATTGTTTATCGCCTGGTCAAAGTGTGGGGCCGAATCCAGGAATGGATGGACGACCTGCTGGCTCTGGTGCAGATTGAGACGGGGGAGGGGGTTCGGCTGACTCACGTTGATCCCACCGCGGTCATGAGCGAGATGGTCAAGGGCCTGTCGGAGGGGTTGTTCCAGGGGCGAGCGCTGAAGCTGGAGTTGAACTTGGCTCCCAACCTGCCAAAGGTCTATGTTGACCAGGACCTGCTCCGGCAGTTGTTGAAAGGATTGATCAGTCGGGCGGTCATGCGCAGCGGGCGCGGCGGCGTGATCCGCCTCTCCGCGCGCGAGCATCAGGGGCAGGTCTGGATTGACATCCAGGATGACGGCCCGCCCATCGCCGAGGCCGACCTGCCGCACATTTTCGAGCGCGCTTTTGCCGGGGCCGGCGCGGCTTCGGAAAACACCGGCCTGGAACTGGCTTTGGTGAAAACCATTATCGAGCGGCTGGGGGGGCAGGTCTGGGTACGGGGGGAAGGCGCAGTCGGCAGTTCGATCGCCGTATGCCTCCCGGTGATCCCGCAGGCAGACGCGGGGTAAGGACAGCCGGTTGTGAAGTCGCAGGCCAATTGGTCCAGAGACCTGGGGCTGCCAGCCCAGTTGCGTGACCTGGGCCGCTGGATGTTAATTCTTATCCCGCTGGCGTTGTTTGTCCTGTTCGTCAGCGGGAGCCTCGCCTTCTGGGCGCCCTGGCCCACCACCAGCGCCGACGTCCGGTCCAAATTGCAGGCTGATTATAAACCCTGGTTGTTTACCGTGATTCGGCCGGTGGACCCGAAGATCGTGGAGGAAATCCGGCGCGACGCCGAGCAATTTCCAGATACTCTGCCGACCTCCGCGCCGGTGGTGGTAGAGGGGGGGACATTCTGGGCCACACCGCAGGCCGGGGCGACCCTGCCCGCGGCGACGGCCATCGCGGCGGCGGGTAACCCGACGGCCTCGCCAACCTCGGAGGGTGCAACCAACGCAACCGCGCTTCCGAACACGGGGACGGCGGTCCGGCCCACATTGGCAGCGCTGACACAGACGGCGGCCCAGAGCGCGACTCCCACGCAGGGAACGGCGCCCGCGACCCGGACGCGAACGCCAGCGCCGACGAATACGCGCGCACCTACTTTTACACCTCGGCCCACCCAGACGCCCGTACCCCCGCCTACTTCGACGCCTGTGCCACCGCCCACCGACACACCTGAGCCAGAACAAGCGCCGACCGATACACCTGCGCCTCCTCCGCCGCCCACGGCAACCAGTTTGCCCAGCCCGACGCCCACAAGCACGGCGACGCTGGTGCCGACCTTCAGCCCCACGCCGACCAATTTACCCAGCCCAACGCCCACACTAACGGCGGCCGCCACCTCCACGCCGACGCCAACATCCACGCCCGGCGCGACGCTGACGCCGACCAATACCCCTGTAGCGACAGCCACCGATACCCCAATCGCGACGGCGACAGATACCCCTGTAGCGACAGCCACGGACACCCCAAGCGCGACGGCATCGGCGACAGCCACTGATACGCCCACACCGACTGACACGCCGACTCCGACGCCAGCGCCAATCCATGTCGGGGACCTGGACGACAACAGCAATAATCCGCCAAGCCCCAGGTGGAATGCCAGGATGATTGTCACGGTTCACGACGCCACTCATAGCCTGGTTGACAGCGCCACGGTGACGGCTACGGTGACATTTGGCTTATCCACGACCACCGTCTCATGTATCACTAACCCCGGCGGTCAATGTCAAGTCGTGGAGCAAATTGACGATACGATTGGAAGCGCGACTTTCACAATAACCGATGTGACCAAGGCCGGGTTCTTCTATGACGCAGCGGCCAACCACGACCCGGACGGCGACAGCACCGGCACGGTGATCACGGTGAACAGGCCGTAGGAGGCGAAGGAAGGTAAGCCATGGCCGGAGTCTTCATCATCGCCGCAGCACGCTCCCCGGTTGGAGTGGGCAAACCGGGCGGCGCGCTGAGCGGCGTCACGCCGCTCGACCTCATGGCGCAGGTTCTGCGTGAGGTCCCCCGCCGGGCAGGTATTGACCCGGCGCTCGTTCAGGATGTCATTTTGGGATGCGTCTCACCCCTCGGGGAGCAGGGGGCCAACATAGCCCGGCTCGCCGCGCTCAAGGCCGGCTTCCCCGTCGAAGTCCCCGGCGTCACGCTCAACCGCATGTGCGGCTCGTCGCAGCAGGCTGTCCACTTCGCCGCGCAGGCCATCGCCTCGGGCGATATGGAGATGGTGATCGCGGGCGGCGTCGAAAGCATGAGCCGCGTGCCGCTCGGCGCCGACTGGCCGAAGGAATGGCCCGCCGATTTTCCTTACCGATTGATTCACCAGGGCCTGAGCGCCGAGTTAGTCGCGGAGAAATGGGGACTGACCCGCGAGGCGCTCGATGATTTCTCTTACGAGAGCCACCTGCGCGCGGGGACCGCGGCCCGCGCAGGGCGCTTTGCCCCGGAGATTCTCCCTATCCCCGTGTGCGTGGACGGCGCGACCCATCCCGTCACAGCGGACGAGGGTATTCGGCTGAATCCCGACCGCGCGAAGATGGCGGCGCTCAAGGCGGTATTCAAAGAGGGAGGCGTCATCACCGCGGGGAACTCCAGCCAGATTTCGGATGGCGCGGCGGCGCTGCTGCTCGCCTCCGAGGCCGCCGTGAAGCGGCAGGGCCTCCGGCCCCGGGCGCGGATCGTCGCCCGCGTGGTCGTCGGCGCTGACCCGGTGCTGATGCTCACCGGCCCCATCCCGGCCACCTGGCAGGCGCTGGCTAGAGCCGGGTTATCCCTGGCCGACGTGGACGTGATCGAGATCAATGAAGCCTTCGCCTCCGTCGTGCTCGCGTGGCAGAAGGAAACCGGCGCGGATTTGAGCCGGGTGAACCCCAACGGCGGCGCGATTGCACTGGGACATCCGCTCGGCGCAAGCGGCGCGCGGATCATGACGACGCTCCTGCACGAGCTGGAAAGACGCCAGGCGCGTTACGGCTTGCAGACCATGTGTATCGGCCACGGCATGGCGACGGCGACGGTGATTGAGAGGCTTTAGGAGAAATCATCCCGCCCGGTCTACGATCTCGGCCACATCGCCGAGAAAGTCAATGACCGATTGCAGCTGCTCCACGTTGGTCAGGACTCCGATCTGGACGAAGCGCAGATCGTCCCCGCTCAGTTGAACATTGATCGAGCGAATTTGCTGGAGTTTCTGGCGCACGCCGATCGAGCTCAACACGCTCAGCGCGAAACTTGGCGGCTGGCCCTTGATGATGTAGCGCTTGTCCAGCTCCTCATCCCCCGTCCGGATGTCCTGCATCCCCAGGACTTTGCCGATCTTGCTGAACACGGTTTCGTTGTACAGCGCAAAGGAACCGTTGGCCGGGTTTCGCACGTCCAGGGTGATGCGGGTATAAGTGGTGCGGTTCCGGCCCGAGCCGGTCGTGTACGTGTCGAGCACCAGAGGGCGGCGGCGATACACGCCGCTCACGCGCGGGTGTTGCAGAAAGCCCCGCGCCTCGCAGGTCAGGCCGGCGCGCTCGGCCAGCTCACCCCAGGCCCGGCTGGTCCTTTGCTGACTGAAATAGGCGATAGCCAACGCTAGCGCAATCAGGCCGGCGAAGAAGAGCAGGGGGATGAGGACTTCCATGTGCGCCGGGATCAGACGCGGGCGAAGTGCTCGTCCGGCCCGTAGGAACTGAGCACCTTCATATAATTGGCGCGCTCGAACGCGGCGGGAGCCGGGCACTTGATCTGGCTCATGCTGCCCTGAAGCTGGTCCACCGACTCATATTCGTGATCCACCAGCCACTGTTCCATGTCGCGCAGGATCTCGGCGATCCGGTGGACGCCCCGGTGAAGCAGTTCCGAGGCCAGCATGGCGACCGCCGCGCCAGCCATGAGCGCTTTGAGCGCATCCTCGGCGGTGTGCACGCCCGAGGTCAGCGCGAGGTCGGCCCCCACGCGGCCATACAGGATCGCGATCCAGCGCAGCGGCAGGCGCAGCTCGTCGGAGTCGCTCAACACCAGGTGCGGGACGACCTCCAGTTTCTCGATGTCGAGGTCGGGCTGATAGAAGCGGTTGAACAGGATGAGGCCGCGCGCGCCCACGCGCACCAGCCGCCGCGCCACGTTGGGCAGGGAGCTGAAGAACGGGCTGAGTTTGACGGCGACGGGGATCTTCACCGTGCGCGTGACCTGCGCCACAAGATCGGCGTACATATCCTCCACCGCGCTGCCGGTGAGGTCGGGATCGGTGGGGACGAAGTACACGTTGATTTCAAGCGCGTCCGCCCCGGCCTGCTCGATGTCGCGCGCATACGCGACCCAACCGCCGGAGGAAACGCCGTTCAGGCTGGCGATGACCGGGATGGAGAGCGTCCGCTTGGCTTTGCGGAGGTGTTCGAGATACTCCTCCGGGCCGGTGTGATATTCGGGCGCTGTGGGGAAGTACGACAGGGCTTCGGCGTAGCTGTGCGTCCCGCGCGTCAGGTAATAGTCGAGCCGCTGCTGTTCGGCGTTGATCTGCTCCTCGAATAGCGAGTGCAGGACGACCGCCGCCGCGCCGGCCTCCTCCATCTCCCGCAGCGCGCTGAGGCTCCGCGAGAGCGGCGACGACGAAGGCACAATCGGGTTCTTCAGAGACAGGCCCAGGTAGCGCGTGGACAAGTCTATCTTGGGACTCATCCTAATGCTCCTTTCCATTCCCGTTGCTCAACCCGGCCAACTGGGCGTAAGTGCGCCAGCGGGTCTGCACGTCGGCCTGGGCCAGCTCCAGCAGGCGCGCCGCCGACTCCGGATGGCTCTGCGTGAGCATGGCGTAGCGGCTCTCATTGTACAGGTACTTGTCGAGCGAGACGCTCGGCGGTTTCGAGTCGAGTTGGAAAGGATTGAGACCCTGCGCCGCGCGGTCGGGATTGTAGCGGAAGAGCGGCCAGTGCCCCGAGGCGACGGCCAGCTTCTGTTGGCTCAACCCCTGCTGCATCTCGTAGCCGTGCGCGATGCAGTGCGCGTAAGCCAGGATCAACGCGGGGCCGGGATAGGCTTCGGCCTCGAGGATGGCTTTCACGGCCTGGTCGTCGTCCGCGCCCAGGGCGATGTGCGCGACGTAGATGTGGCCGTAACTGATCGCCAGCATCCCGAGGTCTTTCTTGGGCAGCGGCTTGCCCGCCGCCGCGAACTTGGCGACCGCCGCCCGCGGCGTGGACTTGGACATTTGCCCGCCCGTGTTCGAGTAGACCTCGGTGTCCAGCACCAGGACCTTGACCTCGCGGCTGGAAGCCAGCACGTGGTCGAGGCCGCCGTAACCGATGTCGTAGGCCCAGCCGTCGCCGCCCACGATCCACACGTTCTTCTTCACAAACGCGTCGGCGGTCTCGCGCAGGCGGCGCGCCTCCTCGCCGCTGATGCCGGCCAGTTTCTGCTTCAGCGCCTCCACGCGCGCCCGCTGCGCGCGGATCTCTGTCTCATCCAGTTGATCGGCGTGGAGCACCGCGTCAGCCAGTTCGACGCCGATCTGGTCGCGCAGCTTGCGGAGCAGGCCAATCGCGGCTTCCAGTTTTTGATCCAGCGCCAGCCGCATCCCGTACCCGAACTCGGCGTTGTCCTCAAAGAGCGAGTTGGACCAGGCCGGGCCGCGTCCCTCGGCGTTGTGCGTCCACGGCGTGGTCGGCAGGTTGCCGCCATAGATGGAAGAGCAGCCAGTCGCGTTCGCGATCAGCGCCCGGTCGCCGAACAGCTGGCTGATGAGCTTGAGATAAGGCGTCTCGCCGCACCCCGCGCACGCCAGGGAGAACTCGAACAGCGGTTGGAGCAGTTGGGAGTATTTCACCGAGTTCACCGGGATCTCCGTGCGGTCCACTTCGGGCAGGGAGAGGAAGAAATTCCAGTTCGCGCGCTCCGGCTCACGCAGAGGCAGCTGCGGGGCCATGTTGATGGCTTTGAGCCGCGTCTCCTTCTTGTTCTTCACCGGGCAGGCCTCCACGCACAGGGCGCAGCCGGTGCAGTCTTCGGGCGCGACCTGCAGGGTGAAGGCTTGGTCCTTGAATTCCTTGAAAAAGCGCGCGGGCGTGGACTTGAAGGCGGCCGGAGCCTCCTCCAGATATTTGGGGTCGTACACTTTCATGCGGATGACCGAGTGCGGGCACACGAACACGCACTTGCCGCACTGGATACAGATTTTCTCGTCCCAGACCGGAATCTCGGCGGCGATGTTGCGCTTCTCCCAGCACGCCGTGCCGCTGGGGTACGTGCCGTCCACCGGCATCGCGCTCACAGGCAGGTCATCGCCAAGGCCCTCGATGAGGCGCGCCGTCACCGACTTCACGAACTCCGGCGCATAGTCGGGCACAACGGGCGGGCGCTCGAACGTGCTCGTCGCCTTCTGTGGCACGACGACCTTATACAGATGCGCCAGCGCCGCGTCCACCGCCGCGAAGTTCCGCTCGACGACGAGGCCGCCGCGCTTGCCGTAGGTCTTCTGGATGGCTTCCTTGATCGCCTCGATGGCCTCGTCGGTGGGCATCACGCCGCTCATGGCGAAGAAGCAGGTCTGCATCACCGTGTTGATGCGCCCGGCCATGCCCGCCGCGCGCGCCACTTTGTAGGCGTCAATCACGAAGAAGCGCAGCTTCTTGGCGATGATCGTCTCCTGCGCGCTGCGCGGCAGGTGATCCCAGACTTCGTCCGGCCCGTAGGGGCTGTTCAACAGGAAGACCGCGCCCGGCGCAGCGTAGCGCAGGACGTCGAAGCGCTCGACGAAACTATACTGGTGGCAGGCGACGAACCGCGCCGACTGGATCAGGTACGGCGCGCGGATGGGGCGCGGGCCGAAGCGCAGGTGCGAGACGGTCACCGAGCCGGACTTCTTCGAGTCGTACACGAAATAGCCCTGGGCGTAGTAGGTGCGCTGGCCCTGCGCCTCGCCGATGATCTTGATCGCGTTTTTGTTCGCGCCCACCGTGCCGTCGGAGCCGAGGCCGAAAAATACCGCGCGGATGGTGTCGTCCGATTCGATGTTGAACTCGCGGTCGTAGTCCAGGCTCAGGTGGGTGACGTCGTCGTGGATGCCGACGGTGAAATGCGGCTTGGGTTTGGGTTTGGCGAGCTCTTCAAAGATGGCTTTGACCATCCCCGGCGTGAATTCTTTGGACGACAGGCCGTAGCGCCCGCCGATGACGCGGGGCATGACTTTAAATGGCGCGCTGCCTTCCGCCATCGCCTCGGTGATGGCCGCCACTGCGTCCAGATACAGCGGCTCGCCCGCGCTCCCCGGCTCCTTGACGCGGTCCAGCACGGCAATCGCGTGCGCCCGCGCGGGCAGGGCGCGGACGAAATCGGCCGCCGAGAACGGGCGGTACAGCCGGACTTTCACCACGCCGACCTTCTCCCCTTTGGCGTTCAGATACTTCACCGTCTCTTCGGCGGTTTCGGCGCCGGAGCCCATGACCACCATCACGCGCTCGGCGTCCGGCGCGCCCACGTAGTCGAACAGGTGATAGGGCCGCCCGGTCAACGACGCGAACTGGTCCATCGCCTTTTGCACGATGCCGGGGCAGGCGAGGTAAAAGGGGTTGACGCTCTCGCGGCCCTGGAAGTACACGTCGGGGTTTTGCGCCGTCCCGCGCACCACCGGGCGGTCCGGGTTCAGCGCGCGGTCCCGGTGGGCGCGGATCAGGTTCTCGTCCATCATCGCCCGCAGGTCGTCGTCGGAGACGAGCTCAAGTTTGTTGACCTCGTGCGAGGTGCGGAAGCCGTCGAAGAAGTGCAGGAACGGCACCCGCGCCTCCAGCGTCGCCGCCTGCGCGATCACCGCGAAGTCCTGCACTTCCTGCACGGAGTTGGAGGCCAGCAGCGCCCAGCCGGTGTTGCGGGCCGCCATCACGTCGCTTTGGTCGCCGAAGATGGAGAGCGCCTGCGCCGCGAGCGAGCGGGCGGCGATGTGGAACACGGTCGAGGTGAGCTCGCCCGCGATCTTGTGCATGTTGGGGAGCATGAGCATCAGCCCCTGCGAGGCGGTGAAGGTGGTCGTCAGCGCCCCGGCCTGGAGCGCCCCGTGCACCGCGCCGGCCGCGCCGCCCTCGGACTGCATCTCGACCACGAGGGGGATCGCCCCCCACAGGTTGGTCTGCCCCTCGGCGGACCACTGGTCGGCCCACTCGCCCATGGGCGTGGAGGGCGTGATCGGGTAAATGGCGATCACCTCGCTGAGCTTGTGCGCGATGCGGGCCGCGGCTTCGTTGCCGTCTATGGTGATGAAATTTTTAGGCATGACGATACTCCTCAAACCGCAGAATGAATTCTGCGGCTAAAGTTGGAAAGTACGCTTCAGCGTACTGGTATCACATTCTAGACTGCGGGCGGGCAGGGGGGGAGTGACAGATAACACACCCGAATATGACGAAAGTCATCTGAAAATCGGGGCAGGTGCGTCAGGAGTGTGCCTGTGGGGAAACTCGGCGCGGGGGGACGAAAACGCCCCCGGCGGATTGGGCCGGGGCGGAGGGCGGTTGCGCGATTGGAGTTAGTCGGGAATATCGGGGGAGTAAGCCGAGAAATTGCCAGGCGCAAGCAAAGCCGAAACTCCTGCTCAGTGCGCCTCTGCCATCTTCAGCGCGTCTGCCGCCATCACCCGCACGCCTTCATCCTCATCTGTAAGCAGGGCCTGCAGTGCGGGGACGGCCACGGCGATGTCGCCGACGTATTTGGCGATCCGGTACAGCGCCCAGGCCGCCATCTTGCGCGCCTCCGGCGCCTGGTCGGACAGCAGTTGCGTCAGCGCCGGGACCGTGCCCGAGACGTCAATCCGGTTGGTGGCCGCATAGCCCAGGGCAATCGCCGCATCGTGCCGGAGGTTCAGCGCGCTCTCGCTCAACAGGTTCATGAGCACGGGCGTGAACGGCGATACGTCGAACCCGCCCCGCGCGGCGGAGACCACGACGGAAATCACGCCGGCTTTCACCTCGCCATCCCCTGTTTCGCAGAGTTCACGGGGGCGGCTCCAGTCCTGAGTATGGATGTAATGCGTGCTCAGCGCCGCGCTCGCCATGTGCCGTGTTTCCGCGTCCGGGTCGGTTACCAGCTCGTGGAGGCGCGGCACGGCCGCGGAGATATCAAGCCCACGATACCCGGCCGACTCAATGCGATCCACGGCTGCTTTTCGCTCCTCCTGCGCTTCGGCAGACAATCCCTTCACAATCTCCGGGAGGTCTTGCTTGAGCCGCGCGGTGATCAGGAGGTTGAGGAACCCCTTCCAGGCCTCCACAGCCTCCGCCTGCACCATGCCCGACTCGGCGTTCTCCTCAAGGATGTTGACCTTGAGCTGAACGCTCGACAAAAGATCGTCCGTCACCTGAGCGCCCTGGTCCAGGAGGAATTGCACGACCTCGATGTGCCCGGCGAAGGCGGCGTTCATGATCGGCGTCTTGTCCGCCCCGCCCTTGTTGTGGATGTCCGCCCCGGCCTCGACGAGCCGTTTCACGACCTCCAGGTGACCGTGCTCCGCCGCCTGGTTCAAGGCCGTGTCCCCGAACGACCCGCGGGCATTCACATCGGCCCCGCTTTTCAGCGCTTCGGCGACGCTGCTCAGGCTTCCCTCATAAGCAGCTTGCAAAATCTGCTCGCTTGCCCTGATGATCATAATGGCTCTCCTTCATCGGGCGGGCATCACCCGGGCCCTCACACTTCGAACCAGCCACGCCGCCAGGCCGATCAAAGTTAAGACTGTGACATTGTAGACCTTAAATGACTGGGCGCAAGGTGAACCCCCGCCTGGGGCAGCGCGTATATATGTAGATTTTTCTGATCGCCCGCCAGGGTTTTAGCTGCGGAAGATGACCCATGGCCCGCCCGGCTTCCCAGTCTGAGCAAACCAGCCAGACGCGACCAACCGACGTGCTCATCCGCCCCAAACTCTATATCCCACAGGTGCGCCCCAATCTGGTGCCGCGCCCGCGCCTTTTGGCGCGCCTGAATGAGGCCCTGGTGCGCCCGCTGACGATCGTCGTCGCGCCGCCCGGCTTTGGCAAGACCACGCTGCTGAGCGAATGGATCGCTTCAGCCCGCAGCGCCTTGCCCGTCGCGTGGATTTCGCTGGATGAGCACGACAACGACCCTCTTCGGTTTGGAACTTACCTGGTCGCGGCGCTGGCGACGCTGGAGATTGGGATTGGCGAGGACGCCTGGCTGGAGACGGAGGCGCCACGCCCGCTTTCGCTGGAAGCCCGGCTGACGGCCCTCATCAATCACATCGCCGAAGTTCCCGCGGATTTTGTCCTCGTCCTCGACGACTATCACCTGATTACCCTGCCGGAAATACATCAAGCCCTCGCGTTTTTAGTCGCGCATCTGCCGCCGCCGATGCGCCTGGTCGTCGCCAGCCGGGCCGACCCCTCGGGCCTGCCGCTGGCGCAGCTCCGGGCGCGCGGCCAGTTGGTCGAGCTCCACGCCAACGACCTGCGCTTTGCGCCGGCCGAGGCGGCGGCCTTTCTCAATCAGCAGATGGATTTGAACCTGCCGGCCGAGGCGATTGCGGCGCTCGCGGCTCGCACCGAAGGCTGGATCGCCGGTTTGCAGTTAGCGGCGCTGTCTATGCGGGAGCGCGCTGATCGCGCGGAGTTCATTCAGGCGTTCACGGGCAGCCATCGTTACATCCTGGATTATCTGGCCGAGCAGGTCCTCCAGCGTCAGCCGCCTGAAGTGCAGGCTTTCTTGCTGGAGACATCCATCCTGGACCGCCTCAGCGGCCCGTTGTGTGATGCGGTCCTGGGAAAGGAGGAAGGCGGAAAGAAGCAGGCAGAGACCGGCTTACCCTTCCTCTTGCAGTCATCGGCCCTCATCCTTGAGCAACTGGAGCGCGCTAACCTGTTTCTCATCCCGCTGGACGATCATCGCCATTGGTATCGCTATCACACGCTTTTCTCGGATTTCCTGCGCGAGCGGCTGCGCCAGACCTGGCCGGAACGCTGGCCCGAACTGCACCGCCGGGCAGCCGAGTGGTGCGAGCGCCACGGACTGATCCCTGAAGCGGTCGGGCACGCGCTGGCCGTCGGGGATACCGGGCCGGCCGCACGGCTGGTCGAGCAGATCGCCGAATCTATCTGGATGCGCGGCGAGATGATCCGTTTGCTGGGCTGGCTGGAGGCGCTGCCGGATGAGATGATCTGTTCCCGGCCCCGACTCTGTATTTTCCACGCCTGGATCTTGAATATCCTCGGCCGCTATGAGGCGGCTCAGGAGCGTTTGAACGACGCCGAGCGCGGGCTGAAGGCAGGGGGCGGGATAGCCGTTGAGGAGCGCCCGGTTATCCGAGGCATGCTCGCGACGGTTCAAGCGATCATGGTGATGATGGAAGGCGACGCCGGGCGGACGCAGGAGCTTTCGCAGCAAGCGCTGCGCGATTTGCCGGAGGCGAATTGGGTGTGGCGGAGCGTGGTCACGCGCAATCTGGGCAACGCCTATCTGCTGACCGGGCAAACAGCGGCGGCCTATCAGGCCCTGACCGAAGCCTTGAGCATGAGCCAACAGGCCGACAATATTTATATGACGATGGTGGCGATGTACGAGTTGGGCGAGCTGGACATCCTCTGCGGCCGGCTCCATCAAGCCGCACAGATTTTCCGCGAGGCGCTGCAACTGGCCGCTGCGCGCGGCACGCCCGGACTGGCCATGCCCGGCGCGCTGCACGTGGGGCTGAGCGAAGTTCTGCGCGAGTGGAACGACCTGGAGGCCGGAACACGCGAGGCGCTGGCCGGGATAGAATATGGACATCAGGGACGGAGCCTCGGCGTTCAGGTCTGCGGCTACACCCGGCTGGGGATGTTGGCGCAGGCGCATGGCGACGCCGAGGGCGCGGCGCGGGCCTTTCGCCAGGCGATACAACTGGCGCCCACACGCCGGATGACTTCGTTCATGGCGCACCACGATGCTCAAGCGCGGCTGTGGCAGCGGCAGGGTGACGCAGCGGCTGCTCTGCGCTGGATACAGGCGTACGGCCTGAGCGCCGAGGATGAGCCAAGTTATCTCGACGAGGCCGCTTACCTCACGCTGGCGCGCGCCCTGCTGGCGCAGAACCGCGCGGACGAGGCGATCCGGTTGCTGACCCGGCTCCGCGCCGCCGCCGAAGCCGCCGGGCGGGGCGGACGTCTGATCGAAATCTTTGCCCTGCTGGCAGTGGGACGGCAGGCGCAGGGCAAAACGGGCGAGGCGTTTGAAGCTCTCAGACAGGCGTTGACCCTGGCTGAACCGGAAGGTTATATCCGAGTGTTCGTGGATGAGGGCCAAGCGATGAGGCTTCTCTTAGAAAGGATGAGGGATGAAGGCGGCAGGATGAAGGAGTATGTTCGCAAGCTACTCGCCGCTTTCGTAAAGGATGAGGAGCGCGCTGCGAAGATGAGACATGAAAGCATCTCTGTCCCCCATCCCTCAGCCTTCAGCCTTCAGCCTTTGCCTGACCCGCTCAGCGCGCGCGAGCTTGAAATCCTCCACCTCGTCGCCGCGGGCCTGTCTAATCAAGAAATCGCGCAAAGACTGGTTGTGGCTTTGAGCACAATCCAATGGCACCTCAAGAATCTTTACGGCAAGCTGAATGTGCACAGCCGGACACAGGCTGTGGCGCGGGCCAGAGAGCTCGACTTGCTGGCCTGACAAAACCCCCTTCCATTCCCCCATATTCTGGGGGTGACTTGACCCCGCTCAACTGCTAATCTTCTGAGCAACTTCAAAGGAAGATAAACACGGGTCCCGCAGCACCCATATCTTCCTCCTCCTCAGTGGGCGGGGTGATCCTCCGCCCCCTTTGTTATCTAACGACCCGCTTCCATTGCTCGTAGCGGTCTGGCCGCGCCGGGCGAGGTGGGCACAGTCTGGGAGCAGGTCGAAAGCCTGTTGCTTGCGACAGGAAGGGAGGTGGCCGCCGCGCGAAGCCCGTACTCAACCTAATCCCTACGCTCGACCCGGTGACCCACACCCACTACTTCTTGGAGGAGAAAATGATTCGTCATCGCCTGATCCTGGCATTTAGCCTGGTCTTGATCATGGGGCTGGTTCTATCGGCCTGCCAGTCCCCGCAGCAAGTCGAGGTGCCCGTGACCGTCGTGGTCCGGGAGACTCAGCCGGCCGTCGTCCAGACCCAAATCGTCCAGCAGACGGTTGAGGTCCAGTCGGGCGCGTTCACGCAGCCCAACCCCATCTTGAGCGACATCCGCGTGCGCCAGGCTCTGGCCCACTGCACCAACAAAATGGAGCTGATCAAGTCCGTCTACCCCTTGCTCAGGGAAGAGGAGCAACAGCAGTTGGTGATGGACACGTTCATCCCCAAGAACCACTGGGCCTATGCGGGGGATGCCAATATCACCCTCTACCCCTTTGACGCGGAGAAGGGCAAGCAGCTCCTGGACGAAGCCGGCTGGCTGCTGGCCGACGACGCAACCTTCCGCACGAACGCGGCGGGGGATGAACTCTTCCTCAAGTTCACCACCACCACGGCCGCCTTCCGCCAGACCTGGGCCGCGGTGTGGCAACAGCAGATGGAGAACTGCGGCATCGGCATCGTGCGCCAGCACGTGCCCGCCTCCTGGTGGTTCGGCGACACCACCGGCAGCACGCGCCGCGACTTTGAACTGGGCGCGTGGGCCTGGACCGGCCAGGCCGATCCCGGCGGCCAAACCCTTTACGCCTGCGATCAGATTCCGTACCCGGAGAATGGCTGGCTCGGCCAGAACTATATGGGGTGGTGCAACCAGAAGGCCAGCGACGGCATCAAGCTCGCCAATAACACCCTGCTGAAAGATGAGCGCATCCAGGCGTACAACGTCGTCCAGCAGGAGTTCACGAAAGATATGGCGAGCCTGCCGCTCTTCAACCGGACGGATGTGTATGCGATCAACGCCACGCTGCAGGGCTTCGCGCCGATGCCGGGCCAGGATTTCGTCACGTACAACGCCGCTGAGTGGGAAATCCCGGGCCGCGACACCATCGTCTACGGCTTCACCCAGGAGCCGGCCACGCTGTTCACGCTCGTCGAGTCCGCGCAGGTGGCCGTCCTCGCCAACGCGCTCATCCAGGGCCTCAGCTACACCACCCTGAACTATGACTATCAGCCGCTGACGCTGAAGCAATTCGGCACGCTGGAGAACGGCGGCGCTCAGATCAACGCGGTGGAGGCCAGAGAGGGCGACCAGGTGGTGGACGCGAATGGCAACATCGTGGAGCTTCAGCCCGGTGTGATGATCAAGAACGCCAAAGGTGAGATCGAGGAGTTCAAGGGCGGCGCGGCGACCATGAACCAGCTGGTGGTCACCTACGCGTTCCGCGACGACCTGGTATGGTCGGATGGCGTGCCGGTCTCGCAGGCCGATTACGAACTGAAGTTCAAGATTGACTGCGACCGGGAGTCCGGGGCGACCACCTTCATCACCTGCGACCTGATCCAGAAGAACGAGTACTTCGACAACGGCTACACCTCCACTTTCCTGCCCGGCAGTCAATCGCCGATCTACTTCACCAGCTTTGACGCCGCCAAGCTGCCCGATATCTACCCGGCGCACCGCGTCATCGAGAGCGAAGGCCCCTACCAGGGCAAGACGCTGGCCGAAGTCCCGGCGAAGGATTGGACAACGCTGCCGGAGATTGCCGAGAACCCGATCGGCGTGGGGCCGTACGTGATTACGGAATGGGTCAAGGGCGAGAAGCTGGTCTTCGACGCCAACCCATACTACTATGGCGGCGCCCCCAAGACCCCGCACATCGTCATCTCCATCATCACGTCCGAAAACGCCGAAGCGCAGTTGATCGGCGGGCAGGTAGATATCCTGGACCTGACCACGCTGGTCAGCGTCTCCGAGGCGTTGGACAGGGCCGCCAGCGAAGGGATCGTCCAGAACTTCGTGATCCCGTCGGCGAGCTGGGAGCACATTGACATGAACCTCTTCCTGCCATAAGCGGTAGTTAGAGCAGCCTTGCTGACGAGAACAGGTGTGGCGCTCGGCCGAGCGCTGCACCTGTCCCTTTGTCATCTCCGCGCCTCCGCTATGGCTGAACACACCTCTCCCGCTCCAACCCGCTCCGCCCCAGAGGCGCGTCAGTTCGATTTCTGGCTGGGCCGCTGGGAGGTGACCTGGGGCGAGGGGAAGCGCGCCTCGAACCACATTCAGGCGATCCTCAACGGGTGTGTGATCCTGGAGGAATTTGACGGCGCGCAGGAGGCGGCGTTGAAGGGGATGAGCGTGTCGGCCTACAACCCGAAGCGCCGCTGTTGGCAGCAGACCTGGGTGGATGACGCCGGCAACTACTGGGCCTTCATCGGCGGGTTTCAAGACGGCCAGATGGTCCTCGCCGCCGACGACGTCACCGCCGAGGGCAAACCGATCAAGCTGCGCATGGTCTGGTACAACATCGCCGCCGATGAGCTGGACTGGAATTGGGAGAAATCGGAAGACGCCGGGCAGACCTGGGCGGTGCTGTGGCAGCTGCACTACACGCGTCGGAAATGAAACGCCCACGCCGGATTGGGTGATGTGAAATGATCTCCAGCCGGCGCGCGCAGAGGCGGCGGCCTGAGCGCATGTGATTACCGGTTGACGGTGCGCCGCCGCCGCACAGCACGAGGAGGAGTATGTCTCGTTACCTGGTTCGCCGCCTCATTCAGATGGTCGTGGTCGTCCTCACGTCGGCCGCGGCCTCCTATGCCTTGCTCAACCTCGCCCCCGGCGGCCCGCTCACCGGCCTGCGCCAGCTTCAGCAGAACCAGCGCTTCCGCCTGACGCCTGAAGACGTGGCGCGCATCCGGGCTTACTTTGAACTCGACCTGTCCCCGCCCGTCCGCTTCGCGCGCTGGCTCATCGGCCAGCCGCGCGGCGCGCTGCGTCTCGGCGGCGCCGAGTATTTCGGCGCTCTCGTCGTCGGCTGCCGGATGCCGATCGAAGACAATGTGCAGCTGGAGAACGGCCAATTTGAAACCCGGCAGGTCGGCTGCGCCCAGGTCATTCACCTGAAGGACCTGGAAGGGCGGCGCACCAGTGGGGGGGTCCTCTTGGGCGACTTCGGCCTCTCGTGGAAGTTGCTGCGCGACCGCCCGGTGGCCGATCTTATCCTCAGCCGCCTCCCCAAGACCCTGCAGCTCATGGTGGTCTCCACGGCGCTCTCGCTCGTGGTCGCCATCCCGTTGGGTATTTTTTCGGCCATCAAACAGTATTCCCGCTTCGACTACTTCTTCACCACGCTGGCTTTCCTCGGCGCATCCATGCCCACGTTCTTCTTTGGCATCCTGTTCATCTTGTTTTTCTCGATCCTGCTGAAGAATGCCGGGCTGCCCTATCTGCCGCCGGGCAGTTCGGAGGCCGTGCGCGAGTACACGATTCCAGGGCTGGGAGTCATCCAGCCGGGGACGGCGCTGGATGCGGCGCTGCACAGCCTCCTCCCGGTTTCGGTGTTGACCATCGTGAACGTCGCGGGGTTCAGCCGCTTCGTGCGCGCGAGTATGTTGGAGGTGCTGCGCCAGGATTACATCCGCACCGCGCGAGCGAAAGGGTTGGTGGAGCGGCTCGTCATTGCCAGGCACGCCCTGCGCAACGCGCTCATCCCGTTCATCACGATTTTCGTCTTCGCCATCCCGGCGCTGTTCGGCGGCGCGATCATCACCGAGTCCGTTTTCTCCTGGCCCGGGATGGGCCGCCTGTTCCTGCTGGCGCTGGGCGAGTCCGATTATCCGGTGGCGATGGCCCTGCTGTTCATCACCGCCGTGCTCACCGTGTGCGCCACCTTACTGGCCGATTTGCTTTACATGCTGGTTGACCCGCGCATCCATTATGCCTGAGGAGGGCGCCCCGATGACGACGCGGAGCGAAGTGATTATTTTAGCCCCCGAGGCCATCTCTACTCCCGAGGCCGGCCCGTGGCTCGTCGTCCTGCGGCGTCTCAGCCGCCACCGGCTGGCGATGCTGTCTTTCTTGATCACCGGCGCCATCTTCACCATCTCGTTGTTTGCCCAGCGGGTGGCGCCTTTCAAGCCGAATGCGCTGGCCGTCGGCGACTACTTCCTCCCGCCGGGGGCGGTTGAGGCGGAGACGGGCCGCGTGCATTACCTCGGCACGGATCACATCGGGCGTGACTACTTCTCTCGCCTCGTCTACGCCGGGCGCATCTCGCTGACCGTCGCGGTTACGTCCACCTTGCTGACGCTGGCGATCGGCGTGGCGACCGGGGCTTACGCGGGTTTCTACGGCGGCTGGGTGGACAGCCTGCTCATGCGCGCCGTCGAGTTTCTGGCGACGATCCCGGCCCTCCCGCTGCTGCTGATCATCTCCTCCATGCTGCTGCGCAACGAGGACACCATCCCCATTCCCAACGGCGTGCTGGAGGGGATGGGCAAACTCATGCTGCTGAGCCCGCGCGACGCGCGGCAGGCGGTGCTCATCATCATCGTGCTGGCCGGGTTGGGCTGGCTGAACGATGCGCGCCTGATGCGCGGCGCGATCCTCTCGCTGCGCGAGTTGGCGTTTGTGGAGGCGGCGCGCTCGCTCGGGGTCTCGGACTTGCAGATCATCCTGCGCCACATGATCCCGAACGCGATGGCGCCCATCATCGTGAACGCTTCGCTGAACCTCTCCGGTTTCATCGTGGCCGAAGCGGCGCTCTCGTTTCTGGGCTTCGGGATTCAAGACCCCATCCCCACCTGGGGCAACATGCTCGCCGCCACCCAGCAGTTCATGTTCGACCGCCCGTGGCTGCCGCTCGTGCCGGGGCTGCCGATCGTCCTGTGCTCGCTGGCTTTCAATTACATCGGGGACGGCCTGCGCGACGCGCTCGACCCCCGGTTGAAGTTATGAAAAAAAGACCTGACAGGTCTCAAAGGACCCGTCAGGTCTTGGCCGTCCTCGTGAGAGGGGCGACTACTGGCTGGCCGACTGCGTGATCGGTTTATCCAGAATCTGCGTTAGCCGCTCGATCATGTCGGCGTCCTGGCCCAGGTACAGGACAATCACGCGGCCCTTCGCCCAGAAGTTGGGCTGGTCAACCCAGGTCACCATCATCGTGGGGCTGGGCTGGCCGTCTGGTGTGATGTTCGCCGACTCCGCTTCGCGCGCCGCCGCATCGTCGTACTCGAAGACCTGCACATCCGCGCCGTTGACCTTGAGGATGCGTCCAGGGACGCTGAAGAACGCCTGGTCAACATCCTCGCCCAACTCGACCTTCGCGCCGCCTTTGGTCAGCGCATCCACTAAATCCACATAACCACCAACCACATTGGGGTGCGAGACAACCGGCGCTTGCGTTGGTTCCGGGGTAGGGGGCTGGGTAGCGGCGGAGGTCGAGCCGCAGGCCGCCAGCGCTAGGCTGAGGGCGAGCAGGCCGAACAGGTAAACCCTTTGGTCCTGGATAGATTTGATCATGGGAAGTCTCTCCTTTTGTATCTTTGTTGAAAGGGGAGACGTTCAATTCCCCCGCGAAGTTCCCGCTGGGCTATGCCCTCAGCCGCGCCGCCAGCCCACTCCACCTCTGCGCCACCTTCGCGTTATGCACTGCAATGCCAATCGCCTTGCGCGCGCCGACGAGAACACACAGCTTTTTAGCCCGTGTGATGGCGGTGTAAAGCAGGTTGCGCTGGAGCATCAGGTAGTGTTGAGTGAGCAGCGGCACGACGACGGCCGGGAACTCCGATCCCTGGGCTTTGTGGATGCTCGCCGCGAAAGCGTGAGCTAATTCGTCCGCCTCGATCCACTCGTAAAATACGGGCCGCCCGTCGAAGCTCACGGTGAGCGTCTGGTTCTCCAGGTCCACGTCGGCCACGCGGCCAATATCGCCGTTGAACGTCTCCTTCTGATAGTTGTTGCGGATTTGCATCACCCGGTCGCCCACGCGGAAGACGCGCCCCCCGATCTGCCGCTCCGGTTTCTTGGGGGAGGGGGGATTGAGCGCGGCCTGCAGCCGGGCGTTGAGATTCCCGACCCCGACCGCGCCCCGATGCATTGGCGCCAGCACCTGCACGTCCTCCAGTGGGTTCAAGCCGAACTTCTGCGGGATGCGGTTTTGCGCCACGTCCACCACCCAATCGGCGGCCTTCTCCGGGTCTGCCTCGGGGAAGAGGAAGAAGTCCTGGGAGTCCTTCTCGAACAACGGCATCTGACCCTGGTTGATGCGGTGGGCATTGGTGATGATGTGGCTCCCTGCCGCCTGCCGGAAGATGGTGGTGAGCCGCACGACCGGGACTTGCCCGGACGCCACAAGATCGCCCAGCACGTTCCCCGCGCCGACTGAGGGCAGTTGATCCACGTCGCCGACCAGTAACAGGTGCGCCGCCGGGTCAATCGCCTTCATCAGGTTGTTCATCAAAACCAGGTCAATCATCGAGGCCTCGTCTACCACGACCATGTGCGCGGGCAGGCGGTCGTGCTCGTTCTTCGTAAAACCTTCGGTTGGCGAGAAGCCGAGCAGGCGGTGGATGGTCTGCGCCGGGCGGCCCGCGGCCTCGGAGAGGCGTTTGGCCGCGCGGCCGGTGGGCGATGTCAGGGCGACGGGATGGCGATGCAGTTCAAGCAGGCGAATGATGGCGCGAAGACTCGTGGTCTTACCGGTCCCGGGGCCCCCGGTGAGCACGCAGGCTTTGCTGGTGAGCGCAGTCTTCACCGCGGCCCGCTGTTCGGCGGAAAGCTTAATGGTGCTTTCGCCCGCGATGCGCCGGAAAAGAGCCTCCCAGTCGGCGTTCGCAAAATCGGCGAGGCGCGGGCTGAAGGCCCGGAGCATCGCTTTGAAGCGCGCCGCCACGTTGACTTCGGCTTGATAGAGGGGAGTCAGGTAGGCGGCGGGGTCGCCCAGGCCCGGCAGGGTCTCGCGGCGGATGCGGCCATCCGCCTCCAGGCGGTCGAGGGCCGGGGGCAGCAAGTCGGGCGAAACGTCCAACAACTCCACGGCCTTATTCACGAGGTTGGGCTGAGGCGCGTAGACGTGCCCGTCGTCGGCGAGCTCGTTCAACGCATAGACCAGCCCGGCCTCGATGCGGGTTGGCGCGTCGTTGGGCAGGCCGAGCGCGCGCGCGATTTTGTCGGCGGTCTTGAAGCCGATGCCCCAGATGTCGCGCGCCAGGCGATACGGGTCAGAGCGCACCACGCCCAGCGCGTCGTCGCCGTAGTGCTTGTAAATCTTCACCGCGAGGCCGGTGCTGATCCCATGCCCCTGCAGGAAGACCATCACTTCTTTGATCTGCTTCTGCGCTTCCCACGCCTCGCGGATGAGCGCGTACCGCTTGGGGCCGATGTCCGGGACTTCGCGCAGGCGGTGCGGCTCGCCGTCAATCACGTCGAGCGTCTCGGCCCCGAACGTCTCCACGATTTTCTCTGCGGTCTTCGGGCCGATGCCTTTGATGAGGCCGGAGCCGAGGTAGCGGCGGATGCCCTCGACCGTGGCGGGCAGGACCTGCTCGCACTTTTCGGCCTTGAACTGGCGGCCGTAGTCGGCGTGCGTCGTCCAGCGGCCCTCCAGCCGCAAGTGCTCGCCCGGCGTCACTTCGGGCAAATTGCCCACGACCGTGACCAGATCGTCGCCGGACAGCGGCCGCTGGCCGCGGACCGGCGCGAGGCGGATGACCGAGTAGTGGTTCTCGGGGTTGAAATAGGTCACGCGCTCGACCGTGCCTTCGAGGGAGTCCATGAGCGTCATTGTAACTATGAGACAGCAATCTCACAAACGCGCGGGAGGTGGGCGAGGAAATTCGTCCCCGGTAATTCCCTGGCGGTAGTGTATACTCATCACCGCGTCAATAAAGGAGAGTGAATATGGCCGACTCTTACTTGACCAGACTGCTCGGCGCGAATGAAACCGTCGTCCTCGTCGCACGCCAACACGGGCTGATTCTCGTCGGCGAGATCCTGGCCGAGGCCCTGCTCACCCTGGCTTTGATTGTGCTGATTACTCTGCTCGCGCCCCTGTTGCCGGGCCTGCCCATTGCTTTGGGCTACTTCCTGCTGATTCTGCCCCTCGTGAGCATGACGCGAGACATCCTCATCTGGCGCAATCGCCAGTTCGTCGTCACCTCCCGGCGCGTCATTCAAATGTCCGGTGTGCTGAACAAGAACGTGACCGACTCGTCGCTGGAGAAGGTCAACGATGTCAAAATGTCTCAGTCCTTCCTGGGGCGGCTGCTCGATTACGGCGACATCGAGATTTTGACGGCAAGCGAGTTGGGGGCGAACCTGTTCCGACACATCGGCCAGCCCATTCGTTTCAAAACGGCGATGATCAACGCCAAAGCGCAACTGGAACGTGAACAGGGCGGGGGGCGGCGGTTGGCCGCCGATGCGCCTGTGCTGCTTGAGCAACTCGCCACTTTGCGCCAGCATGGCGTGCTCACCGAGGCCGAGTTTCAGCAGAAGAAGGCGGAGTTGTTGAAGAAGCTGTAACTCGCCTGAAGAAAAATCTTTTGGCTGGCATCGTCTCATCTGACCTCGTCACCTCCGGCCCGGTCTTCGACGCCTCCGGCCTCGTCCACCAGGTGCGCGAACCGGGAACCTCCGGCCCGCACCCGCTCCGCGCTTGCGTCATGCTTCACGGGCGCAGCGGCGACGAAACCGTGATGTGGGTCTTCGCCCGGACGCTTCCCGCTCGCTGGCTGTTGGCCGCGCCCCGCGCGATCAAGCCCGACCCGGACAGGGGCTATGCCTGGCATCCCCGCAAACCGGACGAGTGGCCGCCCTTTCACATGTTCGACGAGGCCGTGGCCGCCGTCGCCGGATTCCTCCACGCCTTGCCCGGCCTCTACCACGCCGACCCCGCGCACGTTTATCTCATGGGCTTCAGCCAAGGCGCGGCGGTGGCGTATGCGACGGCCATGCGCCATCCGGGCCTCGTCAAAGGCATCGCCGGCCTGGTCGGCTTCATGCCCGCGGAGAACGGAAGCATCGCGAGCGCTGCGCCGCTCAAGGATGTACCTGTGTTCATGGCGGTGGGGAAGCAGGACCCGACGATCCCCCTCGTCGTCGCCGAAGCGTGCGCCCGCGCCTTGCGCGAGGCCGGCGCGCAGCTCGACTACCACGAATACGACACGGGCCACAAACTCGACATACAGGGGATGCGGGACTTGACGAACTGGTGGAAGCAGAGGGGATAAGAAAATCCCAAATCTCCAATCTCTAACCCCCAATCTCCAATGGCCGAACCCTGGCGCAATTCGAGTTATGCGTTGACAAAATGAAAACTCTCCTTCTCCTCCGCCACGCCAAGTCAAGCTGGAAGCATCCTGAGTTGTCCGACCATGACCGGCCCCTCAACAAGCGTGGCAAGCAAGAGGCGCCCCGCGTGGGCGCATGGCTCCGCGCTCAGGAGCTGGTTCCTGACCTGATCATCAGCTCGACGGCCAGGCGCGCGCGCGAGACGGCTGAGAAAGTCGCCGAGGCGAGCGGCTACGAGGGCGAGGTGGAGTTGGACGAGGCGCTCTACCTGGCCGACCCGGAAGACTGCATTGCGGCTCTGCGGGACGTGTCCGATCAACACGCCTGCGTCATGGTCGTCGGGCACAACCCCGGCCTCGAAATGCTCCTGGAGACGCTCACCCGCTCCGACGACCTCATGCCGACCGCCGCCGTCGCCCAGGTTTCTCTGCCTGTCGAGCGCTGGCGGCAATTGACGCTCGCGACCCGAGGCGCGCTGGTGAATTTGTGGAGGCCGCGCGATGAGGCATAATTTATCCATGCTCATGCTCGTTTGCCGCTTATTGTGCGCCTGTGCTTTAGTGATGGCGACCCTCTCGACTTCCGCGCCCGCGGCCGCCGACTGTTTGTCCACCTACGTCGTCCAGCGCGGCGACACGCTCAGCCTCATTGCGCGCAGGTCAGGCGCGACGGTCAACGCCCTCGCCAGCCTCAACCGGCTGAGGGACGTCAACCGCATCTACGTCGGGCAGGTGCTGACCCTCCCGGCGGGCAGCGGCTGTCAGAGCGCAGCGGGGGGCGCGGCGGCCGCAACGGTCCACGTCGTTCAGCGCGGCGAGACGCTCTGGCGCATCGCCGCGCGTTATGGGACGACCGTCGGGGCCATCGCCGCCGCCAACGGGATCGCCGACCCAGGGCGGATTTACGCCGGGCAGCGGCTCGTCATTCCGGGGGCCCCCGGGAATCCCGCGCCAGTTTCCCCATCCCTGCCCGGCCTGAGCCTCTCCCCCAACCCGCCGGAGCAGGGCCGCACCTTTCTCGTCTCGCTGCCCGCGAGCGGGTACTCCAACGTCGCCGGGGCGCTGGGCGAGTGGGCGATTCACTTCTTCCGCGAGGGGGACCGCTGGGTGGGGTTGGGGGGCATTTACGCGCTGGCCGCGCCGGGCCAATACCTCCTGTCGCTCACGTTGACCGATCAGAATGGGAATGCCACGCCATACGCGCAGCCGGTCCAGGTCGGCGACGGTGGCTATGCGCGCGAGAGCCTCACGCTCTCGGACTCAAAATCGCAGTTGCTCGATCCGCAGTTGACCATCCCCGAACGTCTGAAAGTCGCCGCCGTCGTCGCGCCCATCACGCCGACGCGCTACTGGCAGGGGCTGTTTCAACTCCCGGCGGCGGGGCGGATCACTTCGGCGTTTGGCGCGCGGCGGAGTTATAACGGCGGGCCGTACAACTCGTACCACGGCGGCGTGGA
>Ga0209751_10001167_pt1 | contig 27259 bp, 26 predicted proteins | sample RifCSP13_1_FD_184019 | JGI IMG/M metagenome (GOLD analysis project Ga0209751, IMG submission 184019) | Soil microbial communities from Rifle, Colorado - Rifle CSP2_sed 13_1 (SPAdes) (version 2) | ecosystem: Environmental > Terrestrial > Deep subsurface > Rock core/Sediment | place: Rifle...
CGGAGTCCGCGGGCGCCGCGTCCGCATGGACGGCCATGCACCCGTACGAGCGGGGCGGGCGTTATAAAACCCTTCCGACCCGGTTCCGACCCGGTTGGACCAGTTCAGTACAAGAGGCACTCAACGACTCGCTCGTCGACATCCTTCGTCTTCAACCCCGCGGGCGGTCGGAACCGCACGATGACGCGACCCTCGCTCGCCACGACGTTCTCGACAGCCTCCGCAAGGGGTGCGGGGGCCTCTGCGAGGACGGTGCGGATGCGGCCCGCGACCTCGTCAGTGGACTCCGCCCGAATTTTCCGCTCGGCACGAAGACCCTCCGCCCGCCATTCGTCGATCGCCCCAAAGGCCGACTCCTCTGCGTCTGCGCGCTGGGAATCGAGGCGACGCTCTTCCAGATAGGCGATGAAATCCCGGCCCTCCCACCCGCAGGTGGAGAGAGCGACCGGGCAGCGCGGATGGAACCGGCATCCGGCCGGAGGGTGGATCGCGTCCGGGACTTCCCCCTTTGGGAGGTCCTTCCTGCGCCGTTGCTTCGGGTCCGGATGCGGAATCGCCTGAAGGAGGGCCTTTGTGTACGGATGCTTTGGGTCCGCGTAAATTCGGGACGACGAACCCATCTCAACGATCCGCCCGAGGTACATGATCGCGACCCGGTCGCACATGAGCTTCGCGGTCGCGAGGTCGTGTGTGATGAAGATATAGGTGAGCCCGTATTTTCGTTTCAGGTCGAGCATCAGCTCCAGGACTTTCGCGCGGATGCTCATGTCCAGGAGTGCAACGGGCTCGTCCGCCACCACCAGAAGCGGACGAGGCGCGAGGGACCGCGCTATGACCACGCGCTGCTTCTGCCCGCCGCTAATCTCAGTGGGGCGCTTCTCGAGGAACTGTTCCGGGGGTCGCAACCCCACATCGTCGAGCAATTGACGGGCCCTCTCGCGCACAGCCTCCTGCGTAGCTCGCGGTGCCCGCTCGGGACCTCCCACACGGCGCTCCGCCGCCGCCACGTTGGACCAGTGCGCCGTGAGCACGTGACCAATCGCCTCGCCGATGGTGAGGGCGGGATGCAAGGCGGCGTGAGGATCTTGATAGATGATTTGGACCTTCGAACGCAGTTGCTTGACCAGCCATGAGAAACCTCGGATCGGCACTGCGCGAGGGCCGAGCAGGACACGGTCGAAGCGGGACATCGCGGCCTCGCCGGGGGCATCGGCCTCCGCAATCCCCTCCGCGGTCAGGTGAAACCGCCTCACGGGCACGAGCCGACCTGATCGGCGGAGCAGACCGACGATCCCCGGCGTACCGAAGTACACCGCCAGCGCGACTTGGGCCGCCATCACGAAGAGCCCCCCTGGAATCGCAAGGAAGCCGAGGAGCGCACCCCAGGTCGCCAACGCGCGGGCGGGCCGGCGGGACCACGGTCTCATCTTGAATAGGGGCCACACGAGGAGTGCCTGGAGCGTCGACGTTGCGAGAACGAGGGCTGCTCCAAACACACCGAGCGGCGGGACGTATGGAGGAAATGGTCCCTTCGGTGCGATGATGACGGCCGCGGCATACGCGGCCGAGAGCAGGAGCCAGAAGGCGCACGCGACGGAGATTCCGACCGGTCGGACGAACTCTGCCCTTTCCTCTCCAGATTCTGGGAACTCAAGGATCGCTTCGCCGCCGGTCACGGGGACGAGACCGAGCAGTGCGCGGCCCGTCGTGCTCTTCCCGCAGCCACTCTCACCCACCAAGCCGAAGACATCGCCCGCATGGACGTCAAACGAGACTCCATCGACCGCGTGGACGTACCGGCGACCCCCGAACAGACGTTGGACGAACCCCTTGAACAGCGGGTAGTGGACTTTCAAATTCCGTACGCGGACGAGGGGTTCGGGCATGATTTCACGGATAGAGATAGCAGGCGACCTCACGGTCCTCACGGGGGCGGGTGGTCGCCGGGAACGCCGCCGGACACTCGGGAAGTGCGGAAGGGCACCGGGGATGAAACGGGCACCCGCTGGGCGGGTTCAACAGGTCTGGCGGCTGGCCAGGGATGGACCGGAGCTTCGTCGTATCGAGGTCAATCACGGATTCGAGGAGGGCCTTCGTGTACGGGTGGAGCGGCTCCGCGAACACGCGGTCCACGCGCCCCAGCTCCACGATGTGGCCAGCGTACATCACCGCCATCTCGTCGGCGTACTCCGCGACGAGTCCGAGGTTGTGGGTAATCAGGAGGACGCCCATGTCGTACTCCCGTTTGATGGACTGCAGGAGTTCCAGGATCTGCGCCTCCACGATGACGTCGAGGGAGGTCGTGGGCTCGTCCGCGATCAGCACACTGGGATGGAACACGAGCGCGAGGGCGATCATGATTCGCTGCCGCATGCCCCCGGAGAACTCGTGCGGGTACTGTCTCATCCGATCGGGGGAGATACGCACCGCCATGAGGACGCGTCGTGCCCGATCGAGTGCGTCGGCCTCCTTGACATCCGGCTCGTGGGCGCGAATCAGCTCCAGAAAGTGGTCCCGGACGTTCATGAGCGGATCCAAGCGGGTCAGCGGATCCTGGAAGATCAGGGAGAGGTTCCGTCCGCGATACTTGCGCATCACGGCCTCCTCTGCACAGGCGAGGTCCGTCCCGTCGAACACGATGGAGCCCTCCAACGTTGTGCCCCTCGGAAGGATGCCGAGGACCGCCTTCCCGAGGGTCGACTTGCCGCACCCGCTCTCGCCCACGAGACCCAAGGTCATCCCCCGCTCGAGGCGAAGGCCCACGTGTCGGACCGCGCGGATCGCCCCCGCACGGGACGCATAGGTCACGCTGAGATCGGCGATTTCGAGGAGGCTCACCGGGCCTCGCGCCTCCGGAGCAACGGGTTGAGGATGTCATTGAGGCCTTCTGAGATGAATGCGAGGGCTGTCGTCAGGATGATGATCATGAGGCCGGGGAACACGGCAGACCACCAATTCGTCTGGAAGCCCCGCTCCACGGCGCGCGCGACGTCCAGACCCCAATCCGGAACATCGACCGGCAGGCCGAGACCCAAGAAGCTCAGGCCCGCCTGCGTCAGGATCGCGTCCGCGGCACTCACAGAGAAGATCACAGGGATGCTCTGCGCAACACTCGGAAGGATGTACCGCCCGACGACGGTCGTCCGAGGCAGGGCGAGCGCGTCGCTCGCCTCGACGAATAGCTCTTCTTTCACCGCCACGACGTGGTTTCGAATCACCCGGAAGTACGTGGGGATGTAGACGAGCGCAATTACGAGTGAGACGTTCAGAACCCCCTGTCCGATGACTGCGGCGACGACAACTGCCAGGAGCAGGCCCGGAAACGCGTAGATTGAGTCCATGATTAGGACGAGGAACCGGTCGAGGTACCCTCCATAAAACCCCGACACGAGCCCGAGGGGAGCCCCAAGGGAAAGGGAGATGACCGACGCGATTGCGACGACGGCGAGCGGAATGCGAGCTCCCCAAATCACGCGACTCAGCACATCCTGTCCGAGGGGGGTCGTCCCGAAAGGATGGGCCGCAGACGGCGGCGTCGCGAATCGTTCAATCGAGCGATTGGGGTCATAAGGCGCGAGCCAAGGCGCGAAGATCGCCATAATGATGAACGCAAGAACGATCGCGAACCCGATCCAGACGAGCACCCCTGCCACGGTCCGCGACTGCCCCCAAAAGAGGTGAAACATCCGCGCAAGCGAGGACCGGCGGACCATCGAGATCGCCGCTGTTGCCATGCCCCTCCCTCAGTAACGGATCCGCGGGTCCAGCCAGGCGTTCACGATATCGATGAGGACGGAGATGACCACGATGATAATCGCGTAGTACACGACCGCTCCCTGAAGGGCGGGATAGTCGCGCGCGTCGATCGCGTCCGCCACGTAGCTGCCCATCCCGGGCCACGAGAATACCGACTCCGTCAGAATCGCACCGCTGAACAGGATGGCGAAGGTGAGACCCATCGTCGTCGCTACAGGGACCATCGCGTTCTTCAGGGCGTGGCGGTAGAACACCGTGAATGGACGAACGCCACGGGCCTCCGCCGCCTCCACGTAGTCCGACTGCAAGGTCTGGAGCATGTTCGCGCGGACCATGCGGGCGAAGAACCCGGACAGAACGAGGCCGAGGGTTGTGGCGGGGAGGACCAGATGTGCGACCGCATCGAAAAAAACGCGGATATCGCCGGCGACCAGACTGTCGACCGTGTAGAGCCCGGTCACGGAGGGGGGCAGGGAGAGCCGTGCATCGAGACGCCCGCCAACGTCGAACCAGCCGAGGCGGACAGCGAATATCAGTTGCATCATGATGCCAAACCAGAAGATCGGCGTGTTGTAGAGGACCGCGGCGATGAGGCGAGATATGATGTCCGCGGGCCGGTCCCTGTGTGTCGCCGAGACGACCCCGAGAATGACGCCGACGAACGCCGCCACGAACATGCTCGCGATCGCGAGCTCAACCGTGGCGGGAAGGCGGCGGCCGATGTCTTCCGCAACCGGTCTCCCGGTGAAGATCGAATTTCCCATGTCGCCGGTGAACACGCGGCGCAGGTAGTCGAAGTACTGGACGTGCAGCGGCTCATTGAGACCGAGTTGCTGGCGGAGGAGATCCCCCAGTTCGGGGTTCCGCTCTCCTAGGATTGCGCTCACCGGATCGCCCGGCGCGGCCCGCAGGAAGTAGAAGACGAGGGTGAGGAGGATGAACACCATGGGGACGGTCAGGATCAGTCGCTGTATGATGTACGCACGCAAAGACCCCGCCGCCCGGGACATGACTCCTCCGACTCGCTAGGAGCGCGCGAAGGTGGAAAAGGCTTTGGTGGGGGCGACTGGCCCCCACCTTCCGGACTCCTACGTGATCTTCAGCGTGTAGTACCGGAATAGCTGGCTGTCGTCTAACACGATGCCCGTCACGCTCGGCTTGTATACAATCTGCTGAGTGGTCTGCCACAGCGGGATGTAGGGCACGTCCGCGGCGAGCGTGTCCTGGATGCCGAACAGCGTTTGCTCCCGCTGCGCTGGATCCGTCTGTCGGGCCTGCAGCTCAATCTGCGCGTCGAGGGGATTGTTGCAGTACCACGAGCCGAAGCTCGCGGTGCCTCCCGACCCACAGTGCAGGAACGGGAACACGTAGTTGTCCGGGTCGAGGTAGTCCGGGAACCAGCCCAGCAGGAAGACGTTGAACAAGCCCTGCCGGAAGCTCTGGCGGTACGTCCCCCATTCCTGGTTCTGCAGGGTCACTTGCACCACACCCGTTTCCTCCCACGCCTGCTTGATGAGCTGCGCGACGTCCGCCTCCGTGGTCCCATACCGGGACGGGGTGTACCAGAGATTGAAGGTCAGCGGGTTCGCAGCGGAGAATCCCGCCGCCTCAATCATCGTTCGCGCCGTCGCCACGTTCCGGGGGTACTGCGTGAGGAACACGTCCTTGTGGCCGAACATGCCCTCGGGGACGAGGCTGTAGAGCGGCGCCGTCGAGTTCAGGAAGACCGTCTCCACGATGGGACCCCGGTCCACGGCGTACGCGAGCGCCCTGCGGAGATCCGGGTCGTCGAACGGCGCCGAGTTCGCCTTGAACACGAGGTAGCGGATCACGGGGCTCGAGCCGCTTTCCGCACGGAACCGTGCGTCCCCCGCCAGGCGGTTGAAGTCCTGCGGGTCCAGGTTCCGGTACGCGACGTCGATCTCCCCGGACTCCAGGGCGAGGGCCAGGGCGGATCCGGTCTGGTAGAACCGGATTACGACTTTCTCCATCTGGGCAGGCGTGCCGAACCATGTCGGGTTCCGGACGAGCTCTGCGCGCTCCCCCGGGACGAACGCCGCCACGCGGAACGGCCCACTGGCGGAGATGTCAGTCGCGGCGGGCTTGAACGCGTCCTGTGTGAATGCATTTGGGTTCACAGGCGTCATGCTGGTGAAGGCGAGGAGTTGGACCATCGGGGACCAGACGCGGCCCATGTGGATCTCCACCGTCCACTCGTCCACGACCTCCACCCCCGATGCGACGTAGTTCGCCCAGGCCGCATCGACCTCCGCCTGCGTGTGGTTCGCGGGGTCGTCGATCAGGCCCGTGAATGCCGTGAAGTAGGCGTTTGCTCCCTCAATCGGGTCCAGTAGGAAGGAGGGGACGGCGAGGCGGTCCTGGTTCGCGGCCGGGTCAAACATCGCCTTCACGGACCGGTCAATGGAGAACTTGACGACGCTCGCGTTGATCGGCGTCCCATCCTCAAACTCCGCGTCCTGGCGCAGGTGCAGCGTGTACGTCAAGCCGTTCGGGGTGATCCCGCCGTTCGCGTCGCTCGGGACCTCGGTCAGCAGGTTCGGGGCGAGCGTCCCATCGCCGGACTCGCTGTACGTCAGGAGAGTCGCCATCGTGTTCTGCAGCATGTTCACTGAGAAGTAGTTGTACGCGTCCGCGGGGTCCAGGGTTTCCTCGACTTCCGTCGTACCGACCACCAAGACGGTCGGCGGCGCGGGAGGGCCCGTGGGCTGCGTCGCCACATACGCGACGATGGCGAGGACGAGAACAATCACAACGACCAAAGCCACGATCCACATGGTCTTCTTGTTCGTGGGTATTCCTCCTGTGCTACCAGAGGGGTGTGGCGGGGAACGTCCGCGAGTGGTATAATGGTTGTCCCACGCGCTTCCGCGCCTGGCTCCCTACCTTTAAGTACCGGCGGGAAAGATAGGGTCGGCCCATGGCCACGATCGAGCCGGAGCCCCCCTTCACGAAGTCCAAGGCGATGGAGCTCCCGCGGACCGTCGTGATCGGCCACGATGCGATCGCGCAGGTGGGCGAGGTGTGCGCGAACCTGAAACTCGGGCGGCGCGCGCTCGTCGTTGCGGACCCCACGACGATGAAAGTGGCCGGAGAGACCGCAATCCAGCAGCTTCAAGAACGCAAGATGAAGGTCGAGGAATACGTGATCCCCGACTCGACCCAGGAAGCGGTTCGCACGGCGGAGGAGCGGATCCGGAAGGGCGACTTGGACTTCGCCCTCGGGGTCGGGGGCGGCAAGAGCATCGACGTCGCGAAGTGCGCGTCCCACAACGCCGGCGCCCATTTCGTAAGCGTCCCCACGGCCGCGAGCCACGATGGGGTCGTTTCCTCCCGCGCGAGCATCCTCGGCGACGGCGGCGAGCGCCTGAGCTTGGTCGCGCAGACGCCCGTGGCGGTGATCATGGACACGAAGATCATCTCGGAGTCGCCCTTCCGTCTCCTGGCGGCGGGGTGCGGGGACATCATGTCGAACCTCGTGGCGGTCCGGGACTGGGTCCTGGCGCGGAACCTGAGGAACGAGTACTACTCCTCATACGCGGCGGCGCTGAGCGAGATGGCGGCGAAGCTTGTCCTCGAGAACGCCGCGAACATCAAGCCGCGACTCGAGGAGAGCGCGTGGTTCGTCTGCAAGGCGCTCGTCTCCTCGGGGGTCGCGATGTCCATCGCCGGCTCCTCCCGCCCCGCGTCGGGGAGCGAACACAAGTTCTCCCACGCCCTCGACCGGCTCGCGAAGAAACCCGCCCTCCACGGGGAACAGGTCGGCGTCGGGTCGATCATGATGATGTACCTCCACAACGGGGACTGGGAGTCGATCCGGAACGCGCTCCTCGCGATCGGGGCGCCCACGACCGCGCGCGCGATGGGCGTCACGGACGAGGAGGTCGTCGAGGCCCTGATCCACGCGCACGAGATCAACAAGGAGCGGTACACGATCCTCGGGGACGAGGGGCTGACCTCGGACGCCGCGGAGCGCCTCACCCGGATCACGAAGGTCACCTGAGGCGTGGGTCGGGGAAGGGCTTAAGCCCCGTTCCTCCATAGTACACGGAGTCATGTTGGGGCACGTGCCCCGGAAGGTCCGGCGGGACTCCCTCGTGGTCGCCCTCCGGTCCATCGGGTACCGCACGAAGGGGGAGACGTTCGAGGTCCACGGCTACCGCACGCTCCGCGGGCGCCGTCGGTTCCACGCGAAAGTCGAGACGTTCGGGGCCGACATGGTCCCGAAGGCCGCCACGATTGACCTGCACATCGACCGCCTCGACGCGGACGTGCTCGGCCGACATGGGTACGAGGTCGACGGCGAGGTCATCCAAGAGGAGATGGACCGGCTCGTACGCACGATCGATGCGGCCTCCCGCGAGGGGACGACAAGGACGACGTGCCCGGAGTGCGGGAAAGGACTGTTCTCCGTCCACCTCGAGAACCACATGAAGATCGAGCACGCGCGCTGACCGCGGGCCCGCCTAGAAGAGGACCACGTGCACGGTCTCGCCCTTCTCGAGGAGGTCCACGTTCGCGGGGATCTCGATGTATCCGTCGGCGTGCGCCATGGAGGTGATCGCCCCGCTCTCCTTGTACGCCGGCACCGCCGTCCCGTTCTCGATCCGCACCGTGTGGAACTCCACGCGCCCGATCGACGAGACAAGGCGCTTGCTGAGGGGGAGCTCGACGACCTTCTCCGGCCTCGGGGGAAGGCGTGCCATCGCCCGCAGCATCGGTGCGAGCAACATGTAGCAGTTCGAAAGGCACGAGGTCGGGTATCCGGGCATGCCGAGGACCGGCTTCCCGCCGACGACGCCGAGGACAGTCGGCTTCCCGGGCTTCACCGCCACGCCGTGGAACTTGACCTCCCCCATGGACCGGAGGACGTCGATGATCATGTCCTTCTCCCCCACGCTGGAACCGCCGCTGAACACGACCACGTCGTGGGCGACCGCCTTCCGGATTGCGCTCTCCAAAGCGCGGAGTCGGTCCGGCACGCGGCCCAAGAGGGCGGGCTCACAGCCGGACTCGCGGACGACCGCCGCCATCGTGTGGGCGTTGATGTCGTACACCTGCCCGGGACGGATCCGCTCCCCCGGCGGGATCACCTCGTCCCCGGTGGTCAGAACCGCCACCCGCGGGCGGGCGCAGACGAGGACGTCTCGCATCCCCACGGCCGCGATCGCGCCGACCTTCGCGGGGGTCAGATAGTCGCCGACGCGAACGACGGCCTCTCCCTTCCGGATGTCTTCGCCTCGCGGGGACACGTTCTCTGCGGGGTGGACGGGGGAGTACACGCGGACGACGCCGCCGTCGCGCTCCGTGTCCTCCACCATGACGACGGCATCCGCGCCCGGGGGCAACGTCGATCCGGTCGCGACCTCGACGCACGCGCCTTTCGTCACGCGCTTCTTGGGGAGGGAATCCGCGTAGAGCGTCTCGAGCCGGCGCAGCTCCTGAGGCCGGAACCTCCCCGCGCCGTATGTGTCCCTCGCGCGCACGGCGTACCCGTCCATGGCGGCACGATCCGCGAGCGGCACGTGGATCGCGGAGACCACGTCCTTGGCGGCGACGCGGTGCAAGGCCTCGAGAAGGGGGACGCGCTCCGTCCGCTCCATCGGTTTCGCGAGGGACATGAGCATCGCGAGGGCGTCGTCAAGGGAGATGAGCGCTCGCAGGGGGCGCATGCCGCGACCGTGGTGCTCCCGCTCATCATGGCCGTGGGCGCGGGCCTTCATCGCCTCAGCAACCCTACGAGGTGCGGGAGCTCCGGCGCGATCATCCGCTCCCACGCGAGGGCGACAGCGTCGGGCGAGCCGGGCAGGCAGAAGACCGCCACCCCCCCGATGACGCCCGCGACCGCGCGACTCAGCATCGCCGCAGAACCAACGTGCTCGTAGCTCAGGTGGCGGAACAGGTCGCCGAATCCGTCGATCGTCTTCTCGAGCATCGGTCCGACCGCCTCGATTGTCACGTCTCGCTTCGCGACGCCCGTCCCGCCGTTCATGATGACCGCGTCCGGTCCGGCGGCGATCGCTGCCCGGACGGTCTCCTGAATCCGGTCGACCTCGTCCGGGACGACGGAGTACCCTGCCACCCGATGGCCGGCGGCTTCCACGCCCACCCGAAGAATCCGCCCGGACTCGTCCGTCCCCTCGTCCTTCGTGTCGCTGATCGTGATGACCGCCACGGCGAGCCCCTTCGGCACGTGCTCCTTGTGCTCTCGAACCGCCCTCGACGCCCTAGGCATGGCCCTTCTCCTTCGCCGCGACCCGGAGGTTCTCGATCCGGGCGGTCGGATACTGGCCCTCGTCGTCCTTCTCCAGGGACTTCACCATGTCCCAGACCGTGAGGAGGGCGACTGCGCAGCCGTACAGCGCCTCCATCTCCACGCCCGTCTTGTACGTCGCCGCGACCTCGCATGTCGCCGTCACCCGATCCGCCCCGAGGGCGAGGACGGCGGACGCGCCCGTGATCGGAACCGGATGGCAGTGCGGCAGGGCCTCCGACGTCCGCTTCACCGCCTGGAGCGCCGCCACCTCCGCCGTGTGGACGGGATCGCCCTTCGGGACCTCCCCGGCCCGGATCGCGCGGACCGTCTCGCGCCTGAGGACAAGGTCCCCGACCGCCATCGCGCGGCGTGGAACGTCCTCCTTGGCGGCGATGTCGACCATCTTGGCCATGGGCCCTTGGCCAACGGTGCGTCCCGCCATAAACGTTGGCGGTTGCGAACGGACCGGAGCCCCGGCTAGCCCTCGGCCTTCCAGATCGGGACGATCCGCTTCAGCTCCTCCATCGCCCACTCGCAGGCCCGGAACGCGGCCTCCCGATGGGGTGCGCTGCACGCGATCGCGACGGAGACCTCCCCGAGGGGGAGCCGTCCCGTCCGGTGGACGACGGCCATCTCCGTGACGCCAAACCGCTCCTTGGCGGACGCCCGCAGGGCATCCATCTGCTTCACCGCCATCGGCTCGTACGCCTCGTAGTCCAGGGCCCGGATGCCGGGGTCCGCCCGCACGGTGCCGAGGAAGAGGACCACCGCGCCCGCCCGGTCATCCCGCACCCGGTCGACGGCCGCCATTGGGGCGATTGGGTCTTTCTGGATCCAGCACATCTGCGCCCCGCCGCTCACCGGGGGGAGGAGGGCAACCTCGTCCCCGGGTCGGAGCCGCGCGTCCGCGTCCACGAACTCGAGGTTCACCGCCAAGAGCATGGAGTCCCGATGGCCCGCCAACGCTGGATGGGCCGTGAATACCCGATCTAGGAGGCCCCGGACCGTCGCTCCGGGCGGAAGAATCACCCGGCTCTCAGGGAGACCCGCGAGCGCACGATAGGTCGCAAAGAACCGTACCGTGACCTCGAACCCCTCTCGCGAAGACGGGGTGGCCTCCGACACCTTCTACCTCCCGCAATCGGATTCGTACGCCAACGACCCCCTTAAGGCTTCCCCGCCCCCCTCGGTTTCCAATGGAAACCTTTTCGAGGCACGTCCCCCCTTGAGAGGCGAGATGGATGTCCTGCTTGTCGGCCTGAACGATGACCTCGGCGAGGTGCGGGCCCTCATCGGATCCGCCGGGTACCGGCTCAAAGGGGAGTTCCTACAGCGGCGTGACCACCCGGATTCCAAGTATTTCGTAGGAAAGGGGAAGTTGGAGGAGCTCAAGAAGGTCGTGAAGGAGACGGGTGTCGATGTGGTCGTCTTCGCGGGAACGCTCCGGCCGAGCCAGCACCATGAATTGGAGAAGGCACTTCACGCGCAGTGCTTCGACCGCCTCCGACTGATTCTCGAAATCTTCTCGCAGCGCGCGCACAACCGCGAGGCGATGCTCCAGGTCGAGCTCGCGATGCTCCAGTACGAAGTGCCAATCCTGAAGGAGTGGATTCACAGCGGAACCGCGGGCGAGCGCCCGGGGTTCATGGCGGGCGGAGAATACCGAGTCGACGCGTACTACGAGACTGTGAAACGGAAGATGAAGAAGATCCGAGACGACTTGCAGCTCGTCCGGAAGGAGCGGGCGCGCCGAAGGGACCACCGCCATGACCGAGGATTCTATCACGTGAGCATCGCGGGGTATGCGAACGCCGGAAAGAGCTCCCTGTTCAATGCGCTCAGCGGCGAGCGTGTTCTCGTCGAAGATCGACCGTTCACAACGTTATCGACAACGACCCGGGCGCTCAAAGATGTACGGCGGCGGATCCTGATTACCGATACCGTCGGCCTCGTCTCGGACGTCCCCCTTTGGCTCATCGAGGCGTTCCACTCCACGTTCGAGGAGGTGTTCGCCTCCGACCTCGTCCTCCTACTCGTGGATGCGTCCGACTCGCTGCATGAAATTGAGGCTAAGCTGCACCTGGCGGAAAATACGCTTCTTTCTGGGATGGACGCCGACCGGATTCAACTCGTGCTCTCCAAAGCGGACCTTGCGAGCCCGGAGGTTCGCGACCGATGCCTAGCAGCCTTCCGGGGGTCGATGTTTGTGAGGTCGCCGGTCCCGGTTTCCGCCACCACGGGAGAGGGACTCGAGGACCTCCGAACTCTTATCACTGCGGAATTCCGCCAGCCCTTGCAGTTGACGGTTCGGGTATCGCAGGGGGGTGGGAGCGCCGCGTTCATGAACTGGCTCCACGACGAGACGGATATCGTTGATATCGCCTATGAGGAACGCGTCGTGAACGTGCGACTTCACTGTCGGGAGCGAGACCTTCCCCGAATTCACGCGGGCGGCGAGGTCGTTGAGGGCCCGACCGAGGTCACTTGAGGTTGAACTCCACTTTCTTCGCTTCAACGCGTCTGTGGTGGCCCGACCCGAGAATCCACGCAAGCCTTTCGATTCGGTCCTGGTTGCGGACGAACTTCGCCTTGCTATCCGTGTCGATCAGGCGATCGAACTCGCGCCGCTTCCGAATTGTGTCGAAGAAGTACCATCCGCCCGTGAAGAGGAGGATCGGGCCGATCACGATGTTCCAGATCATCCACTGCCCAATCCACGTGTCGATATTCCGGAGAACGTCGGGCAGGCCCTCGGGACCAATCGCGTAGCGGTCCACCAGGAACATCGTGAGGATGATTCCCCCGGCGAAGACCATCGCGCTGAGCTCGAGCCGCAGTTCCCGGAGGATACGCATGGGGTCGGCGCCTATGCGGGGACCGTTCAAAAAGATTCCCCCCGTTCCGAAAGGCCTTTACCCGGGCCCCGTATCGGCGCGGGTCCATGGCCCTCCGCACTCCGCTCTACGAGACCCATCGGTCGGCGGATGCCACGTTCATCGAGTTCGGTGGTTGGGAGATGCCCCTCCAGTTCCGCGGGATCGTCGCGGAGCATCTTGCGGTCCGGCAGGGCGCGGGCTTGTTCGACGTTAGCCACATGGGCAAGATCCTCGTCTCCGGAACAGGCGCCTGGGAGCTCCTCAATCGCCTGTCGACGAATGATGTCCCTAGGAAGCCGCCAAGGGCACGGTATACGCACATCCTCGACACTAGCGCTCGGATTCTCGACGACGTGATTATCACGTGCCTCGCCCCCGACCGGTTCCTCATGGTGTGCAATGCGGGACCTCGTGAGCGTATCCTCTCCTGGATGCGGGCGCAGGCCTCGGACGTTAAGCTCCGGGACGCGACGTTTGACCATCTGTGCCTGGCCTTGCAGGGTCCAAAGGCAGCCCGGGTTCTCCAACTGCTGACGCAGACGGACCTGGGGACCGTGAAGCCGTTCACGGGCGCCTATGTTGACCTCCTCTTGGGCGAACGCCTCGGAACCGGGCGAACCCCTGCGGCCCCTCCACCGGAAACGATGGGGCGGGTCCCCTTCGCCTCAGAAACCGGGGAGGTTGAGGACTTCTGCCTGATCACGCGGACGGGGTACACGGGGGAGGATGGCTTCGAACTGTTCCCCCCGAAGGAACTTGCGACGTCCGTGTGGGCCGCGATCCTGGCGGCGGGGCAAGAGGCGGGGATTCAGCCGGTGGGTCTTGGGGCCCGGGACACCCTGCGCCTCGAGAAGGGCTACCTCCTCTCGGGGACGGACTTCGACGGCCGCCAGACCCCGCTGGAAAGCGCCAGCGAGTGGCTCGTGAAGTGGGATCACGAATTCATCGGACGCGAGGCGTTGCGGGAGCAGAAGGATCGGGGGGACTACGACTGCCTCGTTGGCGTGGCCCTCGAGGACCGGGGCGTCCCCCGCCACGGCTGCGAGGTCCTCGTGGGTGGGGGGCGGGTTGGCGCGCTGACGAGCGGGACGATGTCGCCGAGCCTCAAGGTCGGAATCGGGCTCGCGCGCGTGCGCCCGGAGGCGTCCGCGGAGGGAACGGAGATCGCGGTCGTCGTGCGCGATCGGCCCCTTCGAGCGCGCGTCAAGAAACCCCCGTTTCTATGATGGGGACCCCTCCCTTTCGTGTGCATGTACACCCGAAGGTTGAAGCCTGCCTGGGTGGTAACAAACGTGGTAACGGATGAGGACCCCGACGGTAACAGACCGCGTTCCAAAATCACTATATCACGGGCCGGCATTCGCGCGCCTCACCCCCGCACGGAGGTTCTGCCTGCCCGCTACGGAACGGTGACTTCATCCATGGCGATCGTCGAATACCCCCCCGGAACCACCCCTACCCTGAGTGAGCCCGAGCCCCAGCTGTCCCCCAACGCCCTGGCCGTCCTTGAGAAGCGCTACCTGTGCCGCGACGAGGCCGGAAAGGTCGTGGAGACCGCGGGTCAGATGTTCTGGCGGGTCGCCTGGAACCTGGCCCAGGCCGACCGCATGTATGGCGTCCCCGAGGAGGAGATCCAGGCGACGGCGCGGGCGTTCTACCGCCTGATGGCGGCGACGGAGTTCCTGCCGAACTCCCCGACGCTGATGAACGCGGGGCTCGACCTGCAGCAGCTCGCGGCCTGTTTCGTGATCCCCGTGGAGGACAGCCTGGACGGGATCTTCGACGCGCTGAAGTGGCAGGCGAAGATCCACCAGTCGGGCGGCGGAACCGGATTCGGATTCTCGCGCCTCCGGCCCCGGGGCGACTTCGTGAAGAGCACAATGGGCGTCGCCTCCGGTCCCGTGTCGTTCATGAAGATCTTTGACGCCGCCACGCAGACCGTCAAGCAAGGCGGCTGCATTTCCACCGCCAGCCTTCTGCGCACCACAGAGGGCCTGCAGCCGCTCGGTCGGCTATTGAACGTGCCGCCCCTTGGGGAAGGCCTGATTCGCGATCAGGTGTTCGATGGAACCGGGTTCGCGCCCGCGCTCGTCGCGCAGGACAATGGTCTGGCAGACATCTTGTCGATACAGACGGAGTTCGGATTCTCCTTGGATGCGACGTACAACCACTCCGTCGCGGTGGTCGACCAACGTGGGGAGATTGTCTGGAGGGAGGCGTCACAGCTCCGGGCGGGCGACTGGCTTGTGCTCGTGCGGGGAGGCCACCTCGGGTACGACCGACCCCTCCCGCCGCTGGGGCCGCAACATCCGAACGCGACGCGGATCCGCGTGCCCGAGGAGATGAATCCCGACCTCGCGGAGTTGCTTGGGCTCTACATGGCGGACGGGTGCACGAGCTCCGGGGGACGCCTGATTTTCACGGTAGGTACGGACGACCTCGAGGTGCTGGAGCGGATTCAGGTCCTAGCGACGAAGTGTTTCGGGATTCGGCCCACCCGGATCGCGGAGGGAGACGGGGGCGGCTATGTCGACGTCCAGTTTCAGTCGCGGGGTCTCGTGCGTTGGATGGAGGCGCGGGGCTGGGTCAAGGCGTCTTCGCCGGAAGCGTTCATTCCGCACGAGGTGCTGACGGGGTCCGCGGCCACGGCTCGAGCATTTCTCCGGGGGCTGTTCGAGGGCGACGGACATGTGCACGCGGAAGCAAGCTATCCGTGCCTGTCCACGACCTCCTCCCGCCTCGGCCATGAGGCACAGCAGCTCCTCCTTGCGCTGGGCGTGGTCGCGCGCCGTCGGGCGACGACGGACCGACAGCGGGCGTTCGGGGACCGTCCCGTGCACACCCTGACCATCGTCGACGAGGACAGCGTCCGGACGTTCCGGGATGAAATCGGATTCATCGGAGACCGGAAGACGGGTCGGCTGGACGAAGGATTCCGGCCCAAGGTCAACACATCGGACGTCGTGCCGAATCAGGGACGCGTCCTTCGCTCCCTGTACCCGTACGTGGGTAGAGGCTCGGGTCCGGGCCGCACGAAGCGGGGCGCGAACCAGCGCCTGTACCGGGCCCTGATGCACTACATCAGCGAGGAGCACTCGCGCCAACTGCCGCGCAAGCGCCTGCAGCGGCTGATGGCGAACCATCCGGAGCTGGCGACAAGCGATCACCTGCGCGCGATGGCAGACTCGAGCCGCGTGTACACCCGCGTGACGGCGATCCGGAACGGGCAGGTCCGTACAGGCGACCTCGAGGTGCCGGGCGCCGCGCGGTTCGTGGCGAACGGAATCCTTGTCCACAACAAGCGCCGTGGCGCGAACATGGGGATCCTCCGCGTGGACCATCCGGACATCCTCGAGTTCATCACATGCAAGGACGACCTGTCCCAGGTCACGAACTTCAACATCTCCGTGGCGGTCACGGACAAGTTCATGGAGGCTGTCCGGAAGGGCGAGAAGTACGACGTCCTGAACCCCCGGAGCGGCCAGGCCGTCGGCCAGCTTGATGCCCGAGATGTGTTCGAGAAGATCGCGTACCAAGCCTGGAAGAACGGGGAGCCTGGTCTCTTCTTCCTGGACACGACGAACCGCACGAACCCATGCCCGCACATCGCGGACTACGAGGCCACGAACCCCTGCGGTGAACAGCCCCTCTTGCCCTTCGAGTCCTGCAACCTCGGCTCGATCGACCTCGACAAGCACATGGTCCAGAAGGGCGGCAAGTGGGACGTCGACTGGAAGAAGCTCGAGCAATCGATTCGCACGTCCGTCCACATGCTGGACAACGTCATCGACATGAACCTCTACCCGGTCCAGCAGATCGAGGAGATGACGAAGCTCACGCGAAAGATCGGGCTCGGGGTCATGGGCTTCGCGCGGATGCTGTTCAAGCTCGGTGTGCCGTACGATTCGCCGGAGGGCGTGGAGTGGGGCCGCCGGATCATGAAGTTCCTCCGGGACATGGGGTACGACGAGTCCGCGAAGCTCGCGGAGGTCCGCGGTCCCTACCCCGCGTGGAGGGGCAGCCGCCACGAGAAGATGGGCATCAAGGTCCGGAACTCGTACGTGACCACGGTCGCCCCGACCGGGACCCTCTCGATGATCGCGGACACGTCCGGCGGTTGCGAGCCGGAGTTCTCCCTGATTTGGTACAAGAACGTCATGGACGGGACGCACCTGCCCTACGTCCTCGACTATTTCATCGATCTCGCGAAAAGAGAGGGTTGGTGGCGGGAGGACCTGATTGACCGGATCTTGAAGAACGGCGGGTCGTGCCGAGGGCTCAAGGAAGTCCCGCAGCGCTGGCAGCGGGCCTTCGCGGTCTCGTTCGACGTCGCCCCGGAGTGGCACGTCCGGATGCAGGCCGCGTTCCAGGAGAGCTGCGACGCGGCGGTCAGCAAGACGATCAACCTGCCCGCGGACGCGACCGCGGAGGACGTGAAGAAGGCGTACCTGCTTGCGTACGAGCTCGGGTGCAAGGGCATCACGGTGTATCGGGACCAGTCGCGGACAGACCAGGTGCTGAACGTGGGGGTCTCGGAGAAAGAGAAGGGAGCGGAGAAGGGACCGGCCGGGGCGGCGGAGGTGCGGATTGAGGTGCCGAAGGCGGCACCCGGGACACCCCTGAAGCCCCGGCCGCGGCCGGATGTCGTGACGGGTCGGACGCAGAAGATCATGACGGGATACGGGGCGATCTACATCACGATCAACGAAGATGAGTCGGGCCTGTTCGAGGTGTTCGCCCAAGCCGGTCGCGGCGGCGGCTACACGGCCTCCTTCACGGAAGGCCTCGCCCGCCTCGTGAGCCTGTGCCTGCGCTCCGGCATCCCCGTGGACGAGGTCACCGACCAGCTCGAGGGCATCCGATCGCCGCGGGTCGCGTATGACCACGGGGAGCACATTCTGAGCATCCCGGACGCGGTCGCGAAGGCGCTGAAGCGGCACATCGGCGCCCAGCCGAAGGGCGTGCAGAAGCCGGTCGAAGCGTTCGAGGAGCTCGGCGGGATCGAGGCGGACAACGAAACGGAGAAGGAGGTCCGCGACGACCGCGAGATCGTTCGTGCCGGGTTGAACCCGGAGTGTCCCGAGTGCGGACGGACCCTCGTCTATGAAGAGGGCTGCGTCCGCTGCCACACGTGCGGGTACAGCGAGTGCTAGGGTCCGGCGGGAACGTTCATACCGACCCGCTGGTTGGCGGCGGCGATGGCGGTCGTCGTCCTCTCCCCGGAACTCGGCCCGGACCGGGTCGACGAGGCGGAACGGCTCCTGCGGGGCCAGGCGGATGTGGCCGCCGTGCCGACGGACCGGCCACTGACCGAAGCCCTGCGCGGCGCGGACGCGTACCTATGCGTGGGCTTCGCGCGGGAGTTCCCGGAGGAGGTCTCGGCCTACGGGCACCTCCGGGTGGTTCAGGCCATCCTCGCCGGCGTGGATCACATCCCGTTCGAGCGGATCCCCGCCACCGTTGCGGTGTGCGGGAACGCGGGCGCATACAACGTCGCCCTCGCGGAGCATGCGTTCGCCCTTCTCCTCGCCGCCGCCAAACGCGTCGTCTTTCACGCGACGAACATCCGGAAGCAGCAGTTCGTGCAGGACGTGCCGAGCAAGTCCCTCCGCGGCGCGACCCTCGGGGTCGTGGGCCTCGGGGGGATCGGGAAGGAGGTCGCGCGTCTCGGTCAAGCGTTCGGGATGCGCGTCGTCGGCATCACGCGCCGCGGGACGTCCGATTCCCCCGTCGACTTCGTGGGAGGACCCGGCGACCTCGATGCGGTCCTCGACGAGGCCGACTTCCTCGTGATTGCCGTCCCCCACACGAAGGAGACGCACCACCTGATTGCCGCCAGACAGCTCGGGCGGATGAAGCACGACGCGGTGATTGTCAACATCGCGCGCGGGGACGTCCTCAAAGAGGACGACCTGTTCCAACACCTCCGGAACGTGCCGTCGTTCGTCGCCGCGACCGATGTGTGGTGGCGGTACCCGAAGGGCGCGGGGTTCCCGTACTCGTTCCCCTTTCACGGACTCCCGAACTTCTTCGGGACCCCGCACGTCGGCTGGAGCGTTCCCGAGCAGCGCATGACGGCGCTCGCGGCGGCGGTGGACAACCTCCTCCAGTTCCTCCGCGGTGAGCCGCCGCGGAACCTCGTAGACCGCGCGGACTACATGCCGGCGGGCCCGTGAACATATGCCGAACATACTGAGCGCCCTCGCCGCCGCGGCGACGGCGATTCCCACGCGGCATCTGCGGTCGTCCGCCCGATTCCCAATCTGTGGGGTCGGACATCCGCTCGTATAACCGTCATGCGTAAATAGAGTAGGGGGTGCGCGCCCGAAACCGTTAAGACTACCGCCCGGCTACTTGCGGCCTACCCTTTAGAAGTTCACAGGGAAGGAGACGTGCCCGCCATGGTGAAAGAACCGAAAGAGACGCTGAACCCGTTCGAGGTCGCGCAGAAGCAGATCGAACGCGCAGGGAAGAAACTGGACATCGACCGCGGACTGCTCGAGATCCTGAAGCACCCGAAGCGCGAGCTGACCGTGAACTTCCCCGTCAAGATGGACAACGGGGAGGTCAAGATCTTCACGGGCTACCGGGTGCAGTACAACGACGCGCGCGGCCCGTTCAAGGGCGGGATCCGGTACCACTGGCAGGTCAGCATCGACGAGGTCCGCGCGCTCGCGTGCTGGATGACGTGGAAGTGCGCGGTCATGGACATTCCGTACGGCGGCTCGAAGGGCGGCGTCATCTGCAACCCGAAGGAGATGTCGAAGGGCGAACTCGAGCGGATGACCCGCCGATACGCCGCCGAGATCTCGATCATCATCGGCCCGGAGAAGGACATCCCCGCGCCGGACGTGTACACGGACGGCCAGACCATGGCGTGGATCATGGACACCATCTCCATGAACTCCGGCTACTCCGTTCCCGGCGTCGTCACCGGGAAGCCGATCGCGATCGGCGGCAGCCTCGGACGGGACGAGGCGACGGCCCGCGGCGCGGTGTACGCGACGCGCGAGGCGTGCAAGAAGCTGAAGCTCAACCCGAAGGGCGCGACGGTCGCGGTCCAGGGCTTCGGGAACGCCGGCTACCACTACGCGCGGCTCATGCAGGACGAACTCGGGTCCAAGATTGTTGCGGTTTCAGACTCGAAGGGTGGCATCTACAGCGAGAAGGGCTTCGACCCGAAGCGGGTGCTCGTCCACAAGGAGAAGACCGGCAGCGTTGTCGGCTTCCCCGGCACGAGGAAGATCTCCAACGAGGAGCTGCTGGAGGTCGACGTCGAGATCCTCGCGCCGTGTGCCCTCGAGGGCCAAATCACCAGCGAGAACGCCCCGCGGGTCAAGGCGAAGATTATCGCGGAGGGCGCGAACGGCCCGACGACCCCGGAGGCAGACGACATCTTGCACAAGCGTGGCGTCCTCGTCCTGCCCGACATTCTCGCGAACGGCGGCGGCGTCACCGTGTCGTACTTCGAGTGGGTCCAGGACCTCGCGAACTTCTTCTGGACGAAGAAGGAGGTCGACGAGAAGCTCGAAGGCGTCATGGTCCGGGCCTTCGAGTCGGTCTGGAACATGCACAACGAGAAGAAGATCGACATGCGCCAGGCCGCCTACATGGTCGCGATCCAGCGGGTCGCGGAAGCGTACCGCTGGCGCGGCATCTATCCGTGAGCGTGAGGGGGCGGAGCCCCCTCCCTTTCCCGGGAACGTTGAAGTAGGATCGGCGGTTCCCACGAGGTTGCCGTGCCGCTGAACGTCGTGGTCTGCCTGAAGCAGATTCCGAACCCCGACCTCCAGTTCCAGGTCTCCGCGGACGGTAAGGACATCAAGCGGGAGACGCTCACGTACAAGGTCAACGGCGCGGACGAGTACGCGCTCGAGGAGGCCGTGCGGCTGAAGGAGAAGCACGGCGGCCGGGTGACGGCGCTGACCGCGGGCCCGAAGCGGACGGAGCAGATGCTCCGGGAGGCGATGGCGAAGGGGGCCGACGCCGCCGTGCGGGTCGCGTACGACGACCCCGCCGCCCTCGACCCGTACCAGGTCGCGCGGATCCTCGCCGCCGCGATCGGGAAACGGCCGTTCGACCTCGTCCTCGCCGGGGTCCAGAGCGACGACTACGTGTACTCCGCCACGGGCGGCCTCCTCGCGGGATTCCTCAAGGTGCCGCACGCGTCCGTCGTCACGAAGGTCGAGGTGCAGGACGGCGGGCTCAAGGCCTGGCGGGAGCTCGAAGGCGGGGACCAGGAGGTTGTCTCCCTCGCGCGCCCCGCGCTCCTCACCGTCCAGTTCGGGATCAACGTCCCCCGGTACGCGCCGCTCCCCGCGATCATGAAGGCCTCGCGGCAGCCGATCGAGGAGCTCAGGCCCGCGGACCTCGGCAAGGCGTCGTGGGAGGAGTTCCGGGGGCCGTACACGCTGACCGTGCGACGGGTGGCGCCGCCCACCGCCAAGGGTCGTGCGGAGATGGTCCCGGGGAAGACCGCGGACCAGGCGAAGTCCGTGGCGCAGCTCCTCCGCGACAAGGGCTTCTACCGAGGGTGACGATGAACATCCTGGCGGTTGCGGAACACCGGGAAGGGAAGGTCGTCGCGGCCACGTACGAGCTCGTCGCGAAGGGCCGGGACCTGGTCGCCGCGTCGGGGGGCAAGCTGCAGGTCGCGCTCCTGGGAAAGGGGGTGGGGGGCCTCGCGGCGGAGATCGCGTCCCGGGGCGTCGAGGTCCTCCACGTCGAGGACGACGCGTTGGCGGCGTACACGGCCGGCGGGTACGCGCAGGCGCTGACCGCGCTTCGCGGGACCACGGACCCGCGCCTCGTCCTCCTGCCGCACACGACCCAGGGCTATGACCTCGCGCCGCGCCTGGCGGCGGAGTGGGAGGCGCCGGTCGTGGCGAACTGCGTCGACCTCGCGCTCGACGGAAGCTCGCTCGTCGCGACGCGGAAGATCCTCAACGACAAGCTCTCCGTGGAGCTGGAGGTCCGGAGCGAGCACCCGTACGTCGTCACGCTCCGGGTCGGCTCCGTGAAGCCCGCTGCGGTCGGCGCGGCGCCCGGCCCCGTGACCCCCACGCCAGTGTCGATCGACGCCTCGAAGAACGGGCGCGTGTTCCACGGAATCGAGAAGCCCCAGGTCCAGGACATCGACATCTCCGCCGCGGACATCGTGGTCAGCGCGGGGCGCGGAATCGGGAAGAAGGAGAACCTGAAGCTCGTCGAGGACCTCGCGAAGGCCCTCGGCGGCGTCGTCGGCGCCTCGCGCCCGCTCACGGACATGGAGTGGTTGCCGAGGACCCGACAGGTCGGGCAGAGCGGGAAGACCGTGCGCCCGAAGCTCTACATCGCTTGCGGGGTCAGCGGCGCGATGCAGCACGTGGCGGGCATGAAGGACTCCGGGCTCATCCTCGCGGTGAACACGGACCCCAGCGCGCCGATCTTCGAGGTCGCGCACGTCGGCGTGGTCGCGAACGTCCTCGAGTTCATCCCGGCGCTGCTGAAGGAGCTGAAGGGCGGCTGAGCCCGCCCCTTCAGATGACCCATTTGCCGCCCTCGATCACGGTCTTGCCGGCAATCTCGACGTCGGCGGACGCGAGGAACCCGTGCGAACCGAATGTGCTCTTGTTCGCACCGTCCACACCGCGGTTGTCCCCGATCCCAAGCGTCACTGCCCCCGCCACGATGCTGTTGTGCAGGAACCCCGGCTTCGCTTTCCTGTTGAGTCCGAGGGCGAACGTACCGAACATGTCCTTCGCGCCCGTGGCGGCGTCCCATCCGGTCTGCGCGAGAGCGAGGTTCCGTTTGGCGGTGAAGTCCGTGACGCGCCCGTTCTCGAACGTCCACGAGAGTCCCTCGACGAGCTTCCCCATCAACGGGAGGCGGAGGTCGGAGACGAACGACCCATTCGCGCTGTCCTCGACGGGCGCGACCCACACGTCGCCTGCGGGGAGGCTCACGTCGCGGTTCTCCGCTGCGAAGTCCTCGTCGCTGATCACGCCGTCGTTCACATGCGCTTTCCGGGCCCCGCCCGCCAGGCGGAACGTGAGGTCCGTGCCGTTGTCCGCCCGGACGCGGACGCCGACGGGGACGGTCAGAAGCCCCGCGACGGTCCTCCCGAAGGACTCGAGCTGTCGGTAGTTTGCCGCGATCGCGTCCTCGACATTCGGTTTCCAGCGCGCGTAGTTGAGCCCGTACTGCCGCGCGCGCTCCCGCGTGACCTGTCCGAGCGCAACCCCGACGCTCTTCGGCTTCGTCTGCAACCACTTGTCCGTGTGGGCGTCCTCGCCCCGGTACATCGCCTCCCATCGCTCCCGCGGGACCTTCGCCATGCCGCTCGGGTCCTTCGGGCCGCCGAGCCAGACGTACGACTTCGCGTAGTCCGCGAGGCCGAGGCAGTGCGCGGACGTCTTCTCCAAGTTCTCGATCGAGTAGTTCCGGAACTGGCCGTAGAACGTGTCGTCCGTCTCGAGGAGCATGAGCGGGTCCGCGCCCGCCTTCTGGCACTCGAGGGTGACGGCTTCCGCAAGGCCGACCGTATGCGGATACGTCGAGATGAGTACGGATTCGTACTCTTTCGGTCGGAGGCTGTCCCGCACGATGCTCTTCGCCAAGCGCTGCTCATTTGCCACGAGGGCTCCCCCGGCCGGCGAACGCGTCGGAGCCTTATCTACGTAGTGGAGCGCCCGCTTGTGGGACGGCTTAGGGACACCATGCGGCGGCCCTGGATGCCGCAGGAGTCCCGGACAAGATTTCATCTACGGGGGTGCCCTCTCGCGGGTCGTGCAGCCGCCCCTATCGCCGCCGCTGTCCCCGGTGGGATGGCGTCCCCCCGCGCCGCGGTCCTCGGCGGTGATTGTAGCGGTCGTCCTCCTGGTGATCCTGGTCGCCGTCGTCGTCGTGGTCGCGGTCGTCGCGGGATGGTGGCAGTCCTCGGGCGGCTTCTTCCCGCTGTGGAACGTGCTCGCGCCCCTCTGCATTGTGGGCGTGATCGTCATCGTGTTCCTCGTCGCAACGGTCGCAGGGGCCTTTCAGAGCCGCCCGAACCTCCCCCCGCCCCCGCCCGTCCAGCAGCCGATGGTCCCGGCGGGCCTCCAGGGGACGGCCGTGTCGTTGAATTGCCCGAACTGCGGAGCGCCGCCGGAGAACATCGACCGGTTCGGCGTCGCGATGTGCACGCACTGCGGGACGCGGTTCCTCGTGCGGTGAGGCCCGGAGGTGGAATCATCGGGAACCTAATCTACCTCGAATTGCCGCGCACCGCGTACTACACGGGCGAGCTCGTGTCCGGCGCCGTGATCATCGAGACGACGCGTCCGACGTCGACCCGTGGGCTGACCCTGGACATCCTCGGACGCGAGTCCACGGAGATCAGGCGAGGCGGCGGGGACAGCGAGCGGACGTACCGGTCCCGTGCGGACCACGTCGCGTGGCGGGTCCCGCTCCACGCGGAGGCCGCCGTGCCCCCGGGGCGCTACCGATTCCCGTTCCACTTCCAGATCCCGGTGTACGCGCTGCCCTCGTACGCGGGGGCCCACGCGAAGGTGGAGTACTCGATCACCGCCAGGCTCGATGTGCCATGGTGGCCGGACGCGGTGACCTCGACACCGCTCTACGTCGTGTACGCGCGGGAGAGCGTCCGCACGTTCTCCCATCCTGTCCGGTTTCGGTCCGGCGGCGACGGGCCCGAGATCTACGTGGAGCTCGACGGGGACCGGTTCTTCGCCCGCGAGCTGATCGGATGCCGGATCACGATCCTCCGCGTCGGGGACGCGCGCGTGCGACGCGTGTATGTGAAGCTCTTCGGCGGCGAGTGGGCAATGGCGGAGAACCAGCAGGAGACGACCGTGAAGCCCGTCGCCCAGATGGACATCCCGATGGGCGTGATTCGCGTCGGAGAGCCGTTCACGTTCGAGATCCCGATCCCCGCGGACCTCCCCTCGAGCTACCGCGGGCGGTACTCGTTCTACAGCTACGTCCTCCAGTTCGGGCTCGACATAGCGTGGGCGCGGGACCTCATCGCGGAGGCGCCCATCGTCATCGTTCGCTGACCCTTTCCGGTGGATGAGAACGGGCGCGGAGCTTTCATCTAGGGGGATGACGAGCTGTCGTAGATGCCCATCCGGGCCGCCGGACTCGTCCTCGCGATCATGTCCTTCCCGATGTTTCTCGCGGGGGAATGCTCGCCCTGTTCCTCGGGATGGATTACGCGCTGACGTCCCTTGCGATTGGCGCGTTCTTCCTGATCGCAGGAGTCGTGGGCCTCGCCCTGCCTCGCCGTGCGTCCCCGCCTCGGGCGGTCTCGGTGGGTTTCGTGCGGGCCGCGTCGGCCCCCTTGGCACCAACGGGCACGGTGAAGCTCGAATGTCCGAACTGCGGCGCGTCGCCGAGCCACGTCGGTCCCCATCGGCTCACGAACTGCGAGTACTGCGGGGCTTCGTTCCTGGTCCCGGGGGCCTGACGTGTCGGGGCGCCTCCGCACACGGATCGGACTGGTCATCGTCATGACTGGGTTCCTCGTGTTCATGCTGGGAACGACCGTCGCGGCGATCACCGGGGTTGTCCATCCCGCGCTCGTGGCGCTCGCCGGGTTCGCGTTGCTGATCGTCGGCGGCTTCGTCTTCGCGTGGAAGGATGAGCCGCCACGGCGGGCGGAGAGGAGGCCTGTCCCGCTGGTGTGTCCGAACTGTGGCGGCGCTCCGGGCCTCCTCCCGGAATCGGGCGCCGCGACGTGCGACTACTGCGGGACGCGGTTCCTCGTGTGACGTGAACCTTTTGGCGGCGGACGCCATGCCCGCCCGATGGCTCGACGAACCCTACTGACGGATCCGCAGATCAGCGACCGAATGCGAGAGGTCCCAGGGTGGACCCGGAAGGGGACGTACATCGAGCGGTCCTGGACGTTCGAAGACTTCCCACCGGCCCTTGCGTTCATCAACCGCGTCGGGGAGCTCGCGGAGGCGATGAACCACCACCCGGACATCTACAACTCGTGGAACAAGGTCCGGCTTCGTCTGACGACGCACGACCGCGGGGGCCTCACGGCGCTGGACTTCGAGCTGGCGGCGAAGATTGACGGGCTCGGGTAAAGGGACATGCCGTCCCACGGAGAGCGGATCACGTATCCCAGCCGAGGGGTGGAGCGGCCCGCGTACCTAGCCGGCACGTCCGGGCCGGGACCGCTGCCGGCGGTGCTCGTGATTCACGAGACCTTTGGCGTCACCCCGCACATCGAGGACGTCTGCCGGCGCCTCGCCGCGGAGGGATACGTGACCCTGGCTCCGGACCTGTTCGCGCTCGGGATGCGCCCCGTCTCGAACGAGGAGCTGGAGGCCGCGATGGCGTTCCTGCGCACGATGCCGCCCGAGCTGCGCCGCGACGTGGCGGCCTCGCAGGCGAGGGTCCGGGAGCTCCCGGAGGCGGAACGGGAGCCCACGCGAAAGGCGCTCGAGTGGCTCCGCACGAGGGACTTGGACGCCCACACGGCCGACATGTTCGACGCGGTGGACTGGCTCGCCCGCCAGGCCTTCGTTCGCAACGACCGCATCGCGTCCGTGGGCTTCTGTATGGGCGGGGCGCTCTCGATCCGGCTGGCTGCAGCGGGCGCTTCCTTGGCGGCGTGCGTGATCTTCTACGGGGCGAATCCCCCTCTTGATCGGATTTCGAGCATCCGGTGTCCGGTCCTCGGTCTGTACGGGGGCGACGACCGCGGCATCACGGACACCGTTCCCCGCTTCGCGGAGGCGATGCGCGCCGCGGGCAAGTCGTTTCAACATCACGTGTACCCTGGGGCGGGGCACGCGTTCTTCAACGACACGCGGCTCGACGTGTACCGGAAGGAGGCCGCGGAGGACGCGTGGCGGCGCACGCTCGCGTTCTTCCGCAAGACCCTTGCCTAGACCCGGGGCGTCCTCGACCGGCAGCGTCTAAAGGGACCGCTCGAGGAGTTCCGCGACGTCTACGCGGCCCAGTTGTTCGTCCACGTTCTTCGTCTTGGCGGCGTCGTCCATCATGATCAGACAGTACGGGCACGCGGTGGCCACTAGGTCGGCGTTCGTCTCCATCACGTGGTCGAGCCGTCGATGGTTCACCTTCTCGCCGATCGTCTCTTCCATCCACATCCGCGCTCCGCCTGCGCCGCAGCAGAACCCCTTGTCGCGGCATCGGGACATCTCGACGGTCCGGATCTGCGGCAGCGCCTCGAGGATCCGCCGCGGCTCGTTGTAGATGTCGTTGTACCGCCCGAGGTAGCAGGAGTCGTGGTGTGTGACCGTCGCCGCCACGGGCTTCACGGGCTTCAGCTTCCCCGCCGCCATGAGCTCGTCGAGCATCTGCGTGTGGTGAATCACCTCGTAGTTGCCGCCAAACT
>Ga0209751_10001168_pt1 | contig 27253 bp, 25 predicted proteins | sample RifCSP13_1_FD_184019 | JGI IMG/M metagenome (GOLD analysis project Ga0209751, IMG submission 184019) | Soil microbial communities from Rifle, Colorado - Rifle CSP2_sed 13_1 (SPAdes) (version 2) | ecosystem: Environmental > Terrestrial > Deep subsurface > Rock core/Sediment | place: Rifle...
GTCCCTTCAATTTTAAACATTAACGACATCGACGCTGCACCGCTCAAAGCAAGCAGCATCCAATTATGCTGCCAATCCAGGTAAAGCAGGCTCCAGAATAAAGACGCCAAACCTACCAGGAGGGTGCTGGTGATGTAGACTTTGGTCAGTAGAGAGAATTGTTTCATCGCAATTCCCCACGATTCGGATTTTTTTATTTATCCCGAATCTTTCCCCATACCTTCGAAAGCATGAGGAAGGGATTGTGTCACCCGCATTCCAGGGGTTAACTTGTTCGCGATCATGTAAACATATCGATCGATTTACTTTCTGTCAATGAAATTGAGCAGGTAGATTGATCTCCCTGCTCGGTTAAACATACCAAAGCGTTTCTTAACCAACAAGCTCTGCAATTAACAGATTTGATAAGCTTTCAATCGTTTGAAGCCAGGTTAAAGCCTCCAATGCGAAAACATCTCTTGTAGGGGTGAAATTCTTCATTAGGAGTTGCCCCGAGGATTCCTGAACGGGTCGCCAGGAATCCTCGGGTTATTACGGGGAAGGTTGGGATTACGAGTTCCAGGCCACTTTGCTTTGTTCGCCTGGTTCGAGGTCGAGCCAGATGATCTGTTCAGCATCCGGCTTGGCAGCCATCTCCAGCCAGGCGACGCTGGCTGAAGCATGGGGCGTGGCAGGTTGGGTGTGTCCAGCCATGGCTGGCTTTCCAACGAAGGCGAAGCTCCCAACGATGAGGATCAAAACGACCAGGACGATGAGCAATTTCTGAATGGTTTTCATGGTTAAACTCCTCTTTTCTCGAAGAATAGGACCCCTCAGACCTTGGGTTGCCTGAGGGGTTTGGTTGGCTTTGTCCGCCTAGGCAGCCTCACAATCAAATTGCGAAAGAATCTACTTAAGGTTCCCAATAATCGCTGTTCCAGGCGACCGAGTTCCAGGCGACGCTGTTCCAGGCTACCGAATTCCACGCCACGCTGTTCCAGGCCACCGAATCCCAGGCCACGCTCCCCCACGTGACCGGGTTTTCGCCCGTCCACAGCAACTGGCTGGCGGTGATGCCCGTGTTGGCGCTCTCCGTCGTGGTTCCATGCACGGCGGCATAGGCATCCAGGTAGCCGGCTCCGGCAGTAGCAGGGTTATATCCCGGCCAGTTTTTGTTACCTGTCGCCATCAGGCGATATTTGACCTGGTCGGGGTTGAGGTTAGGCTCGTCCTGGAGCAGCAAGGCCACCGTCCCGCTCACCACCGGCGCCGCAAACGACGTGCCGGACACGCGCATGTAGTATTCGTATTGGGCCGATTCGCCGATGTAATTGCTCTGGTGGTCCTTCCAGATCTTGTTCTTGGTTCTAGGCACAATGCTGATCAGATTGGTTCCGGGCGCTACCAGATCGGGTTTGATGGCTCCCGTTTCATCCATCCCGTAGGCCGAGAACGAGGCCAACACATCGTCGGCGAGGCCGCTAGTACCCTTATCATTCGTCGCGCCGACGGTGATCACAAACGGATCGTTGGCGGGCGGATACAGCGAGGCGGTGCCGTTGTTGCCGGCCGAGACCACCACCACGATGCCATTGAACCACAAAATCTCGCAGGCAGCGGCTATGGGATTGGTGTGGTAGGACTCGGGTGTACTGCTGTTGAGCGACAGGTTGACTACACGGATGTTGTAGGTGGACTTGTTATCCAGCACCCACTGTAGGCCACTAACTACGTCCGAAGATAGCGCTTGACCGAGGTTGTCGGCTATCTTGACGCTCACCAGGTTGACGTTTGGCGCGATCCCCATATACTTTCCGCCCGAGCCGATGCCGGTCCCACCGACCACGCCCTCGACCAGCGAGCCGTGACCATAAAGGTCAAGTGGTGAGGTGCCGTTATGTCCGCTCTTTTTCGAAACTGCTGCCACAACGCGCGTCAGGTTATTCGGTCCTAGCAGGTCATTGCACGTCTTCTCATTTGTACTACTATTTTGACAGTTACCACTGTCCACCACAGCGACGCTTACCCCTTGCCCCTGGAGATAGGCGGGTCCTTCATTCCAAACCTGGTCTGCACCAACCGCCTTGACGTAGGCGCTGGTCAGTTTGATGATGTCAATTGGCTCACCACTGGGGGCGACTGGCGCGTCCAGGCTGACCCAGCGCACTGCCGGGCTGGCGGCCAGTTCCAGGGCTGCGCCGGCGCGCATCTCGGCGGCGAAAGCGTTGATGATGTGCAGGTCTTTTGTGATCACCCCGCCCAGGGCTCTGGTCAGCTGTTCGGCCCGGTCCGAAGCCCCCGCCTTCTGCACGATGACGGCAATCACTGAATCGGGGTTCGCAGTTGCCAGTTGCTGCAACAGCGGGTGAGCGTGGACAGCTTTGACCATGCCTGGCAGCGCCGCCGGGCCGACCAGCCCAACGATAAGAACCAGGATAACGATTAGTAGAACAGGTCGTTGTTGTTTACTCATAGTTTTATATTTTTCCTTTAGTTCCGACAATCACAAAACCCCTCAGGTTTCCTGGCTGCCTGAGGGGTTATATTTTGTGGATTAGCCTAGGCAGCCCGACTGTCATGCGCTCGAAGAGCGTTTAGACCGTAGCTTTGTGCGCCTGCCTTTCGACAGGTTTACCGTTTCTGTGCTACCGTATTAGCCTAGGTAACCCGACTGTCATACGCTCGGGAGAGCGTTTAGACCGTGGTTTTGCGTCCCTGCCTTTCGACAGGTTTGCCATTTCTGCGCTGTTTGTTAATCGTTCTTTGCTCAGCCGGATCGGTGCAAGATACCTGCTCCTCGTCTGGCTGCCCGATCACCCCGGTACTGAAGTCCTATTGGGTGATTTGATAGATTAAACGCACGATTATTACTTTTGTTACACTTGAATATAACCAGTTTCTTACCTTTACCCTGATTCCAGGTTGTTTTAATTATAGAGAAAATAACAGTCCTTGGGTACTATCTGTCACAAAACCGGTTGGTAAATTAATCTTCCACCAAAGCCTGCTTTTCTTCTTGAAGTTCTCATCCAAACCTTCACGATACCTTCAATCCCTCTTCACAACTTATTCACACCTTTACGCTATCCTCAGGGCAGATAAACGGGAGAAAATCCCAACAAAACTTACCTGAAGGAGTGTGTAACATGAGGAAAATCTTGATTATCGGTACATTGGTTGGCGTAATCGTGCTGGCGCTTGGGGTAACCAGCCTGGCTTTCGCCCAGACGGAGACTCCCCCGGCTCCCATATCCCCTGGCTTTGGCTCGGGCATGATGGGCGGGCGCGGTGGTTTCAGCGGGATGATGGGCGGCAATCGCAACGGGGTGGAAGGCCCCTTGCACGGATACATGATCGCTGCCTTCGCCGAGGCGCTTGGCTTGCCCCCCGAGGAACTGGAAATCCGGCGCGAGGCTGGGGAAACTTTGGGGCAGATCGCCGAAGCGCAAGGGATCAGCTCCGAGGAGTTTGCCATCCTGTGGGTCGAAGCCCGCACAGCTGCTCTCGAACAAGCGGTTGCTGACGGGGTGATCACCCAGGAGCAGGCTGACTGGATGATCCAGCGCATGGCTCAGCGGCAAGCGGCAGGCTTCGGCCCTGGCTCAGGGGCATGCACTGGCGCTGGACCCCAAGGCGGCTTTCACCGGGGACCCGGCTGGCGGTGGAATGCGCAACCGTAGCCAGTAAGCAGTTGTCAGTGGTCACTTGACAGTGGGCAGAAGTCATTCACTGCCCACTGTTGCTGTATAATCTGTACACAACTGATCCTTACCCATCATCTCTATTCTCTGTTCTCTAATCACCAACATCTCATGCCGACGGTCTTGATAATTGAAGATGAATCGGAGCTGGTAAAGGTGCTGCGTTCCTACCTGGAACAGGCTGGATTCAGCGTGCTGACGGCTTATCGAGGCGATACAGGCTTGTCCACTTGGGAGCATAAGCGTCCTGATCTGGTGTTGCTCGACCTCAACCTGCCCGGTATGGATGGGCTGGACGTGGCGCGCGAGATCCGGCGCAAGGCAGATACCCCTCTCATTATGCTAACTGCCCGCGTTGAAGAGACCGACCGCCTGATCGGGTTGGAGTTGGGCGCCGACGATTACATCACCAAACCCTTCTCGCCGCGCGAGGTTGTCGCCCGGGCCCGGGCTGTGCTGCGCCGGGCGGGGTCGACGCCCTCGGCGCCTGTGGTGCTGCGCGCGGGAGAGCTGGAGATCGACCTGGAGGCGCACACGGTTACCAATACCGGCCAGACTGTCGACCTGACCCCGACGGAATTCAATCTCCTGGCATACTTGGCAGCACAACCGGGGCGGGCATTTTCCCGCCTGCAATTGCTCGAAGCTGCTCAGGGTGCGACATATGAGGGTTATGAACGCACGATCGACGCCCATATCAAGAACCTGCGCGCCAAGATCGAATCCGACTCGAAGAAGCCGCACTTGATAGAGACTGTGTTTGGGATTGGGTACCGGTTTAAGAAAGGATGAAGGATGAGGAGTGAAGAAGGAAGATTATGCGGTTACGATTGTTGCTCTCTTTTGCTTTGATTGTGTTGGTGTCTGTGGGGAGCGTGGTGATCTTCGCCCGTTACAGTACTGCCAGGGAAGTACGCGCCTATATGTTTCGGGGCGGGATGGTGGGGGTGGAGGGACTGGTTACTGCCCTGGAGGAATATTATAAGCAGAATCATTCCTGGCAGGGAGCTGAAAGCCTGTTGAGCTCGCCGGGCTTTGCGCATGGCCGGCGACTTGGCGGCCAGGGCAATGCGGCGCCTGGCCCCGGGGGGATGGGAGCGATGATGGGGCAACGCCTGCGCCTGGCCGATACTGTGGGAGAGGTGGTGGCGGACACCGCCGATCCGAACCCAAGCAGTCAGCTAAACTCGTCCGAACTCGAAGGGGCGATCCCATTACAGGCTGGAGAGGAAATCGTCGGTTATCTTCTTCCGGAAGGGGGCGCCACGTTTAACCGCAGCGACGAGGCCAACCTGGTTGGCCGGCTGAGCCGAGCGGCCCTGCTTGCCGCGGCAATCGCGGTGTTTTTTTCGCTGCTTTTGGCATTGTTCTTTAGCTACCGCCTGTTGCTACCGGTGCGCGCCCTGACCAGGGCAGCGACCCATCTGGCGCAGGGGGATTTGACCGGGCGGGTGGCAGTGGGTGGCAACGACGAGCTGGCCACCCTGGGCAAGGCCTTCAACCACATGGCCTCCTCGCTCCAACAGGCCGAAGAGAGCCGCCAAGCCATGACGGCTGACATCGCTCACGAGCTGCGCACACCGCTCGCTGTGCAGCGCGCTCACCTGGAAGCTTTGCAGGATGGCGTTTACCCGGCCACGGCAGAGAACCTGACGCCGATCCTGGAACAAAACTTGTTATTAACCCGCCTGGTGGAAGACCTGCGCACTCTGGCTCTGGCCGACGGGGGACAGCTGCGCCTGGAATGCAAACCAACTGACTTTCCTGTCCTGGTGCAACGCGTGGTAGACCGTTTCACGCCCCAGGCAAACGCTCAGGGTGTCGTCATTCACTTATCTGTCGAAAGCTCCTGCCCGCCCATTTCTATTGATCCCGGCAGGGTGGAACAGATCTTGGGGAACCTGCTGTCCAATGGGTTGCGCTATTCTCCCGAGGGAGGTCAGGTCGAATTGAAAGTGTCTTCTACTTTGAAGGCGGTTCGACTAGCGGTGCATGACAGCGGTCCTGGCATCCCCGAATCCTCCCTGCCGCGCATCTTTGAGCGTTTTTACCGCGCCGACCGTTCACGTAGCCGCGGCGAGGGTGGCACCGGCCTGGGCCTGGCGATCGCCCGCCAGCTGGCTCAAGCTCATGGGGGAACGCTTGTGGCTGCCAACCACCCTACGCGGGGAGCGGTCTTCACATTAGAGCTGCCTTATAATAGAGAGAAGAGACTAGAGAGATGAGAGTCGTAGTGCCTGGACTGTCATTTTGATTGGCCAACACCGTATGAACAACTTTTGGAATGAAAAATAATGTAACTCGCCTGTTAGAGGCACGCGGCATCCCTTATACTGCTTTTGAACTCCCCGCCGAGAAATTGAGCGCGTTGGAGGCGGCTCAGTATCTGGGCGTCGATCCCGAACTTGTTTATAAAACCATCGTAGTCCTACGTATAGGGCGCGGCAAACCGCTCCTGGCAGTAGTGCCTGCCCCTCTGGAAGTTGACTTGAAGGCCCTGGCGAAAGCGGTCGGTGAGAGAAAGCTGGTCCTGGCCACACAGCACCAGGCGGAACAGGTGACTGGTCTGCTGACGGGTGGGATATCCCCGCTGGCGCTGCTCAACCGGGGATTTGAAGTGGTCGTTGACGCTCTGGCTGAACTGTACCCACAGATCTATGTCTCCGGAGGCCAGCGCGGGTTGAATATCTGTCTGCCTACCGCCGCGCTGATTTCTCTTACTGAGGCGAAAGTAGCGGAAATCAGCGCCTGATGTGGCACAATTTCTGAAAAAGCTTGCTCATAAGCGAATTATTTCCTATAATAAGCACGTTGCTGTTTCTTCCTTGCTGAAGGTATGCTAACTGAATAGATGATCAGCTATTAAGATAGCTTCCCAACCAGATTCGCAGTCGCCCAAGTTAGCCAATACTTTATAAAGGAGGTGATGCCTGACTGAGATAGACAGTTGTGTACCCTAACACCTTTAGAAATTCGGAATTCCAGTTTTTACTATTCGTTCAGGAGGAGAGAAACATGTCTCGGAAAATGATTCCGGTCTTTGTGCTTTTGGTAATCGGGGCTTTAATTGTGGCAGCTTGTGGTCAAGCCGCCACCCCAACTGCGCCGAGCGGAGGGGGAGAAGAGCCTCCCGTGGTAGAAACCGTGGAGGTAGTGAAAACCGTTGTGGTTACTGTAGAAGCGCCAGCTCCGGCTGTCACACCCCAGGTTCAGATACAAGTTGCCCAGGCGCCAGGCTTTGGGGAAACACTGGCGGCAATCCAGGGGCGCGGCAATATTATTTGCGGTGTGAATGGACAATTGCCCGGCTTTAGCTTCCTCGATCCTGAGGGCAACTTCACAGGTTTCGATGCGGACTTCTGCCGGGCGTTGGCCGCGGCCATCTTCGGCGATGCCAGCAAGGTGGAGTTTCGCCCGGCGACAACCCAGGAGCGTTTCACTATTTTGCAGACCGGCGAGATCGATGTGCTGATCCGCAACACGACCTGGACTCTGGTGCGCGACAGCGAGTTGGGCCTCAACCCCACCGTCACGACCTTCTATGATGGGCAGGGTATCATGGTACCGACAGACAGCGGCATCACCACCCTGCAAGACCTCGAGGGCGGCACAATCTGTGTCCAAAAGGGCACCACCACCGAACTCAACCTGGCCGATGTCATGGCCACCGAAGGAGTGACCTACACCCCAGCGGTCTTCGATGACGTCAACGCTACCTACGGCGCGTATGGAGAAGGTCGCTGCGACGCGGCCACCTCGGATAAGTCGCAGTTGGTATCTGTCGCCAAGGGCTTGCTGCCTGATCCCGACAACCATGTGGTGATGGACCTCACACTGTCGAAGGAGCCTTTGGGGCCGGTCGTGCGCCACGGCGATGACCAGTGGTTTGACATCGTGAGGTGGGTTGTCTTCGCCACAATCGCAGGGGAAGAATACGGCGTCTCCTCAGCGAATGTAGATGAGGTGCGCGGCAGCACCGAGAACCCGGAGGTGAGGCGCTTGTTGGGTCTGGAAGGAGACCTGGGCCTCAAGTTGGGGTTGACCAATGACTGGGCGTATAACGTGCTCAAGCTGGTCGGCAATTACGCTGAGATATATGATCGTAGCCTGGGTCCGGACACAGCCACCTTTATCCCGCGTGGTCTGAATAGCCTTTACACCGATGGCGGTGCACTCTACTCGCCGCCGTTCCGCTAAACCGATTGCTTTTGAAGCCGATCGCCAGGGCAGCAGAGGGCCCTCCGCTGCCCTGGTCTCAATCTTGCCAAGTTAATGGAGAAGAGCCGTTCCCTGCGCGTTCAGAGCAGCATCCCGCTGTGGCGGGATGAGCGCTTCCTGCGCATCCTCGGCCAGGCGGTGTTCCTGGCCATTTTGGCTGCCATCCTTGGGTATCTAACGCGCAATATGCTTACCAATATGCGCCAGCAGGGCTTGGGGCTGGGCTTCGACTTCATGCGGCTCACGGCCGGCTTCGATATTGGCGAGCATCTCATTCCCTATGATCGCAGCTCTTCATTTTTGCGCGCTTATCAGGTTGGCCTGCTTAATACCGCCTTGGTAGGCGGATTGGGCATCGCCTTCGCTACGATTTTAGGCGTCATCTTTGGCGTCGCCCAGATCTCCAGTAATTTTCTCGTACAGCAGCTGGCTCGGGCATATATCGAGTTCCTGCGTAATATCCCGCTGCTGGTGCTGTTGATTTTTCTGTACACAGCCGTCTTTATCAAGCTCCCCAGGGTGAAAGAGGCGGTTATGCTCCCCGGCTCGGTTCTGCTGACCAACCGGGGAGTAGCTATCCCGTGGGGCATCCCGACCGAGACCTTCTCGCTTTATGTGCGCATTTTGATCTTGGGTGTGTTCCTGGCCATCGCAGTGGGTGGCCTGCTGGCGTGGTACGGGAGGCGTACCGGACGCGCCCCGCTCACCCTGCTGTGGAGCGTCCTGACCCTGGTGGGGATTGCCGTAGTGGGTTGGGTCGCATTGCCTGATTCACCCCTTACCCTGGACCCACCTGCTGTGCAGGGTTTGAGGCTTGCCGGAGGCCGGCAGTTATCCCCCGAGTTCATGGCCTTGCTCTTAGGCCTGTCGATCTACACCTCGGCTTTCATCGCCGATGTGGTGCGCGCCGGAATCCAATCGGTGTCGCAGGGGCAGGTAGAGGCGGCCAAATCTCTGGGGCTGACCACCATACAGACTCTGCGGATGGTCATTTTTCCCCAGGCATTGCGCGTGATCGTGCCGCCGCTTACCAGCCAATACCTCAACCTGGTCAAGAACTCATCGCTGGCGGTGTTAATTGGCTACCCGGAACTCTTCCACGTTTCCGGGACTATCCTGAACCAGAGCGGGCGGGCGGTTGAGATGATCGCTCTGGTTATGGCGACCTATCTGGCGATCAGCCTGCTCACTTCGGCCTTGATGAACTGGTACAACCGCCGCGTGCGCTTGGTGGAGCGCTGATCGCATGACCAAAGAACTCGCTGCCCGCGCGCAAGCGCTGCCCCCGCCAACTGAACGTTACACCTTGCTTGGCTGGGTTCATAAGAACTTGTTCAGCACCTGGTACAACGCCCTGTTGACCGTTTTGGCATTTGGGCTGAGTTACGCGCTGCTCAAACCGATCATTGCCTGGCTGATTGGCCAGTCTCAATGGGAGGTGCTCAAGGTCAACTTCCGCCTGCTGATGGTAGGGCAGTATCCGATGGCGCAGATGTGGCGGGTCTGGGTGTGCCTGCACCTGCTGGCGGCCATTGTTGGGCTAACCTGGGGGATTTGGGTGCACGGCCGCCGGCTGCTGGCCGCTGTCCTACTACTCGTGCCCCTCTCCCTGGCATTGCTCCCAACGATCAGCTCTCCGACCAGGCTTTTTCTGCTTGGTTTAGATGTCTTCGCTCTAATCGCCTTCGGGTTAGGCCGCTTGCGAAGCCTTGCGCTGCGCCGCCTGGCGATTTGGAGTTGGGTGGTCTATTTCTTCCTGGTGATTTTGATCATTACCGGGTTGAACCCAGCCGAGGGGTGGTTCCCGATCGTGCCTACCACTCTGTGGGGTGGGTTGCTGCTCACTTCCTTGCTCACGGTGGTGGGCATCGCGTTCTCATTCCCACTGGGCGTGCTTCTGGCTTTGGGGCGCCGCTCCCGCTTGCCAGCCATCCGCTGGGTGAGCGTCGGTTATATCGAGGTGATCCGCGGGGTTCCTCTGGTAACCATCCTGTTTATGGCCAGTACCATGCTGCCGCTCTTCCTCCCCTCGGGAATGCGGCCCCAGCTTGTGGTACGCGCCATGGTGGGCATCACCCTCTTTAGCGCGGCTTATCTTGCTGAGGGCGTGCGTGGCGGCCTGCAGGCTATCCCACATGGGCAGTACGAAGCTGCCGGGGCGCTCGGGCTGAGCGGTTTCCATACGATGGCGCTGATCATATTACCGCAGGCACTGCGAATAGTTATTCCAGTGCTGATGGGTCAATTCATCGCCTTGTTTAAAGATACCACTCTGGTCGCTACTATCGGCTTACTAGAACTGTTAGCCATTTCCAGAAGCGTCCTGGCACAGCCCCAGTTCGTTGGCTTTCAACGTGAGGTATACTTATTTATTACTCTTATCTTTTGGGTTTTTTGTTATTTTATGTCCTATATTAGCCAACGCCTGGAGATCGCATTGGGCGTGGGAGAGCGCTAGCAGAGGTGAATATGAGTCCAATCAACGATCTTCAACAGACACCTGTTGGCGGGGAACAACCGATCATCCTTTGTCGTGACGTGCACAAGTGGTTTGGCAACTTTCAAGCCTTGCAGGGCATATCGATGGAAGTCTACAAAGGAGAGGTGATCGTGATCTTCGGCCCCTCCGGTTCGGGCAAGTCCACTTTCATCCGCACGCTCAACCGGTTGGAGGAACACCAGAAGGGGCAGATCGTTATAGACGGCATTGAGCTCACCCATGATGTGCGCAATGTCGAGCAGATCCGCATGGAAACCGGCATGGTTTTCCAGCAATTCAACCTCTTTCCCCACCTGAACGTCATGCAGAATATCACCCTGGCGCCGATCTGGGTACGCAAGTGGCCGAAGGAAAAAGCTGAGGAAGTCGCCAGGCAACTACTGGATCGGGTAGGCATCCCGGAGCAAGCGGATAAATATCCTGGGCAGCTTTCCGGCGGGCAGCAGCAGCGCGTGGCTATCGCCCGTGCTCTGGCCATGCAACCCAAGATCATGCTCTTCGATGAGCCTACCTCCGCGCTCGACCCTGAGATGATCAAGGAAGTCCTGGACGTGATGATCGAGCTGGCGAGAAGCGGCATGACCATGCTGGTCGTGACCCATGAGATGGGTTTCGCCAAGGCAGTGGCGCATCGCATGTATTTTTTCGACCAGGGATTGATTGTTGAAAGCGGTACGCCGGACGATATCTTTATCCGTCCGCAAGAAGACCGGACGAAGTTGTTTTTATCTCAGATTTTGTCCCACTAATGGCTTAGAAACCTGTTTTCATTGCCAGTCCGGGGGCGAAAACGGGTTTCTTTGAATCAAGGGGCGATTACTCCCGCTTGTTTTCCATTTACCAAGACTTCATATTTACCACTGGTGTAACTTCCCAATGGGATTGATTCTTCAAACGGTTTGAGCACCTGGATACAAATTTCATCCGGTTTGGCCAGGGAATACACCTCGACCTGGACCTGGTTCTGCGGATTGGGGTCGTTCACCTTGACGCGCAATTGGTGGCAGGGGGTGGGAAGCGCACCGGACAGTTTCAACATGAACTGCGGGGGAAAAGATTCCAGGACGATGACCTCCTGTTCTTCGATGAATACTTCGCCGCGCACCAGGTTCTCATCTCCCACGGCTGGCTCCCAGGGCGCGGGGTAAGGCTGCTCGAAGCCCGGGTAAGGCGACGCGACAATTATGTCGCCGGGGGAGCCAGGCTCTGGATAAGCTCCTGTGCCTGGGATGCTCTGGCCGGCGCACGCCGCCAGCAAGAGCTCGCTGATGAACAGGGTAAACATTATCTGACGAATCATAATCTCCTTCCTCTCTGATACATTCTGCCTACAAGACGCCTCGGGTGGCTGAATGGTTCCCAAGTCATCACGATAACCGTTATCCCTTGACGACCGCCACCGGGCGTAGCCGCGCCACCTTGCGGGCGATCCCCGCCCCGGCGACTGTCTCAACCACCGCGTCGACGTCCTTGTAAGCCTGGGGGGCTTCCTCGGCCAGGCCGGACATTGAACCGGCCCTGACCTGGATGCCCTTCGCCTGTAGCTCGTCGCGCAGCTGCTCGCCCCAAATAGATCTCTTGGCCTGGCTACGGCTCATCACCCGGCCAGCCCCGTGGCAGGTGGAGCCGAAGGAGCGCTCCATGCTGCCCTGGGTGCCGACCAGCACCCAGGAGGCGGTGCCCATGCTCCCCGGCACCAAGACCGGCTGTCCGATGGGACGGTATTCCTCCGGCAGCCCTGCGAAGCCTGGCCCGAAGGCGCGCGTCGCCCCTTTGCGATGGACGCACACTTTGATCGTCTCGCCGCCGACAGCGTGGGTTTCGATCTTACCCATGTTGTGGGCAATATCGTAAACCTGGTGCAGATGCCAGTTCTGCACTTTTCCGGCCAGCACTTCTTCGAATGCCTGGCGGGCGAAATGCGCTAGAACCTGGCGGTTGGCGAAGGCGTAGTTGGCTGCGGCGCGCATGGCGCCCAGGTACGCCTGGCCTTCCGGTGAATCCAGCGGAGCGCAGACCAGTTCCCGATCGGGCAATTGGATGTTGTAGCGGCGGATTGCACCCTGGAACTCCTTGACGTAATCAGTGCAAATCTGGTGGCCGAAACCGCGCGAGCCACAGTGGATCAGTAATACTAAATAGCCCTCCTGCAGCCCCATCGCCTGGGCGGCATCCTGAGCGAAGACCTGGTCCACGATATCGACTTCGATAAAGTGATTGCCAGCCCCTAGGGTACCGATTTGAGCGCGACCGCGCTCCTTGGCGCGCTGGCTGACGGTGGTTGGATCGCCACCCTCCAGCCGCCCACCTTCTTCCGTACGGCGCAGATCGGCTTCAGTGGCATAGCCCTGTTTCAGCGCCCAGCGGCTCCCTTCACGACACACCTGGTCCAGCTCTTTATCGGTAACGCGCACGTGCCCCTTGGTGCCCACTCCACTGGGGCAAAAGTGATTCAAGGCCGAAGCCAGGTCAGATAAATGTTCTTTTGCGGCCTCGTAAGGAATCTGGGAGGCCAACAGCCGCACTCCACAATTTATGTCATATCCTATGGCTCCCGGTGAGATCACCCCATCTGGCAGGCGCGTGGCGGCTACCCCGCCGATCGGGAAACCGTACCCCTGGTGCATGTCGGGCATCACGACCACATGCCCCACCAGGCCTGGCAAGGTGGCCGCGTTGATTGCTTGCTCGAGCGATTTATCGTCCATGATCTCTTCCAGGAGCTCCCGGGTGGCAAAGATGCGCACCGGGACGCGCATATCCCCGCGATAGGTCTTAGGGATCTCCCATTCGTACTTGTTAATCGGTTTTAGATCTTTAAGGGTGATCATCATAGCACCTCCGGAAAAGACGAAAGACGATAGACGAAGGACAGAAGATGGAGGACAGAAAACGGTGGACGGAAGGTCAACGTTTGTCGTTGATCGTTCGTCTCTTTTCATACGTCGAATACAATATTGGCCTCGAAGCCCCGTTCTGTCTCCCGAATATTCAGGTTATGGTAGGTGACGGCCTTGATCTCTTTGATCTGCGATTCTACCGGCGCACCGTTCAATCGGGCGTGGAGCACATCCTTCTCCAGGGTGAGGTCAAACGTGTCGAAGCCCAATCCTTCCACCTCGCCCAGGTAGAGCAGCTCTGCCAGAAATCCGACTAACAAACTCTCACGATCGGCGGTCTGGAGATCTATTTTTCGGCCCAGGCGCGGTCCCGTGCTTAATCGGGTCCCAGCCAAAACATACATGCCACGCGCGGCCTGCTCCAAGAGCGAAGACAGGTCGGGCGCCCAAATCTGCAACTCCCAATCGGCGGTGTGGGCGATCTCTCGGAAGCCGGCATCTCCTTCTCTTGCCATGATCACAGTATACCATCAGGCTGGGAGGGCTAGCCTTGCAGGAACGCTCTCTCCCCTCTATAATTGCAGCGTGGATAAGAGCCTTTTGAAAATTAAACTCAACCAACTCGAGGCCCGCCTGCAGGCAATTGTCGAGGGCAGCGCCTCGAAGCTCTTTCCTTTTCGAGGAGAGCGGTACGAGCTGGCCTCCAACCTGGTGGTGGCGATGAGAGCGGGCATCCACTCCGCTGGGGATGGCAGCTGGCTGGCACCGAATCTCTATACCCTGGTAGTTCACCCGGCAAACTCGCAATCCTTGAGTCAAAATCAAATCCTGCTGGGGGAATTGGCGGAGATGATCCGGCAAACAGGAAACGAGGCGGGTTTGCTTTTCCCTTCCCCACCGGTGATCAGGATTTGGGCCGATCAAGAGGTGGGTCCCGCAGAGATCAGGGTCCTGGCCGAGATCAGCGCACCACAAATTGGCGAGACCAGCACCCTGGCGGTTGAGCCAGACGGCCAGGCTGGATCGATCCCGGCCAACGCCTTCCTGATCCTGGAGGGAGCTCAGATATTTCCACTTAAAGGAATGGTGATCAATATCGGGCGAAGGTTGGACAATCACCTTGTGATCGATGTCGGTCTTGTCTCCCGAACCCATGCCCAGCTGCGTGCGATTAATGGGCGCTACGTGATCTTCGACCTGGACTCCACCGGGGGTACTTATGTTAATGGAAAACGCCTGCAACAATGTATGTTGTACCCGGGTGACGTGATCTCCCTGGCTGGTGTAAACCTGGTGTACAGCCAGGATGCCGACCTTCTATCCGCCGATGCCCCGGGGTCGACCCAGCCGATTAACCCGTTCCCGCCGGAAGCCTGACCTTAAAATTGTTATGAGCGGCTCCATCCTTCTAATTCTGCGCCTGGTTATGGCCTTGACTTTATATGCCTTTCTGGGGTGGGCATTATTAACCTTATGGCGGGATCTGAAACGCCAGAGTGAATTGGCGGCGGCGCGACAAACACCACCCATCACCTTATCGCGCCAGGCAGGGGAAGGTTCGACGCCCCATTATTTCACCTCACAGGAGATTCTGATCGGGCGCGACCCGGTCTGCGACTGCCAGATAGATGACATGACGGTTTCTGCCAGCCATGCCCGCCTGTCATACCATCATGGCCAGTGGTGGATTGAGGACTTGAATTCTACCAACGGCACCTTTCTCAATCAGGAGGCAGTCTTAATCCCCGTGGTGGTGACCTCAGGAGATGAGCTGCGCTGTGGCCAGGTTTTCTTTATGATCACAATCGGAGATTCACAGACGAATGAAACGAGCGTATAATATTCCTGCAATCAGAGGGTTAGCTGAACAAGGAGCTATTGGGTGCCTCAACTCGGCGTGATCGGCGGCTCGGGTCTTTATCATATGCCTGGCTTGCAGGAAATCCAGGAACAGGCTGTTATCACGCCCTTCGGCGAGCCAAGCTCCCCGATCGTTGTCGGGACGCTGGAAGGTCAACGGGTGGCTTTCCTGGCGCGCCATGGCATTGGTCACTATATCTCCCCCTCGGAAATCAATTATCGCGCCAACATCTTTGCCCTCAAGTCCCTGGGAGTGGAGCGCATCGTTGGCGTCAGTGCTTGTGGGTCGCTGCGCGAAGACTTCGCCCCGGGTGAGATTGTCGTCCCTGACCAGCTTTTTGATTTTACGCGGGGTCGCAAGCGCACCTTCTTCGAGGGTGGCCTGGTGGCGCATATCAGTGTCGCCGATCCATTTTGCTCCTACCTGTCCGATCAAGTGTGCGCGGCTGTCCAGGCAACCGGCGCCGCTGTACATAAGGGTGGTGCGTTCATTACGGTCGAAGGGCCGCGTTTTTCGACAAAAGCCGAGTCCAATACCTTCCGCGCCTGGGGAATGGCGGTGATCGGCATGACTACCAGCCCGGAGGCATTCCTGGCGCGTGAAGCCGAGATGTGCTATGCCGTCATGGCTCACGTCACCGATTATGACGTCTGGCATTCCAGTGAAGAAACCGTCACCGTCGAGCGCGTGATCGAGATCCTCCATCGCAACACCGAGCTCGCCCAGGACGCGGTCCGTAATTTAGTGCTCCAGCTCAAGCCCGAGCGCACCTGCGAATGCCCGCAAGCCCTGGCGACCGCGTTAATCACCGATCCCACGGCAATCCCCATCGAGACACTCCAGCAGCTGGGCTTATTGGTAGATAAATACCTCAAGAGATAGGGGATAAGGGAAAAGGAATAAGGGAGCAGGTTCTATTGCGAGAAAAGCTCCCAACCCCTTACTATCTTAGCCCCTTTTTTTCATCGCCAACACCCTTGCTCCGGAACTCCCTTACCCCCCTGCTCCCTGACCGTATCCAAGGCCGCTTACTCACCCTGGCAGGCATTTTTCTTGGGCTTTATTCGCTCGCCCTGACTCTTTCTCCGGCCGCAAGGGCGCGCTCCTGGGATGTGGAATACCGCTGGAGCCATTGGCCAGCATTCTTTGTATGGTTGCTTTTGTTTTTTATCGCCCATTGGCAGTCGAAGCGCTTCCTACCAAAACGTGACCCCTACCTCTTGCCGGTCGCTGCAGTGCTCAGCGGCTGGGGGATGCTGACCATCTGGCGGCTTTTGCCTGCTTTCGGATTGCGTCAAACGCTGTGGTTGGTAGTGGCGGCGGTAGTGTTGATCCTGGGTTTGCGTTTGCCCAATCACCTGGCTTTCCTGCGCCGATACAAATATTTATGGTTGACCGGTGGTCTTTTCCTGACCCTCCTGACCTTGCTGTTGGGTACAAATCCAGCCAGCGGGTCGAGCCCCCGGCTTTGGTTGGGTTGTTGTGGCGTTTATTTCCAGCCCTCCGAACCGCTCAAGTTGTTATTGATCGTTTACCTGGCTGCTTATTTCGCCGACCACCAACCCGTGCTGCGAGTCTCGTGGTCGAAGCGGGGGAATGACGCAGAGAGTGCGGAAGCCGGCACCTCTCAACCTTCCCGCTCCCCTTCCGCCCTGCTGGCCTTGCTTGCCCCGACAATCTTTATGACCGGTTTGACCATCCTTTTGTTATTGGTGCAACGCGACTTGGGGACTGCGACGATCTTCATCGTTCTCTTCGCTGCCATCACCTATGTAGCCACCGGCAGGGTATTTATCTTGCTGGTCAGCGCCCTGACTTTGTGTGTGGCAGGCGTGGCGGGTTATTTCCTGTTTGAGGTCGTCCGCTTGCGGGTAGACGCTTGGCTCAACCCCTGGTTGGATCCAAGTGGAGGGTCTTACCAGATTGTGCAATCACTGCTCGCCGTGGCCAACGGGGGTTTGGCGGGACGAGGTCCAGGTTTAGGGTACCCCATGTTGGTACCAATCTCTCACTCCGACTTTATCTTTACCGCGATCCTCGAGGAGAGCGGCCTGGCGGGCGCAATTGGTTTAATTGCCTTATTGATGTTAATCGTTGCCAGTGGTCTGCGCATATCTTTGAACGCGCCGGGTTTCTTCCGGCGATATTTGGCGGCAGGGCTGACGGTTTACCTGGTGTCACAGAGTGTGCTGATCGCCGGCGGCAACTTGCGTCTGCTGCCGTTGACTGGCGTTACATTGCCTTTCGTCTCCTATGGGGGTTCTTCGCTGCTGACAGCTTTCATTTCCTTGCTTCTATTGCTACAAATCAGCCAGAGCACGAAAACCGGTCCGGCATTGCTCGCTGATTCAAAGTCTCATCTTGGCCTGGCCGGCTTTCTCTACGGTGGGTTAGCGGCGGTGGCATTGGTGACGGGTTGGTGGGCTTATTGGCGCGGCCCGGCCCTATTGGATCGCACCGATAATCCACGGCGCTCGATCGCCGACCGTTACGTGCACCGGGGGGCTCTCCTCGACCGCCACAACAAACCCCTGGCTGCTACTGATGGCGATCCGGGCGAATTTACCCGCCAGTTCTTATATCCTCCTCTCGGCCCGGTGATCGGCTACACTCATCCGATCTATGGCCAATCTGGACTCGAAGCCAGCCTCGATCCTTACCTGCGGGGGATTCAAGGCAACCCTGGCCTCAGCGTTTGGTGGAATCATTTGCTCTACGGCCAACCCCCACCTGGGTTGGACGTTCGCCTCAGCCTCGATCTGGATTTACAGCGCACTGCCGACGAGTACCTTGGCGATCACGCCGGTGCTCTGGTTCTATTGAATGCTCAGAGCGGCGAGATTCTGGCGATGGCCTCCCATCCGGTTTTCGACCCAAACCAGCTGGACGCCGAGTGGGCAGGGTTGGTCGCCGACCCACACACACCTTTGCTCAACCGGGCCACCCAGGGGCGTTACCAGATAGGCGATGCCCTGGGATCATTGCTCGAAGCTGCCGTTCCAGGTCTTTCGAATGGTAAAGCCTCACCTTTACAGATCGCGCTTGCCGCTGCGGCCCTAAGTGCGGATGGCGTCCGGCCGGCGCCGCACCTAGCGATGGCTGTGGATACTCCTCAAACAGGTTGGACCGTCATGCCGCCAGATGGCGAACCTGAGCAAGGATTGCCGGCCTCCACCGCGCATGGGATCGTCACCAGCTTATCTGTAGAAGGCCGGCCGATCTGGCAGAGCACAGACATTGCGCCAGGCGGGCCAGAAGGAACCATCACCTGGTATTTGGGTGGGACTCAGCCTTCGTGGGGAGGAGCACCTGTAGCTCTGGCCGTCCTGCTCGAGGAGGGGGACCTGACCCTCGCCGAAGCGATTGGGCAAGCCATGCTGGAGGCTACTTTGGGAACAGAGTAGGTTGTGCTCGAGTCGAGGCAATTTACAGCAAAGATGCCAAGAACGCGAGGGGGATAAAATTAAACCTTGGATTGGTTGTCAGCCTGTGTGCTCTCGGATGGGGGCTTAGGTGAGAAGGCTTTTTCTAGCTCAGTGTTGACTGTGCGCAGGACGGAGAGCAGTTCGGCGCGGATCTTGGTTTCAACTTCCCCGCTGCGCACTCGCTCGTGCAGGTCCTGGAAGTCAGATTTGAGCTGTTGACCGGCCGGGCCCCCTTTGAATTCAGAAGCGGCCTGGCTCAAGGACCTGCCCAATTCTGCCATGCCAGCCTCGATTTCTTGCTGCAACTTCTTGCGTTCCTCGCTCTCCCAGGCGGTCTGGAAGAAGGTCTTCAGGTTCTCACCAAGGCTGCGAAATTCATCCGCCAGATCGCCGGGGGTGGATTCGGGATTGGTTTGGGTTGGTTCAGGCATATCGATTCTCCTTAATTGATCGGGACACGGATTATAAAGAGCTCACTGATTTTTTCCTCTTGTACCCCAATTATATTCATACTTCTTAAATCTTTGGGGGTAAAATGGAAACTTCAATCAGGTTAACCAGCAAGCTGTTGGATTCGGTTCTCGATCCCTGGCCAACAATCGCCTTCTGGTGCGCCACAGTTAAATTCGTTCTGATCGCCATAGGCTTGCTCTACACTGCCTACGGCGGCCTGGCCTGGATCGGCAAACGTATTACCAGGAGAGAGTAAAGCTCGCCGCTGAGGATAGCAGTATGAGCGGATTTTACACCGCTCCAGTCTAGATAATATGGGAGGTGCGTCTTAAAATTATGCAACTCGACAGTGGAAATAGCGTATATTGAATAGGAATCTGAACACAATCAATCTGGAGGTGAATGATGTTCCGCAAACAATTGCTGTTGATCTTGGCGATCCTCGCTCTAATGACCATGGCGTGTCGCGTTCTTGCGATGGTGCCTTCAGTAGAATATAAGGTTGGGCCCACGGTGACGGATGAGATCAATGTCCCTTTGTTAGCTGATCCCGGTGCAACCGCACGGGTGGAGCTGGCGTTTGGGGCCGGCGAATTGATTCTGAGACCTGGGGCAGAGGGATCCCTGGTAAATGGGAAAGCTACCTATAATGTGGCGGAGTTTAAACCCAACGTGACTTTAGAAGGAAACCAGGCACGCATTATCCAGGGTAACGGCCAGATCGAGGGTTACCCTAAAATCGCTGATAATTATCGCAACACATGGGATCTTCAACTTGGCGTTGCCCCATTGGACCTGAGTATTAAGGCCGGGGCTTATCAAGGCAGAATAGAACTTGGTGGGTTGTCCTTGAAGGGCTTACATGTCACCGATGGGGCGGCAGATGTCGAGCTCTCTTTTTCCGAGCCAAACCGGGTTGAGATGGAATCCCTGCGTTACGATTCCGGCGCCTCCAAAGTCACCTTATCAGGTCTGGCAAATGCCAACTTTACTTCAATGGAATTCAAGGGCGGTGCAGGCGATTATACTTTCAACTTCTCTGGTAAATTGCAGCGTGACGCCACGGTTTCCATCGAGTCTGGTCTCAGCAACACGACCATCATTGTCCCGGAAGGTGTGTCCGCTCGCCTTTCGGTAGACGGTGGTCTCACCAATGTGGAATTAGGCGGTCAATGGCAAGCCTCGGGCGGCGATTATGTCTTGTCTGGTGATGGGCCAACGCTCACCTTTATTGTCAAGATGGGCGCTGGTAACCTGGGATTGCGAAATCAATAAAAAAAACGTGGCCCGGCTAACAGTCGCCGGGCCACTAAAATAGATTGACTCGTACTGACTACTCCAATGCCTTGTAGCCGGGGCCTTTCTGGAAATAGTCATAGTTAGGCTTGATGTCGGGCGTCAGATCTACGACTTCTCCCTTGGAAAGGGTACGGGTATGCTCCACGTGGACTGGCTCCCCATGATGATTGGACCCATCGAAGACTTCGTCGAATCCAGGGGTTCCGGCGGGCATGCTGATCTTCTCGCCACCCTTGGCCTCGTAAGAGGTTGGCACTTCATCTTCGGTAAAGATGGCTTCGAAGGGGCATTCGGGGATGCAAGCCCCGCAGTCGATGCAGGTGTCTGGATCGATGTAAAACCATGGCCATTCGTCCACCGGCTTGCCGGGGACGATGCACTCGACAGGGCAAACATCGACGCACCCAGCGTCGCGTAGGCAAAGGCTGGTAATGATGTGGGTCATCGAAGGTACCTCCGGTCTGTGAAAAGGTTTTTTGAGGATTGCCGCCGGGTTAATTTTACCTCAAAACGGCACGCATCTCCTTGATTAGTCGAATAGTTTAATCGTTACATAGTCAAATAGTTGCTTCTTTCGACTGGTCATTTTACTCTGCGAATCGCCGGGCGACTTCTTCCCAATTGACGATATTCCACCAGTTGGCCACGTACTCTGGTCGCCGGTTTTGATACTTCAGATAATAGGCGTGTTCCCAAACATCTATGCCCAGGATCGGCGTCAGACCCTCCATCATTGGGACGTCCTGATTAGGCATAGAGAGTATGGTCAGCTTGCCAGCCTTGAATCCAAGCCAAGCCCAACCGCTGCCGAAGCGGCCTACAGCAGCCTGCGCAAAGGTGGTTTTGAAGGAAGCAAAGTCACCAAACGCAGTTGAAATCGCCTGGGCTAAAGCCCCGGATGGCTCACCGCCGCCATTGGGGGACATGACCTTCCAGAACAGGCTATGGTTGAAATGACCGCCTCCATTGTTGCGCACCGCGGTGCGAATATCCTCCGGCAGGCCATCCAGGTTGGTTACCAGCTCTTCCAATGATTTTCCAGCCAAGTGGGGATGTTTGTCTAACGCTGCGTTCAAATTAGTCACATAAGCATTGTGGTGCTTGGTATGGTGGATCTCCATCGTCATGGCATCGATGTGCGGCTCAAGGGCGTTGTACGCGTAGGGGAGAGGGGGTAGTTCAAAAGACATGATACACTCCTTAAGTATTTGTAAATTGAATAGGGTTGCTTTTTGCAAGCTTGTGAAGTAGCATATCGGGAAAACCGACTGGGAGAGATTGTAAACTTCGCCTAACCCTTTGTCAAGCTGCAACTCATTTAACTCATGAATGTTCCCCAACGCCGCCCTTTTGTGCCACCTGCCCTGGCCATCCTGTTTGGCATACTGGCCGTGTCAACAGGATCCATTTTTGTCCGTTATGCCCAGGTTTATGCGCCGTCTCTGGTGATAGCAGCCTACCGATTGGTTCTGGCGACGTTGATCCTCGCTCCGCTGGCTTTCCTGCGGTACCGGGCGGAAATCCGCCGCCTGCAAGGGTCGAAAATTGCCCTGGCGTCTCTATCCGGCTTCTTCCTGGCGCTTCACTTTGCGACCTGGATCACTTCGCTAGAATATACAACCGTGGCCAGCTCGGTCGTGTTGGTTTCTACAGCACCGATGTGGGTGGCATTGCTTTCGCCATTGACGATAAAGGAACCGCTAACTCGCCTGATCTTATTCGGCATGGGGCTGGCACTCCTGGGGAGCATCATCATAGGTTTGAGCGATACATGCTCCTGGGGTGATATGCGGCTCGTTTGTCCGTCTTTGAAGGAGTTTATCCGCGGCCGTGCCTTCGTGGGCGATTTTCTGGCCTTAGTGGGCGCCTGGATGGCCGCCGGATACTTGTTGATCGGGCGCCGATTGCGTGCCGGGATGTCACTGGTCCCATACGTCTTCGTTGTCTATGGAGCGGCTGCGCTTGTCCTGGTCGCCATCATGCTCGCGGCTGGCCAAACGCCCTGGGGTTACCCGCCACTGGCAACCGTCTGGTTTCTCCTGCTGGCGCTGGTTCCTCAACTCTTGGGACATTCTACCTTTAATTGGGCGCTGGGTTATCTCTCAGCAGCCTTTGTCTCGATTACCTTGCTGGGCGAACCGATCGGTTCGACCATATTGGCTTACCTGCTTCTCCAAGAGGCGCCTACGGGTCTCAAGATTTTTGGTGCTATACTTATTCTGGCTGGTATTTATGTCGCATCCCAAAGTGGGGCGAATCCACCCACAATGGAGTTATCTGATTGACAAAATTTGGACATCAATCGTGACCAGAAAGTATTCCCACCAGGTGGGTCGCCCAAAGCCAGAGTCTGTTATTGAAGAGCCGCGCTCCTGGATAGATGGCCTCCTGCGTTTTCTGACTAACTTTGAACGCTTCTCCTGGGACCTCGGCGGAGTGGCGTGCCTGGCGTTGGCCTTGATGACTCTGCTGGCGCTTTTCAAGCTCACGGGGGGTGTTATGCTCACCTGGTGGACGAGTATCCTGCGCCTGTGGTTCGGTTGGGGCAGTTTCCTGTTTGTGTTGATCGCGGCTATAGCCGGAGTGGCGATGCTGCGCCGGCGGGCAAACGCTCCATTGAATATCCCCTGGGGGCGCGTGCTGGCCTTGGAGATGGCGGCATTCGCCGCCCTGGCGCTCTTAACCGTGCTGGGTGGGATTTCGGTGCAACGCGCGGCCCAGGGCCTCGATGGCGGATTAGTCGGTTGGGGACTGGCTGAGTTGGTGAGGATGGTCATCAAGCCAACCTGGCTGCTGGAAGTGGTTTTGAGTTTTCTGTTTTTATGGGCGGCTTTTGCTGGTCTGGGTTTAATCCGGCCCTTGACAAAGATGGTGCTCGAACGAATGGAAGGGCAGTCGGGAAATGATCTGGAACCTCTCGGGGTAGGAAGAGGGGTGATCAATGAGGGTGTTGCAGAGCCCGGGATGGCTGCTGGTGAATCTGCCAAGAGAAAACTTCCCCATCTGCCGGCTGAATACCGTAAGAAATTCAAGATCCAGGTGCGGGATGAAGAAAACCTCCCGCCCCCTGTACGTGACGAACGACTGCCAGCCCTGGATTTATTATTGAATGAGCAGACCGTCCGCCCCGACGAACGCAATATCAATCTGACTGCCGGGCTGATCGAGAAGACGCTGGCGGAGTTCAGCATCCCGGCCAAGGTGGTTGGGTTTCGGATTGGACCGACTGTGACGCAGTTTGCAGTCGAGCCGGGGTTCGTGGAGAAGCCTGGGAGCGAAGATGAGGTAATCCGCCAGAAGGTAAGGGTGGCGCAGATCGCCTCCCTGCAGCGCGACCTGGCGTTGGCGCTCTCGGCCTCCAGCCTGCGCATCGAGGCCCCGGTGCCTGGTCGCCCGTATGTGGGCATCGAAGTGCCTAACTCCCGGTCAACGGTGGTGCGCTTAAGGCCGATCCTGGAGACGGAGGCCTTTTACAGGTTTGGCTCGCCCTTGACGATCGCTCTGGGTCGCGATGTTTCCGGTCAGGCGGTGGTTGCTGACCTGGCGAGCATGCCTCACTTGCTCATTGCGGGCACGACAGGTTCGGGCAAATCGGTTTGCATTGCGGCATTGACTGCCTGCCTGGTGATGAACAACACCCCGCAAGACTTGCGGTTGGTGATGATCGATCCCAAGATGGTGGAACTGGTGCGCTTCAACGGCCTCCCGCACCTGTACGGTAAGGTTGAGACCGATCTGGAGCGCATCTTAGGGGTGTTACGCTGGACGGTGGCAGAAATGGACCGCCGATACAAGATCCTGGAAGCCACCCATTCCCGCAATATCGACTCCTTTAATCGGAAAACCCGCCGCCGGCGGGGTGAAGAACCTCTACCGCATATCGTGGTGATGATCGATGAGCTGGCAGATTTGATGATGTCGGCTCCTGAACAGACAGAACCGGCCCTGGTGCGTTTAGCTCAGATGGCGCGCGCCACTGGCATTCACCTGGTCGTGGCCACACAACGACCGAGCACGGATGTGGTCACCGGCTTGATCAAAGCCAATTTTCCGGCGCGCATTTCGTTTGCTGTGGCTTCATCGGTGGATTCGCGCGTGATTTTAGACCTGAGTGGGGCAGAATCGTTGCTCGGGCGTGGGGATCTGCTCTTCCTGCCGCCCGAAGCGGGCAGCCCAATCCGGGCCCAAGGTGTAATGGTCACAGACCAGGAGATCGAGCGGGTGATCACCTTCTGGCAGCGCTCCTCCCCAGCAGAGGAAGATATATCGCCGCCCTGGGAGGACCTGCTTGAAGAAGAGGCTCTCCTGGCAGAGAAGGACGATCTGATCGAAAAAGCGATCGCCATCGTGCGCGAGGGGCAGCGCGCCAGCGCCTCATTCCTCCAGCGCCGCCTGCGAATCGGTTACCCACGCGCAGCCCGCTTAATCGATGAACTGGAAGAGCTGGGGGTGATCGGTCCCGCTCTCGGTGGAGGTCGTGAACGTGAGGTGTTGATGGGACCGCAAGAAGAATAGATCGCTTGACAGTCCTGTCGCCATAAGATAGCATATCGGTAACACTTATTCAGAGAAAGGTTGGATATCCTTCGTGGAGCAAGTGACGGAAAAGAACAACCAGCTAACTTTAACAGAACAGATGCGGGAGCGCTTCAAGGGTATCCTTGATCCCATCGGGGCATTCCTCAATCACCTGGGGTTGATGCCGAATACGATGACCATCCTGGGGTTGGTTGGTAACACCGCAGGTGCCATATTTCTGGCACAGGGGAAGATGACGCTGGGGGGCATTCTGATCCTAGCGATGGGGCCGGTTGATGCCCTGGATGGGACCATGGCCCGCCTGCGAGGGGAATCCAGCAAGTTTGGCAGTTTCATCGATTCGGTCACCGACCGTTACTCGGAATTGGTCATCTTTGGGGGGCTGTTGTTCTATTTTATTCAGCAGGGAAACTGGTTGGCTGCTCTCCTTACCTATGCCGCCTCCATGGGCGCGGTGTTGGTATCCTATGTGCGCGCCCGTGCCCAATCCCTCGGTTATGACACCAAAGTAGGCCTGCTCACCCGGATGGAGCGTTACCTGGTGCTGGCGCCGGCCCTGGTTCTCAACTTTCCGCTAATCGGCTTGGGGATCATCGCGCTTCTGGCAAACCTGACCGCCTTCCAACGCATCATGGATATACGGCGCCAGACGCGTTCAAGATAACTTTATAATATTAGGACTTACGCAGTTGGAATGAGGATGGGGGGTGTTTGGGCGGGCAACGCCCGCCCAAACACCCCCCCAATCCCCACATCTGCGTAACTCCTAAATATGCTAATGTAATAAAGGAGGCATAAGGGAAAATGGGTTTCAAGATAGGACCATTAACGATATATTATTACGGCATCATCCTGATGCTGGGTGCCGTGGCAGCCGCCTGGCTGGCCGCGCGGGAAGCGCGTCGCCGCGGAGAAAAAAGTGACCTTGTTTGGGATGGGTTGGTATGGGTTTTAATCGGGGGCATCCTGGGTGCGCGCATCTGGCATATCCTCACCCCACCTGAGTCGATGGTGGCTGTCGGGCTCACTACCAGGTACTACTTGCTTCATCCTCTCGATGCGATCAATATCAGGAACGGAGGCCTGGGCATCCCTGGCGCGGTTATCGGCGGGGTGCTGGCTCTGTACTTGTTCACCCGCAAACGCAAGCTGGTTTTCGCCGTGTGGTTGGATATCGTCGCCCCGGCCCTGGCATTAGGCCAGGCCATCGGGCGCTGGGGTAATTACGTCAACCAGGAACTCTATGGAAAGCCGACAGATTTGCCCTGGGGAACTTACATCGATCCACAAAACCGCTTGCCAACCTTCGCTGATCAAGAGCGCTATCATCCACTCTTCCTTTATGAATCCATGTGGAACTTTGGCATCCTCGTCCTCTTATTATGGATCGAGCGCCGATACAAGGCACGTTTGAAAGCCGGCGATTTGTTCCTGGTTTATTTGATGGCTTATCCCTTGGGGCGTTTCGCCCTCGAATTTCTCAGGCTCGATCCTTCGCAAGTGGGTGGGATTAACGTTAACCAGTTCACGATGTTGCTGGTAGCTGTGCTTTCTGTGGGGGCGTTCGTCTGGCGCCATCGCAAACAGGCGGGGTCAACGGTTCAACCTATGGACGTGCAAGAATAAAACCATTATTTGACAATGATCGTTACCGAAGGCCTGAGCAAACAGTTTGACGGGTTCTTAGCAGTCGATGGGGTCACCCTGCAGGTCGGGGCGGGTGAGGTTTTAGCGCTGCTCGGACCAAACGGCGCGGGAAAGACTACCACGGTGCGCATGCTGACCTCGATCTTGCGCCCTACCAGCGGTTGGGCACGCATCGCCGGGTATGACGTGGTGGGCCAACCTGCCAAGGTGCGCGCTTCGGTCGGCGTACTGACCGAACAGCATGGCTTGTATGGTCGCATGCCATCTTTCGAATACCTGGACTACTTTGGCCAATTGTATGGCATGGATTTGGCTACCCGCCGGAACCGCGCCCGGCAACTGCTGGGGGAATTTGGTCTTGCGACAGTTGAACAGCGCCGGATCGGCCAGTTTTCACAAGGGATGCGCCAGAAGCTCGCCCTGGCGCGTACTCTGCTGCACAATCCACCGGTGCTATTGTTAGATGAGCCAACCTCTGCCATGGACCCGGAAAGTGCGCGCCTGGTGCGCGATGCAATCCACGCCTTGCGTTCGGCGGAACGGGCGATCGTGATTTGTACCCACAACCTGGCCGAGGCCGAAGAGTTAGCTGACATGATCGCCATCATCCGCCGCGGCAAGATCATCGCCCAGGGATCTCCGGCTGCCCTCAAGCACAGTCTGCTCGGTCCGCCTGAATACGAAGTCCGCCTTGGATCGCCTCAAAACCTGCGAAATCTTAAATTACCCCTGGGTCTAAAGCTCAGTGAGTGGGGTCCAGATTGGTTGCGCTATCAGACGGTGCATCCCAT
>Ga0209751_10001170_pt1 | contig 27233 bp, 28 predicted proteins | sample RifCSP13_1_FD_184019 | JGI IMG/M metagenome (GOLD analysis project Ga0209751, IMG submission 184019) | Soil microbial communities from Rifle, Colorado - Rifle CSP2_sed 13_1 (SPAdes) (version 2) | ecosystem: Environmental > Terrestrial > Deep subsurface > Rock core/Sediment | place: Rifle...
AAGCGGGTGGGGGTGGGGACGTAGAAGGACGAACAGCAGGATTGGGGGAGGCCGAGTCCGGCGGAGGGAGGGCAGGAGAAACCGCTATTTACGACTTCAGTGGAGTAGCAAACAGGACGGCAGGCAGTGGCTGGGGGAATGGGACAAGGAGGGAGAGGGGAGGGAGAGGGTAAGGAACAGCAAATTTGGGTGGCGGATAAGCAGGAGTAATTGGTGTTTGGGGTACCGCCGGTGAAGCCGCAAAAAGCAACATCTCGGCAGGAAAGGTAGGCGGTGTTGGGGCAAGGGGGGAGAGGGGTAGGAGAAGGGCAGCAATATGGTTGGGCAGAGCCGCAGCTGGTTATATCGTAGTAGCAAGCCGGACCGGCGACACTGGAACAGCTGGTGCATTGGGCAGAGACATTTGAGAGTAGAAGAGTGTAAGAGTAGAAGAGTGTAAGTAATATGAGTAATAATTTCATAAATTGAAACCTAGGAGGGTGAGGCCCAGGATGCGGACGCCGATAGCGTTGAGAGTGACTAATGCCAGAGAGATTAAGGCTAGTCCGGCCAGGGCCGATCCGAGAAGCTCTTGGGCGGACTGGATGGCTTTGGGGTCGCCCCGGGCTGATGTGAATTTAAAGGCGGCGTAGAGGATGAGAAGCAGGGCGATGGGGCCGCCGAGGCGGACTGACCAGGCCAGTAGAGCGGAGACGGTGGTTTTGCCAGCTAGTGACCCGGAACTATCATCCGCGTAGGGCAGGCAGCCGATGGGGGTTTTGATTCCTGGCTTGGATCCTATTGTACAAAGAGGGGAGATGGAGGCGGGAACTATGGGGGAAGTGGGGGTGGGAAGGGGGGCGGTGAGGATGGAGCAGGAAAAGCGGGGACTGGTACTACAGTTTGAAAGAGTAGAACAGTATGTATCTGCTGGTCCGCAGAGGCTGGAGTTGGTGCAAGCACAATCTGAAGGACTGACGATGCGACATCCGCCGAGGGTGGGGCTGCAGATGAAATAGTCGGATGTTTGGGCGGAGACGAAGTTAGTGAATAGTGAATAGTGGATAGTGAATAGAAGGAAAAGTACGAGAAGAAAATGGGACATGAGGACATTATATAGGGATTGGGAGCAAGTGCTTAGTGATTAGGGGCGATAGATGGAACTGCGCCAGTCAATTTTCCAGATGATGACGGTTTTGGATGGGGTGTCTATTTCATAAACTACACGGGTATTTCCAATCCTGAGTCTATACCCGCGACTCATACCGGAGAGTTTATCCAGGTTGGTGGGGGCAAAGGGGTCGCGGGCCAAGGTGTCTATCTTGGCTGAAATTTTGATTTGGGTTTTTCTGTCTAACTTTTTGATGAGAAAATTTTCAACCTGAGATTTGAGGGTAATTTGGTACATGTTTTACAGGCCGAGTTTTTTTTGACTTTTTCCCAGGGGATGAAGTCTTCGGGTTTGGCGTTTTTTTTCATCTCCCTGATTTCCAGGACGTCTATGGCGTCTTGAAGTTTGTCAACAAGTTCCTCGTATTGGGTAACGTCGAGCATGACACTAACTAGCTTGTTACGGTTGAGGATGTAGACGGGGCCTTCGTCTCTGGCCAGTTGGGCGATCAGAAGAGGATTGGAACGTAGATCAGTAAGGCTTTTTAATTGAGTACTTAACATGGTATTTAAATACTAACTTAAATTGAGTATTTTGTCAATGGTACAATGGTGAGGTGAGAAAGAAACTGGCCATTTTGGTAATAGTGGGATTGGTGGTGGTTGGTGGTGTGAAGGCTGAAGAATGTGATAATCCGGGGGGGTTGTCTGACTCGGGGGTGATTTCGGGGTGCATATCTAAATATGAAGGGATACTCACGGCGATATCGAGTGCGAATACGACTAACCGGGGTGAGTTGAAGCGTCTTAATGACCAAATCACAAATCTCAAAGCACAAATAAATTTGTTGGAGAAGCAATTGGAAAAGCTGGCTAAGAATATTTTTGATCGGGAGGTGAAACTGGGGGTGAAACAGGAACTATTGGCTGCCAAAGTGAAACAGGACTATATCCGGAAAAGGGACCAGCCGCTACTTTTGGTATTGTTTTCCAGCCAATCGGCGAACCAGTTTTATAGGGATGTGGCATACAGAGAGATGTTGGCGGCTAATGACCGGGGGATAATTGCAGGAGTAGCGGGGGAGATACATGAATTGAATGTTCAAAGTTCAAGGCTCAATGTTCAAAAACAAAATTTGGCGGGATTGAAAAAAAGGGTAGATAGCCAGGCTGGTTTTTTGGCTAAGGAAGTAGAAAAGGCGGATAAGTATGTGGCGGATTTGTCCGGTAAAATATCGGCGTTGTCTGCCCGCCAGCAGCAGCTGTTGGCGGCTAAGACCGGGACTTATGCTACTACGGTTGGGGACGTGCCGCTGGCTGACGATCCGGCGGCCAGACCGGATTACAATCCAGGGTTTTCTCCGGCTTTTGCCGGATTTTCGTTCGGGGCACCACATTTTCGGGGTATGAGCCAGTATGGGGCGTTCGGACGGGCCAAATCTGGACAAAACTACGAGGCTATTTTGCGAGCTTATTATGGGGACGTGCGGATTGCGGATGTGAATACATCCTTGACGATTAAAACCAGCGTGGGAGCGATGGATTTTGAGAACAGATACCTGCGAGGGATTGCGGAAATGCCGTCCCAATGGGCCAGCGAGGGAGGAATGGAAGCTTTGGCTGCGCAGGCGATAGCGGCCAGGAGTTACGCTCTGGCTTATACTGGGTGGCGAATGGGGAACCAGAACACCAAGACTACTATTTGTGTGACGGAGGCGTGCCAGGTATGGAAGTCGTCTAAGGCGGATAATCCGGGGGCGTGGGCGACGGCTGTATCCGAGACACGGGGGAAAATATTGGTGGGTAACGGTTCGGGAGAAGTGGTAAACGCGTGGTACGCTTCGACGTCGGGGGGATACCAGGATAGCTACTCCAGCTTGGGGCACACGACGCCGGGGTTTTGGGATACGACTTCGGATTGGACGACCTGGGCTACGGGAGCGTGGGAGGTGCGGGGAGGATCCCCGTGGTTTTACAAAGGGTGGTACAGGAGCCGGAGCGGAAAAACTTGCGGGCGCAATCATCCATGGCTTTCTATGAGTGAATTTTCGGATCTAGTAAATGCTGCGATAGTGGTAGCTAACGGTGGGGATGCGAGTGGGATATATCCTGAAGATGTGAGGAGCTGTCTGGGTGGGAATGACAGTCCATGGAGCAAGGACAGGATGGCAGTTGAAGCTGATAAATATGGGGGAAGGGTGACAAATATCACCAACATATCGGTTAAACACAGCAGCGGAGGGTATACTGACAAGATCGTATTGCAGACGAACAGGGGAGAGGTGGTAATAGCGGGCGCAAATTTTAAAAAAGCGTTTAATTTACGAGCCCCTGGGATGCTGGCTTTAATGTCAGGGTTATTTAATGTTGAGAAAAAATAGTAGAATGGGGGGAATATGGCGGAAGTGTATGAAAGTAAAAAAGCTACGGCGGGTAAACATGAGTTTGTGCCTAGGGAGACGGTGGATGAGGTGCTGGAGCGGATAGGGGAAATCAGGGGAAGGAAAAGCTTAGGGGGGGCGTATTGCGTGGCGCCGGGGACGGGGTTTGTGAACGCCCAGGGGGATGAAGAAGCGGTGCTACTGTTGCGGGCGCACCCGATCACCAACTTGAAGTGGATAGTAACTGCGGTAGTGATGCTGTTTTTGCCGGGGATATTGGTTGACGTGGGGGCATTTTCGCTAGTGCAACCCAAGTTTCTTTTAGTGGGACAGATGTTTTGGTACTTGATCGTGATGGCGTATATACTGGAGAGTTTTCTGAGCTGGTATTACTCGGTATTTATCGTAACTAATGAGAGGATTGTGGACATTGATTTTTATAATTTGTTATTTCGTGAAGTATCTTATGCGACTCTTAATCATATAGAGCAGCCGACGATGACGATGGGAGGGGTATTTGGGACCCTGTTTAGATTCGGAGAAGTAAAAGTGTCCACGGCCGCTGAGGAGTCCACCATAGAGGGGCACAATTTGCCGTATCCGGACGTGGTAGTGAGACTGATTTCGGAGTTATCAGAGGAGTTGGAAAAAAGGAGGGAGAGGGGAGAATGATCTACAACGCTGAGGTCTTAAGAGGCCTAGTTAATATTTCTTTTGGTGGAGTGGTGAAGTGGTTGGTGGTGGGAGGACTTCTCATGTATGTGGCGTTTGCGCTAGTGGTCGTTAAGCAGGTGGGAGTGATGACGGAGTCGGTAGAATCGGACGTGAATCCGGTGGTGAAGGCGCTCTCCTGGATACACCTGGTGGCGGCATTGGTGCTTTTGGCGGCGGGGATATATATACTGTAGGTACCATGGAAGTGAGTGTGGGAAAGGCGATGGGACAATTGGGCGGTGGGCGGTGGGCGCAGGTGCATGATTTTGTGCCCGAAGATGAGGTTAAGCTTATTCAAAGAGGGAGGCTGGTAGCTGTTCTTGGAGTGGAGGGAGGGGATGGGGGCGAAGAAGCGACTCCGGTGGAGACGGGACGGGAGGTATTGGCCCGGCTGCATGAGCTGTATTACGGGGAGGTAGAGGGCGGGGCGGGGGAACACCTTGTGAGGGCTATAGAAAGGGTGGGGAGTGAGATGGAGGAGGGGGGAGTGAGGGTCGAGGTGGTGGCGGTTGTCTTGATGGATGAGGTGATATTTGTTGCAGCATGGGGTGGGGGAGTGTGGACGAGAACACCTGAGGGAAAAGAGGGATGGATAAGTAGAGCTGGAGAGCAGGAGAGTGTAAGAGCTGGAGTGAAAAGTTTTAGTGGGAGGGGGAGGGAGGGGCAGGTGATTGTGATCGGGAATAGCCGGTTTTGGGAGGGGGTAGCTGTAGGAACCTTGCGGACTGCTGTGGCTCGGGGGGAAGGGGAGTGGGCGGAGGCGGTGGGAACGGTTCTACACGGCAATGATAGGGGGAGAGGAGGGGCGGGAGCTATAATTAAAATACAAGGTTTAAGATTCAAGATACAAGAAGAAAAACCTAGGCCGGAGGAGGTGGTTAGGCCGCAGGAAGTGAAAGAGAGGAAGGAGAGATGGTGGGAGAAGTGGGGGCGAAAGACTGGGCCTGTATATGTGGAGTATCGGGACAGGACGAAAGAAAGGAAGAAGCTTTTGATCGGGGGGTTAATGTTTTTGGTGATATTGGCAGCTGGAGCGGGAGTGGGTTGGGCGCGAAAAGTGCGGTTGGATAGGCGCAATAGCGTATTGGGGGTGGGGATCGAGGAACTGAGTGCCAAATTGGACGAAGTGAGCGGATTGTTGCCAATAAATCCCGTTAGAGCCAGGCAACTAGTCATGGAGGCGGGAGAACGTCTAGAAGAGTTGCGAGTGGGGGGAGCTGGAGATGAACGATGGGTGACACTTGAAAGTAAATATAAGCGATTAAAGGAGGAGGCTGGAGGGATAGTCAGGCCTAGCCCTAAAGAAATTATTGATTTGGGGCTAGTGAGGGAGGGAATGGTGGGGAAAAAAATGGTGAAAACTGATGAAAAACTGATGGTACTGGATGTGAAGGAAGGCAGGTTGGTGGAGGTAAACCCCAGTCGTGGAAGCGGGGAAGTAGTAGCTGGAGGAGAGATGTTTGCTGGGGCGAAGTTGATTGCGAGTTACCCGGGAAAATTGATGGTTTTATCTAATAAAGGGATTGCGGAATGTCCAATGGTCAATATCCAATGTTCAATAAGAGTAAATAGGGATGAGAGTTGGGGGGAGATTTCCGATATGGAAATTTGGGCGGGAAATATATACTTGCTGGGTCGGGATCAGGTGTGGGTGTATAGGGCGACCGAGAGCGGCTATGGCACTAAGAGTGCTTGGTTGGTGGAGCAGGCGGAGCTAGGGGGCAATATGGCGATTGACGGAAATATATGGATATTATCGAGAGCGGGAGAGCAGGAGAGTGTAAGAGTAGAAGTGAGAAAATACACAAGGGGGGTGAGGGAGGATTTTGGGGTGGTGGGAGTGGAGGACTTCGGAGGTGATGTGATATATACGGATGGGGAGGCGGAGAAACTTTATGTTCTAGATTCAGGTAATAGCCGAGTTGTGGTTTTTGGTAAAGATGGGCAATATGACAGGCAATATGTGTTGGACCAGGCTGGGGGTGCGAGCGATGTGGTGGTAGACGAAATAGGTAAAAAGATGTATTTGTTGGAGGGGAGTAAGATATGGGAGGTACAGCTTTAAATGAGAGTTGAGAATAGGAAAGCGAAGTTTGACTATGAGATCAGGGATAGGGTTGAGGCGGGGATACAGCTGTCTGGGCCGGAAGTAAAAGCGGCAAAGTTGGGACAGGTGGATTTTGGAGGAGCGCACGCCAAAATTCAAAGCTCCAAATTTAAGGGGCAACATGAAGTTTGGCTGGTGGGGATGCAGATTTTCCCGTATAAACATGCGGACAACACTAATTATGATCCGATGCGGACGAGAAAATTACTATTGCACCAAAAAGAAATATTGGGCTTACAAGTAAAAATGCGGTCGGCGGGGCTGACCTTGATTCCGACTGCCTTGTATACGAAAAGCGGATTGGTGAAAATTGAACTGGGACTAGCCCGCGGGAAGAGGAAGTATGAGAAGAGAGAGAAAATTAAGAGGAGGGATTTGGCGCGTGAGACAAGCGGATAAATTCGGCGCGCATTAATGCGTCGTGGCCATGAAGACCGTGCTGTTTCTTTAGTTTATTGTCGTATATTTCTACCATGCGAGCAGGTGTTTTATGCAAACGCCCAAGTACTTTTTGGGCATCGTTGCGGACGGTTTCCTGGTCGGTGATGTATGTGCGTCTTTCCATAGTGGAGATGGGGGGAGTTGAACCCCCGTATGAATTAGGATTGAAACACGTTTGTACAAGCTTGTTGTTTTTGGTTAGTTTGGCTTATTTCTGATGAGGTCTAACCGGACCTAACAGATGGCACCTCGATTGGTTGTCGCCTCTATCTTGCAGTCGAGGAAGCAAAAAGAGACGTCTCATCCGAGCTTAAGCGATTGCGTACGCGGGACGAGAGATAAAGGGATTGATTTTAGCAATCAGTCCCTCTACGCGTGCTTTTAAATTAGCACTTGTGTTTGAGCCTGTTTTACGAGCTTGACTCAAGCTCGGCTTGACGTGTTTTCAAAGGGCTAACTCAGCGAATCCCGTCATCCCCTGACAGGCCTTATTATACCGCAAAATAGCAAGTTTTGCTATACCTCATTATAGTGAGGATGTGGACATTTTAGATTTGGTATTTCCTAAAAGATGTGTGAATTGCGGGAGGTGGGGGGAGTATGTGTGTGAAGAGTGCCAGGTGGGGATGTGGGAAGAGGAACAGATTTGTCCGACTTGTTGCCGAAATTCTCGATATGGGGAGAGGCATAAATATTGCCGGGGGGAACTAGAAGGGCTAACGTGTCTGTGGGCGTATGAGGGAATTGCTCGCAAGCTAATTACGAAAGCTAAGTATAGTGGACAATTTGACGTCCTAGAATTTCTAATTTCTAATTTTCCTTTCGACTCCGCTCAGGGTGAGCAATTTTTTTATTTCAAGAAATTTTTAGAAACAAATCCAATTATTGTGCCGGTGCCGTTACACCCAAAAAGGGAGAAGGAGAGGGGATTTAATCAAGCCACAATAGTGGCTTCGTTGATCGCAAATCGTTATTCGCTGGTCGTAAAAAATCTGTTGACTAGGGTGAAGGATACAGGGAGACAGGTGGGGAAGAAACGAGAGGAGAGGTTAAAAGCTATGAGTGGCGCATTTGAGCTAAGTCGTGATACGCCATACGTGATACCTAATACGATTTTATTGGTGGATGATGTGTGGACGACGGGGGCGACATTGCGGGAGTGTGCGAAAGTGTTGCGAAGGGGAGGGGCAAAACAGGTTTGGGGATTGGTTCTGGCGAGATAATAGCGGAGGATGTGGGAGTCGAACCCACCGAACGCTTGCGCGTTCATGGTTTAGCAAACCATTGCCTTAGCCGATCGGCATATCCTCCAGTAGCTTTGATTTTAACAGAGATTCTGGCCACGTTCAGCGACTGGCTTAAATCGTTTGATATAGTTAAATATTAGACATTGTGCCCACCCACCCACTTGACTTCCCACTTTCCTAAAGACTACACTGGACTCAGATGGCCAAAAAGTCTGTTTCCAGCCCCCTACCCTTGTTTTTATCGATTGCTCTCATGGTCGCTGGACTTTTTGCCTCAGTTCTCCTTGTCAAACAATCTCAAAGAATTACCACTTCCGCGGCGGAACCTCTTGTTTTAATCTCTCCCAACGGCGGTGAGTCTTGGCAACGCGGCCAGACCTATCAGATCAGATGGAGACAAACTCAAAAACAGGCTTCAACTTCGTTATTTATTTACACCAGAAACGGTTCCACAGATACCTACATCGGCGCCATCGCCTACAACGTTAGTAACGTCTTGGGCACCAACGCTTATTCCTGGACAATACCCTTGCCTGGTAGTGCTGCTTCAATGCCGCCTGACGGTAGCAATATTATCGTTTCAGTTGCCCAATACAACCCCAGCGGTAAAAAAATGTATGAAGATAAAAGTAATAATCCATTTACCATCTCCACCCCCAAGCCCACTCTTACCTCTCCCAACGGCGGCGAAATATGGCAGCGTGGTCAAACTTATCAAATCACCTGGAATCAAACCATTAAATTGGCTTCTACAGCATTGCTTATTTATACTCGGAACACTTCAGGAGATACCTACATCGGCGCCATCGCTTACAATGTGAGTAACAATGTAGGTTCAAACAGTTACTCCTGGACTATCCCCCAGTTAGGCGGCGCCCAAACCACTCCCCCAGACGGAAATAACATCATTGTTTCTGTAGGTCAATATAATTCTAGTGGTCAATTAGTAGCCGAGGACAAAAGCAATTCCACCTTTACAATAACGACACCAAAACCTGTTGTAACTTCCCCCAATGGTGGTGAAACTTGGGAACGTGGTAAAACCTACAAAATTACCTGGAATCAAACAGTCAAGCTCGCCTCTACTGGTCTATTTATCTACACCCGAGGTACAAGTGGCGACGCTTATATCGGTGCTATAGCCTACAATGTCAGTAATCTGGTCGGCACCAATAGTTATTCCTGGACCATTCCTTTCACGGGTGGATCAGCTTCGACTCCACCTGACGGTAGCAACATTATCATATCGGTTGGTCAATACAACTCAAACAGCCAGTTGGTAGTCGAAGACAAAAGTGATTCTCCCTTTACTATCACCACTCCCAAACCCACTCTAACTACTCCCAACGGTGGAGAAGTGTGGACCCGTGGTAACACTTATAAAATTACCTGGAATCAAACTGCAGCCTTCAATAGTACCGGGTTATTTCTTTACACCCGCAGCTCAACTGGAGTAGACACATATTTAGGGGCCATCGCATATTACGTCAGTAATCTCATTGGCGCCAATTACTACAATTGGACTATTCCCGCGCTTGGGGGTCCAGTTACCACCCCTCCTGACGGAAATAACATTATCGTCTCTGTCGCCCAATACAATTCAGCTGGTAGTCGTGTCAATGAAGATAAAAGTGATAACACCTTCACTGTTGTCTCGCCGTAACCTCCCCTCTCTCAGATCTGCATATATTCTAGGAGTGGAGTTTGTGTCCAGGTAAGCCAGCTAGGCTCAGGCCCACGATGAGATAGATATATGAAAACATCGTGGGTCGTTTTTTTTGAGCCCCCGATGGGGGCTTTTTTAATGCAAGCCGAAAAGCATGATCAATGGTAAATATCCGCTTTATTACTGCCACAACAAGCACTGTCCCACTCCAAAAAAGTCTACATCTCGCGTCAACTCCCGGGTTTTCGAACACCAAATTATCGCCTATTTTCGAGTTAATTGGTGAGGATACCCTCGAAAATCAGGATCAAGTGCTCCCTGGGCGAATCGAACGCCCATCAATGGATCCGGAATCCATTACTCTGTCCGTTGAGCTAAGGGAGCGCGGCGGTGGGGGCGAGATGGTGTGCGGCGCTTCGCGTCCTCCGTTATCCCGCCCCTATTTTGAAACTGCGTTATTGCGGTGGGGGCGAGATTCGAACTCGCGTGCCCGCAAAGCGGACCCAAGGTTTTCGAGACCTGGCAGATGAACCACTACTGGACCCCACCCCTCGACAAGCTCAGGGCAAGCCTTGTGCACCCAGACCGAATCGAACGGTCATCAGAGCTTCCGCAAAGCCCTATTCTATCCGTTGAACTATGGGTGCCCTTCGACAAGCTCAGGGCAAGCTTGCGAGCTAATTTTACCATCGGGAGCCTATTCCAGGGGGAATTTGGAGGCGAGCCAGACGCCGGCTCGGTCGAGGGGGGTGGCCTTTGGTTTTTCCATAAGGACGTATTGGGAGAGAATGTCCTCGATGGATTTGGGCTTGAGAGTATGGAGAAGGAGGTGGAGGCGGGGGGGAAAACGATATGGAGTGTCGATGACGAGCAGGGTTTGGCCCCATTTGTCTTCTAGCCACCAACGGGTAATTTCTTCGAAGCGGTAGAGCTGGTCGTGGGCTCTTATTCCTAAAGAGGTTATGGAATAGCTGGTATTTTGAGGGGGCGTGGTTGACCAGAGATAATAGGCAAAGGCTAGGGCGGCGATAACACCTATAAGCATCCATTCGCCGGCAAAAACCAGGATAAGGCCGACTAGGCCGGCAATTGCCCCGGCTGTGGTTAGGAGCTGGCGGGAATGGGGGCGGAAGGGGCGGACGGGGGCTTCCCAGGTAAGAAGGACTTTTTCGGGAGTGAGAGGTGGCATAATATTAATATACCAGAAAGGATAAAGAAGGGAAGCGACCAGAGGAAGGCTGGGACGTAGATGAGGGAGTTGATGAGGGTGATGAGGATGATTAAGAAAATTGATCGGGAGGGGGGGGAGGTGGCGGAGGGGGCAAGGCTGGAACTTAGAAGATAGAAGAAGGTGATGAAGGTAAGAGCCAGATCGCTCGCGGAAATATGGGGAGTTAGGGTTACGGCCAGGGGGATGGCGATTGGCCAAAGAGAGGTCCAGGGCAATGTCCGGGATATAAATTTCAAGTAAATGAGAAGGAGAAGATAAAGACAGATGATGATAAAGGAGGCGAGACGGGGTGGAGTGGGGAGGAGAAGCAGGAAGGAGTAGAGTGAGGAGAGATAGATGTGGTTGGTGCCGGTGGCGGGGTTCTCGGTGGATTTTATAAAGGAAGGATAGTTGAGTAGATCGGCGGGGGTGGTAGCGGTAAAACCTATGAGGGTTAAGAAGACGAGCGAAGTGAGAAGACCCAGGGAGAATTTAAGTTTGTGGGGGATGAGGACGAGGGTGACGGGCAGGAGAGAGAGGAGAAGATGGGGCTTGATGGCAAATAGGCCAAAAAATAAACCTGACAATAGCGGACGATTTTGGCGCAGGGAGATATATATAACAAGTAGAATAAGGGCCAGGAAAATGGATACTTGACCAACCCAAAGGGAATGAAAGAAGGGGTAGAAGGAAAGTGGTAGAAGCGGCCACAAGGGGTAGCGGACGAGGTGGGGGAAGGCATATCGGCCTAGGAGAGTGAGAGTGGCCAAGAAAAGTAAATTGAGAAGGAAAAACGTCCAATAGGCGGGGATAATCGGCAGAAGGGAAAAAGGCAGAAACATGAGGGCGGCGAATGGGGGATAGCGGAACGGTAGCAGGGGTTGGGAACTGATTTCCCGTTGGGCCTGGAGTTGGTTTTTGAGGTTGTAGAGGGACAGGTGAGATTTGACTAGGCGGCCACCGACGAGATAGGCGGGAAAGTCGGATCGGGCTATATGGCTGGGGTGGGTGAGATATAGAATGGTGACGGCTAAAAAAAGGACGGCAAAAAGGCAGATGTATAGATTGAGGGTGTGGGAAAGGAAGCGGCGAATCATAGTGGGACGATGTCGTGTTTTTTTATAAAAGCACGACCAGAACCAGACTTAAGATATTTTTCGAAATTAAAAGCGGTGTACTTGTTGGAAAAGGCAAAGTAAGAAACTAATTTGATTGGTCTGCGGTTTTTAGTGGCAGGAATATATCCATTGTTGTGACGAATAATTCGATCTTTGAGATCGTCGGTGCAGCCAGTATACGTAGTTTGGTCTTTACAAAGGAGGATGTAGACGTAGTGCATGATTAAGTTGACTTCGCATCTTGCTTCGTCGGACTGAAAGCGGACCTTGTCTCGCCGTAGCCTTAGCTGAAATGCGGGCGAAGCCCGCCTTCGTCCCGACGAAATCGGGACTTCGGCGAGGCGAAGGCGGAAGGGGTGGGATTCGAACCCACGGTCCCGCAAAGCGGGACATTGGTTTTCAGGACCAACGCACTAGGCCTCTATGCGACCCTTCCAAACTTTAGGAAATTATATCAGTGAACAGCTATAATTTGGTGATGGTGGGGAAAAAAAATGTTTGGTTGTGGATAGTTGTGTGGGTGGCCTTTTGGCTCAGGGGATATTGGATGTTGGACCCGGATTTTGGGTGGCATGTGCGAATGGGAGAGGTGATTTTGGAGTCGGGAATACCTCTGACTGACCCGTTTTCGTATACCATGGCCGCATTTCCGTTCGTGGATCACGAGTGGTTGACGAATGTACTGATGTATTTGGGATATAGAAGTATCGGGATGGTAGGCCTGGCGGCGGTGTTTGCGACGTTGGCTGTCGCGGCTCTAGCGGTGGCGGTGAGGGGGGGAAGGGGAAAATGGTGGGAGATGGCCGTGATTTTGGTGGGGGTGGTGTGGCTGGGACGGGGTGGAGTAAGACCACAGGTTCTGGACTGGCTGTTTTTGGGTGGAGAATGGGCATGGTTACTAAGTCACCGGTGGTGGAAAAAATGGCGATGGTTGATGCCGGTATACCTAGCTGTTTGGGCCAATTTGCATGGGGGGTTTGCCCTAGGAGTAATGGTACTCGTGGCCGTGTTGGGGGCGAAGATGGTAAGCGAGAGAAAGATTGATTTGCCTGATCTGGGAGTAATGGTGCTGGGGGCGGTGGCGACATTTATTAATCCTTATGGAGGGCAGCTATGGTGGGAAGTGTGGTCCCAGGCGAGCGAGTCTAGTTTTTTCCGGCGGACAGTGGCCGAGTGGCAGCCGTGGTATGCGGCGACGGAACTGGGATTTTGGCTGTTGGGGGCGATGAGTCTGGTCTTGATGTGGCGGTATAGGCGGAAGTTTGATTTGAGGCACTGGGGAATGTGGGGAGGGTTTTTGGTCCTGGGGACATCGACTTTGAGACATGCGGCGTTGTTTGCTGCTGTGGCTGGTCCAATGCTGGTCCGGGGGTGGGAATTGATGGAAGAGGAGTTTAGTGGGGAGAAGGAGAAAAAGGCAAGAGTGGAGAGATTTTATAAATTGGTGTTGGCGGTCGTTGGGATAGTTGCGGTAGTTGAGGGGGGGGTGGGACTGGCGGGGGCTAGGCAATTAACTCCAGAAAAGTTTTATCCAGAGAAGGCCTTGGAGTGGATAAAAGTTAATCCGACAAAGGGAGAGATTTTTTCCAGCTATGGATGGGGGGGGTATCTGATTTGGAAATTGCCCGAGAGGCGGGTATTTGTGGATGGGCGAATGGCGGGGTGGCAGTGGAAGTCGCCGTACCCTGATCAGGCGGATTGGATATTTAAGGATTACATTAAGATGATCTGGGGAGAAGCGGATATAGGGCCTTATTTGGAAAAATACGGGGTGGGAGTGGTGCTGTGGCCGGTGAAGAAGGAGAAAAAAGCCTTGATTAATTTATCTTGGTTGGGAAAGAAAGATAAGGGAAAGGGATTTGACATGGCAGTCGAGATGGAAAAGTTGGGCTGGGCCTTGGTATATACCGATGACACGGCGGAGATTTACTTGAAACCGTAGTCTTGAGGCACCCTGCTTTGTGGAAGTGGGGGGAGTAGTTTAAAATTGGGCGGATTGGAAGGGTGCGAGAGTGGTTTAATCGGCACGCTTGGAGAGCGTGTGTGGGCGCAAGCTCACCGAGGGTTCGAATCCCTCCCCTTCCGCTATGACTGGTGAAGAAAGACTTTTGCAGATATTTAACGAGATTGAGCTTTTCCACTGGTGGTGGGAGGGGAGGAGGTTTCTGATACGGCAAATTTTTGGGAGGTATTTTACGGATGGAGGGTTGAAAATACTGGATGTGGGATGTGGGACGGGGGGGGAAATCAGTTTTTTGGAGAAATTTGGGAAAGTGTGGGGAGTAGATAAATCCAAGATGGCGGTGAATTATTGCCGGAAAAAGGGGCTTAACAATGTGAAACTTGGCGAGGCGACAAAATTACCTTACCCGGGCAGAAAGTTTGACAGTGTGGGTTTATTTGATGTGCTGGAACACATAAAAAACGATAGGTTGGCACTTCTAGAGGCAAAAAGAGTGACGAGAAGGGGAGGATTGGTGATTATTACCGTGCCGGCCACACCCTTTATTTGGTCTAAGCATGATGTCCTTCAAGGGCATTACCGGCGATATACGGGGACTAGTTTAGCTGGAGTGGCGAAGGCGGCTGGGATGAAAGTTGAGGAAGTAAGGTATTTTAATATTTTACTTATGCCGCCGATTGCGGTAATTAGGATTCTTTCCAGGTGGAAGATGTTGGCTGGGTTGGGGGAGTATGATTCGAAGATTAATTTCGATATTTCCAAGGTGGGGTGGATAAATTGGTTGTTGAAGGTGATATTTAAACTAGAAATTGGGATGGGTCGGGTTTTGGATTATCCCGTTGGAGTGTCATTGGTTGGCGTTTTTCGGGTAGTATGAGAAAGAGAATCTCAAGGCTGTCTATAATTGTGCCGGTATTTAACGAGCGGGCGACCATAGGGAACGTGATTGGCAGATTAAGAGATTTAGAGATTAAAGGTGTGGAGAAGGAGGTAATTGCAGTGGATGACGGGAGTACGGATGGAAGCGCCCAGCTTTTGAAAAAGCTGGCAAGCGACAAGTCTATTTTTCACAAACAAAATAAGGGGAAGGGGGCGGCGATACAGACAGGACTGGCGGCGGCGACTGGAGACTTTGTGATAATTCAGGACGCGGACTTGGAGTATAACCCGGAGGAGATAGAAAGCTTGGTAAAGAAAGCCCAGGAGGAAGACTTGTTGGTTGTATACGGTTCGAGGGATCGGGAGATCAAAAATTATTATCGGTATCCGCATTATTATTGGGGATCTAAAGCGTTATCCAGGATGATTAATTTGTTGTTTCACCAAAATTTGACTGACCCTGAAACTTGCTACAAATTGGTTCAGGCTGACTTGATGCGGTTTTTGCATCTGGAGGAGCGGGGATTTGGGATTGAAATTGAAATTTCGGCTAAATTGTCCCGGTTGGGGATTCCGATTGGCGAGACGTCGATTTCTTACACTCCCCGGAGTTTTGAAGAGGGGAAGAAGATCCGAGTGAAGGATGGATTGCGGGCGGTGTGGTTGGTAATGAAGTATTTTTTGAACGACTTGCATTATGGGGTGGTGGATAGGATTTTGCGGTTGTGGCGGGAAGGCGAGGCGATGAGGATGTTGGGGGTGGATAAAAGACAAACTTGGGTAGACGTGGGGTGCGGGCGGCAAGCGCACCTGGGGTGGAGGATCAGGAGGGCCGTGGGGAAATATGTGGGAGTGGATATGGAGGTGGGGGATGGGAAGATGGGAAATGTGGAGCTAGTTCGCGCCGATGTGCATAAGTTTGCCCACAGAATTGGGCAACCAGCGGATGTGGTGGTGGGGCTGGCAATAATCGAACACCTGGATTACCCCGAGAAGTTTTTGGGGGAGGTAAGTAAAGTGTTGAAGAGTGGAGGAAGGATCGTGCTGACGACACCAGCGCCGTGGTCTGATGGGATACTAAAACTGATGGTGCTTTTGGGGCTGATTGACGGAAAGGAGATTACTGACCACAAAACCTATTTTACTCTTAGGGGGTTGAAGGACTTGTTGGAGCGGAGTGGCTTTGAGGTGGAGCGACAGAAGATGTTTGGGTTTAGAATGAATGGGCTAACAGTAGCAAAAAAAGCAAAATGAGGTTGATTTTTAGGGTAGTGTTGTTAGTGACTTGTGTGGGAGTAATTTATTTTGGGTATTTGGGGGGGGTGGGTAAACCTTGGGAGGGGGATAGTCTGGCGTATCACCTACCGATTGCCAAGATTATTGCAGATGGGAGAATTGGAGATCGGGCAGCGTTGTCTAATAATTTATATTTTTATCCAGGCATAGGGGAAGCGTTGGTGGCTGTGATGATGAGGCTAGGGGTACCTCTAAATCTATATAATTTACTGGGATGGATAGCACTGGGGGGAGTGGTGTTGAAATTGGGGAAGATTGCAGGGTTAAAGTCTGAGGAGGCGGTTGTGTTGGCGGGGGCTGTTGTTTGGTGGCCGTCGGTGGTGAGGCTCGTTTTGACGCAGACGGTGGATATTTGGCTGGCGGTATTTTGGGTGCTGGCCGTCATCTGGCTGGAGAAAGGTGGGCAAGGATGGAAGTATTGGGGGGTTTTGGGAATATGGCTGGGGGCAATTTTGGGTATAAAGTATTCGGGAGTGTTTTATTTGCCGATCTTGGGGGCTTTTTATTGGCGCAGATTTTGGGAGTGCCGGAAAGACTGGGGGTGGTTGGTGGTGACGGTGCCGATATTGGTAATTGGCGGAAGCTGGTATGGCAGGAACTTGCTTTTGACTGGTAGTCCAATGTGGCCGGCAGGATGGGGACCATGGAAGGGAGCGACGGGATTTAAAATGCTGGAGTGGAATCCAGCTAAAACTGCCATTAATTTTCCAGGAAAATTTGGAGAAGCGATGATATCGGAATATTTGATATGGCCGATTTTGGGGTTTTGGGCAGTGTGGCGGGGAAGCAAATGGGGGTGGTTGGGACTTTTCAATTGGGGGGTGTATATGATTTTGCCGTCGTGGCCGGAGAATGTAGTATCTGATTTACGATACGGTTATGTGGCGATGATCCCCATAGTGATAGCCATTTGGAAGTGGGCAAGGGCAGCTGGACGGATTGGGGATGTGGCGGTTTTGGCAATGGCGGCAGTGGCGGTGGAGTGGGCGCAACTGGATTTCCGGCCCAAGATATTTGTGGGAGTAATGTTGTTCGGGTGGATATTTTGGGGGCGAAAAAAATGGCATTTTTGATGGTCGTTGTCGTTTCTTTGTGGAGCGTTTGGCCGGCAATGATAAAACCAAATCGGATTTCTGATTATGGGAGCGATGGGTGGTTTATTAATTGGGCGATTGGCCGGCAGGGAAAAATTGTTTCGGATATAGTTCGGGACCCGAAAACTGGAGTGGGGGCGGTATTTGGCGGAAACATATTTTATCCATATAAAAATACTTTAGCTTATTCTGAGATGTTTACTTTGTCTGGAATTTTGTCAACTCCGGTATCACTATTGAGTAATAGTCCGGGACCTGCGTCAGGGGTTGTGATGGTGGTTGGGCAAGTGGCGACGATGGCTTTATTGTATTTGTGGTTTGGAAAAGGATGGGGTGGAGTTATTGGGACGATCGCTTTTGGGTTGTCGCAAATCAGGTGGGAGTATCAGGTGCATTTACAGATGTGGAGCCATCAATATTGGTTAGTTGGTACATGGTTACTTAGTTCATCGCTTAGAGAAAGAAAATTTTGGAAATTGATGGCGGGGGCGATATTAGTGGGACTCCAAGCGTGGGAAAGCGTCCTTCCTGTCTACTTTGCGGCAATAGTACTTAGTGCGCAGTGCTTAGTGCTTAGAGAAAAGATTAGTATCAAACATTTAGTCTTGGCGGGAATAATAGTGGGAGTTGTGGCTTGGCCGGTGGTGAAGGTATATAGCGGGGTGGCGCGGGAATTTAATTACCAAAGATCGATTCGGGATGCGGCGGCGGGATCTATAGGCATTGATGATTTGTGGGGGAAGTTTTGGAGTCCGGGGTTGTATGTGCTGCTAGTGGTAGCAGTACTAAGCACTAAGGGCAGAGTATTAAGGATGAAGGAAACACGGTGGTGGGTGGTGGTAATGATTATCGGGTTGGTGATGGCTTTGGGGCCAGCGTTGAAGTGGCAGGGGAAGACGGTCAAGATCGGCGGGAAGTATCCAATACCGCTGCCATACGCGGCGGCGTATTACTCGGTGCCGGGGTTTGGAGCATTGAGGACGCCATCGCGGTGGATGTGGTTGGCGGGATGGGGAGCATCTGGGCTGATAGCCATAGGGCTAACTAATACCTCAAGGAGAGGTATTTTCTCAGTTGGGGTGATTGGGGTGCTGTTGGTAGCGGTGGTGGGGGGAACACATTTGACGAAATATATCGAATTGCCAAAGCCGGAAGACTTTCCAGCAGTATATAAGTGGCTTGTTTCCCAGCCGGGTGACGTGATAGTGGAATTACCTGTGGGGGGAGACGAGCGAGAGTCTAAGCGAATGTATTACAGCCTGGTGCACGGTAAAAACCTGGTAAATGGGTTTTCGGGGTTTGCACCTCCGGTCAGTGATTGGAGGAATGTGGGGGTGAACTATGTGATAGTACATAAAGATGAATGTCCAAAGCTTAATGACCAATGTTCAATGAAGGGTAAAATAGCGTATGAAGATGAAGCAACTGTGGTGGTACGTCCTTAGTGTGACTGTGGTTTTGGTGGGGGTGGCGGGGGGTTGCGGGTGGAGCGGATATGGATTGGCGAGGGAAATATTGAGAGGCGAGGTGAATTTTTCTGGCGGAAATTACCAATTTTTTAATTGGTGTACGAATGGGTTGCCAATTGTGGGCCGGTTGGGGCAAATTCTGGACGGCAAATATATAGTGCTTCTACAAAATAACCGGGAATTGCGGGCGACGGGGGGATTTGTGGGGAGCTATGTGCGGGTAATATGGGACATGGGCAAGTTAGTAGATTTGGGAGTGCAGGATATTTACGTGCCGGATGGAAAGCTGGTGGGGCATGTGGAACCACCATATCCAGTTCAGGAATCTTTCCGGCAGGGATGGTGGAAACTACGAGACGCTAATTGGGATCCTGATTTCGCGTCTGCGGCCGCGACTGTGAAGTGGTTTTTGGAACAGGGGGGAGAGACGGGGATTAAGGGAATAGCCGCTGTTAATTTGGATCTAATACAGAGGTGGTTGGGTGTAATCGGGTGGGTAAATGTGCCGGAGTTTGGGGAGGTGGTAAATGCAGATAATATGTATTCACTAGCACAAAAATATGCCGAAACTTCGTGGTACGAAGGATCAAAACAAAAGCAGGAGTTTCTGGGAGCTGTGGGGGAAGAGGTAGTGAAGCTGACCAGAAATGTGAGTATTCGTAAATACATCCCTTTGATGAAGCTGTTTTATGAAGAGTTGAGTAAAAAACAGATGCAGATGTGGTTCGAGGACGAGGAGATGCGAAGAATCGTAGATAGCCTGGGATGGGGAGGGAGAATAGAAAAACCAGGGCGAGAGATCGACTTGCTGTATGTGGTGGAAAGCAATTTGGGAGCTAATAAGTCTAATTGTTGCGTGGAAAGGAGATTGACGCATGATGTAAAGCGTGATGAGCATGTGACTCGAGAAAAATTGCGAATAGAGTGGATGAATACTAGTGAATACGATAGTCCGGTTAAGCCTGTATTCTGGGGGGGAAATTACTTGACATATGTGAGAGTGGTACTGCCGGAGGAAGCCAAGATTCAAGACATTAAGGTACGGGGTTTAATATTGAGAATGTCAACTCCAAATGACTTTTTAATGCCAAATTCACTGCGGCAGGAGATCAGCTGGGATATGTATAACATAGAAAAAAGGAGCGGGCATCAGATAGTGGGATTTTGGGTGAGGGTGGAGCATAAAGACTCCGCCACGGCGGAGTTAGAGTATGAGAGTGTAAGAGCGGGAGAGTATAAGATTCTTGTAAAAAGGCAGCCGGGAATAGAGAAATTTGGTTATAAGTTGACGGTTGATGGCAAAACTAAATTTGACGGGTTTATAAACAGAGACATACTGATATGAAAAAATGGGCTGCATTAATTCTAGTTTTGGGTCTGGCGGGATGGAACATATGGCCGATTATTAAAAATCCGGCGACGGCCTTTGCCTGGGGCGGGGATGACGGGCTGATTACTTGGTACTTAAACGATACGATCCAGAAGATTCCCGGAGACTTAAAAAACTTGTGGCAGGGGAATATTTTTTACCCGTACAAATATACCCGGGCATTTGGGGTCATGCTTATTCCTTCGGCGCTGTTGGTGGCGTTGCCGACAAAAATAATAGGGACGCATGTGGCGGCATATAACCTGACTATTATTCTGGCCCAGTTTTTGACGGCGATTTTTTTGTGGAAGTGGTTTTGTGAGTTGAGTGATGATCCCTTGGCGGCTGCGGTGGGGACAGTAGTGTTTTTGTTTTCCCAGATCAAAATGTCGTTTGTAGTGCATATCCATTTTTGGGTAATGCAGTGGTTGGTGCTTGGGGCTTGGATGGTGTGGAAGTATGCCAAGGACGGGCGAGTATGGCAACTATACGTGGCGGGAGCGGCACTGGCAATCCAATTTTGGGAGAGCATTTACCAGGCATATTGGATAGCCTTGTGGATTGGGATATGGCTGTGGGTGAAAAGAAAAAAATTAATTGGTGATTGGAAACACTGGTTGGTGATTTTGGTGGGAGTGGGAGTATTGGTATCTCCGGTCGTTTATGTGTATGCTCAGGTATATAGAGAGTGGGGGTACGCGGGGTCGATTCGGGAGGCGGCGCACTTTTCGGCCAGCCTGAATGATTTGTGGGGAATGAATGCGAACCCTGGAATGTATGTGCTGCTAGCAGCATTAGTGCTAAGTACTAAGGGCGAAGTACTAAGGGTGAGAGGGACGAGGTGGCTGGTGGCTCTTTTGATTTTTGGGGTGGTGATGGCACTGGGACCAGTACTTAAATGGCAGGGGGAGACGGTAAAAATTTGGGATAGGTTTTTTGTGCCATTGCCCTATGGGTTATTCCATTACTTAATTCCTGGGTTTTCAAGTTTACGAAGCGTGCATCGGTGGTTGTGGGTGGCGGGACTAGCGGCCTCGGGCCTGGTCGCTGTGGGGCTTTCTTGGAGGAGAGGTGTTTATTGGTTGGGATTATTGGGTGTATTAATAGTGGGAATCGTGGGGGGTGATCGGGTGAGGGCGCGGGGAAATTTCCCGCGGCCGGAGGACTATCCGACGGTGTACACGTGGTTGCGGGACGCGCCGGGAAAAGTGATCTTGGAATATCCGGTATATAATTGGGCGGATAAACATTTTGACCAGGAAATGTTTCGGATGACGTATAGCCTAAAACACCGAAAAAAACTGGTGGGCGGGGCTTTTGGGTTTTTGCCCAAAGAGCGGGGAGAGCTACTGGGCAAGATTCAGGTGGAATATCCAAGTGTTGAGTTAAATAGGATTTTGAAAGATATGGGGGTGAACTATGTGGTAGTTCATAAAAGTGAATGTTTAATGATCAATGTTCAATGTTCAATGGGGGGTAAAATACTTTGGGAGGATGAGAATGATGTGGTGTATGAGTTGGTTTTGTGATATATTTTGGCGTGTTTATGGGTGCGAGAAGTACTGAAGGAGGGATGGAGTTTCCGGAATACGAGGTTGAGGAAGTAAGTGTAAAGGGGGGGTGGCTGGCGGCAAAAGTAGGAAGAGATTTTCGGTTGTGGCTTAAAGGGGACCGTGAAGTGGGAACGGTAATGGAAATTAACACAAATATTTGTCAGGAGTGCCAGTTTAACAAGTGGAACATTACTCCGAGACAAGCGGTGACTACTGGGAGCTGCAAGGCGGTCGATTTATTCGGAGGAGCGGATGTGCAGATTCCGGTGAATAGTTTTGATCCATCACTATTGGCGCAGGCGGCTTGTGGGCTGGAAGAGAGGCTGAAAAAGATGGGTATGATAACATCGGGTTGATGGACCAAGTGGAGGAGATTAAGCAGAAAATTGATATTGTGGAGTTGATTTCGGAATATGTGCCGCTCAAACGGGCGGGAAGGAATTTTAAGGGTTTGTGCCCGTTCCATGGAGAAAAAACGCCGTCGTTTATGGTCAATCCGGAACTACAAATCTATAAGTGTTTTGGGTGCGGGGAGGGGGGCGACGCTTACTCGTTTGTGCAAAAAATGGAGGGGATGGATTTTTCCGAGGCATTGAAATCTTTGGCGGATCGGGTGGGAGTGAAACTAGAGTCGTACCGGCCTAGCCAGGGGGAAGAAATAAAAGAAAAACTAATTAAAGTTAATACACTGGCTGCGGACGCGTATCACTTTCTGCTCACCAAACATAAAGCAGGTAAAAAGGCGCTGGAGTATGTTAAAGAAAGAGGATTAAGTGATGAAGCGATTAAGAGATTTAAGATAGGATACGCGCCGGACGAGTGGGAGTTTTTGAGTAAGTTCCTGGTTAAAAAAAAGGGCTATGTGATTGATGATTTGAGGAGAGGAGGATTGATTGTGGAAGGGAGAGGATATGACCGGTTTAGGGATAGGATTATGTTTCCGCTCGCTAATGCCAGAGGGCAAATTGTCGGATTTGCCGGGAGAGTGTTACCTCCCTCCTCCGCTGAAGCTTCGGAAGGGCAAGGGGGTGCTAAGTATGTTAATACACCGGAGACGGAGATATATCATAAAAGTGAGCTTTTATATGGGTTTGATGTAACTCGGGGCGAGATTAAAAAAGCAGGGTGGGTAGTTGTCGTTGAGGGGGAGTTGGATATGATCGCGTCTTTCCAGGCGGGAGTAAAAAATGTTGTCGCCATTAAGGGTTCGGCGCTGACTTTGGGACAAGTGGAGCTGCTTAGAAGAGTTTGCGGAGAGATTGTTTTAGCACTGGATGCTGACGTAGCGGGAGATGCTGCCGCCAGAAGAGGTATAGAGATAGCGGATAAGAACGGATTGATGGTGAAGATGGTAAAGCTTTTGGGGGCGAAAGACCCAGGAGAATTGGCAATCCAGAACCCTGGTGAGTGGAAGAAGGTTGTTGAGGAGGCAATTCCTGTTTATGATTTCTATATCGAGTCAGCAGTTTCGAGACATGGATTGAGTGTTGTGGGGAAGAAAAAAATTGGTCTTGAACTGGTGCCGATTTGGGGAAAGATTTCAGATGAAATTGTGAAGGGACATTATGTGAAGAAATTGGCTGAGACGTTGGGGGTGGATGAACAGGCGGTGTGGGGAGAAGTAAGTAAGATTCCCGACTTCGCTAAGGCTTTGTCGGACAAGCAAGATGAGCAAACAAAAAAAACTCGGAGGGATGTGGTTGAGGAATATGTCGTCGGGTTGGCTTTGAGAGTTAATAGAGTTAATCAGTTAATTGGTGAACCGGTTAATCAGTTTTTTAAATTGCCATTTTGGAGAAAAGTGTTAGATCAATTCTCAAGCTTCAAGCCTCAAATCCCAGTCAATGAATTAATTAACAAATTGCCCAGTGAGTTAAAAGAGAAAGTGCAAATGTTGATGCTGGTTGAGGACGGGCTAGATGAAGAAAAGATCGATCGAGAGTGGGAGAAGGCGTTGGGGGAGCTGGAACAGCTAGATGTCCGGGAGCGGATTGGGGCAGGTGAGGGGGAGGATTTGGCGAGGCTTACAAAAAGGCTGGCTGAGTTGACGCGCGGTAAGTGAAGGTGTATATTGGCCGAAAAGCCCTGACGGCTTGCTGGCTTTTTGAGCTGGCAAGATTGACACAGGTGGTTTTTTTGTGGAAGTATGGCGATGTCAAAAAAAATTAAACTTTCTCCGGGGGCGGAAACGCTTTTGAAGAAGGGCCGTCATCAGGGATTTTTGACACTGGATGAGATATTGGGAGTATTTGGAGACGCGGAAGAGAGAGTGGGGGAATTGGACGAGATGTTTTACCGGCTGCTGGGGTTAAAAGTGGATGTGTTTGAGACGATGACGGAGGAGGACATTGCCGAGGATCAAAAATCGGTGGCTGAGCTAGATAAAGAGATTGAAGCGCTGACAAAAATGGAGGGAGTGATAACCACCGACCCGGTGAGAATGTACTTGCGGGAGATTGGGAAGATCCCATTATTGAAGCCGCCGGAAGAAATTTCTCTGGCCCAGAAAATCGAGAAGGGTGATAGGAAGGCCAAAAAGAAGCTAACGGAGAGTAACTTGCGGTTGGTGGTGTCTATTGCCAAAAAATACGTGATGAGGGGGTTGTCCCTTTTGGATCTTATTCAAGAAGGGAACCAGGGGTTGATCCGGGCTGTCGAAAAATACGATTGGAGGAAGGGGTATAAGTTTTCCACATATGCCACCTGGTGGATCAGGCAGGCGATCACCCGGGCGATTGCCGACCAGGCCAGGACGATTCGGATTCCGGTACATATGGTGGAGACGATTAATAAGCTCATCCGGATCCAAAGACAATTGATGCAAAGTTTAGGGCGGGAGCCAACCGCGGAGGAGATCGCAGAAACGATGGGGGAGATGACGGCTACCCGGGTGCGGGAGATATTAAAAATTGCCCAAGATACGACCAGTTTGGAAACGCCGGTGGGGGATGAAGAAGACTCGATGCTGGGAGATTTTATTGCGGATACGTCGCAACCGTCACCGATTGAAGCGGCTTCCCGGGAACTGCTGCGGGAGAATATTGAGGAGGTGCTGAGCACCTTGACTGACCGGGAAGCTAGGGTCCTTAGAATGCGGTTTGGATTGGAGCCGAATAAAAATCCGATGACACTTGAAGAAGTGGGGCGGGAGTTTGGGGTGACGCGGGAGCGGATCCGGCAGATAGAGGCCAAGGCTCTGAGGAAATTGAAGCATCCTAGCAGGAGAAAAAAGCTACAAGATTATTTGGAGTGATATTGTTGGCGTTTCGGTGTGTGCAAAGCAGTGCTCGGACTGCCTGGTCGCTGCCGGCGTCCGGCCTGCGCGCTGTTTGCTGGCACACCTGTACGCCATTTTGTCTATCTGATACTATTTGGATTATGAAGGTGGTGGTGACGGGGGGGGCGGGGTATATAGGTAGCCATGTGGTGAGGAGGTTAGTAGGACGGGGAGATAAAGTAGTGGTCATAGATTTATTGGAGAGTTCGAGCGAGAAATCTTTGCCTGAGGGAGTGGAGTTGGTAAAGGGAGATGTGGGGGATAGAGGTGTTTGGGAGAGAGTGTTGGGGGGAAGCGATGTCAATGCGATACTGCATTTTGCCGGGTACATCCAGGCGGGTGAATCGGTTTTGGAACCGGGTAAATATTTGACCAACAATTTGGTTAAGCCGGTTGTGATGCTGGAGGCGATGGTGAAGAGTGGAGTGAATAAATTGATTTTCTCGTCCAGTGCCGGGATATACGGGAATCCGGAGAAGCTGCCCATTTGGGAGGATCACTCCAAGCGGCCGACTAATCCGTACGGGGTGACGAAATGGCTGTTTGAGGAAGTGCTGGGGTATTATGACCGGAAGTATGGAATCAAGTCGGTTAGCCTGAGGTATTTTAATGCGGCGGGAGCGGAGGTGGGAGGAAAATATGGGGAGGCGCATATTCCGGAGTCGCATATTATCCCCTTAGCTATTGAAGCGGCGAAATCAGGAGGGGAATTTAAGTTATTCGGGACAGATTATCCTACGGCCGATGGGACGTGCGTGCGGGATTATATTCACATCGAGGATTTGGGAGAGGTGCATCTATTGGCTTTGGAGAAACTTCTGGGCGGGGCACAGACTGATGCGATTAATGTGGGATCGGGGAAGGGATGGACAAACCGGCAGGTACTAGAGATGGTGGAAAGGGTGGTGGGGAAGAAAATTAATATCCGGGAGGGGCCGCAAAGAGCGGGGGACGCGCATACTTTGGTCGCTGGGGTAGAGAAAATGAAAAAGGAGTGGGGGTGGGAGCCTAAACATAGTGATCTGGCTGAGATAGTGAGGTCGGCCTGGGAGTGGCACTCCGGACACCCTGAGGGTTACTGAACCGTGACGGAGCCGAATTGGGAGGGGATTAAATGGTTGTGGTATTTGTAAGTGCCAGGAGTGTCAAATATTAAAGAGACTGATTGGCTGGGGGCGACTTCGCCCAAGTTGAGGGGGGGATAGACCTCGTGGGTAGGGTGGACGGCGGAGTTGACGGTGGCGACAATGGGGCTATTGTTGGTCCAGACGACTCTGGCGCCGGCTTTGATAGTAATGTTTTGGGGTTCGTAGCCGGTGGGAGTGATAGCCACATCAGTGGTGCCAGAGACGGGAGCCGTGGCTTTATCACCGTCCATGGTGCCTCCTGGCGAGGCGGGGGTGGTTTGGGAAGTAGATTCTGTGGCGGCGGGGGGAGGGGGAGCGTAAGGGGAAGTGCCTTTTTTGGCGATATAGAAATAGTAAAGACTGGCGTAGACGGCACCACCTATGACTAGATAAACGATTACCCAAGCCCAGAGGGGGAGTTTTTTGTAACCGGAAGCGGAGATTTGCGGTTCAGGATCCATGTGTGAGGGTTATTTAAACATTAAGAAAAGCGGCTTGTCAACCCGGAAGTTCATAAGCTATCTCATAAGCTTATTCTACACCAGTCTTTAGTATAATACAGCTGTTCCCTCATATTCCCCTGTGGCGCAACGGTAGCGCAAGCGACTGTTAATCGCAAGGTTGGAGGTTCGAATCCTCCCGGGGGAGCCAGGAATTCCTTATTATAATTTCGTGCCTATTTTTCAATAATTTGAATATAGGGGTGGGTACGACCTTATAGATCTTTTTGTTCTTTACGACTATCTTCTCGAAGAAGAACCTCAAATAGTGCCTTTTTAGAAACTTAGGAGCTTCAGTGTATGCCTGGTGAATGTTTCTCGTAAAAGCCAATACCTCCTCTATCAGATTGATGTCTATTTTCCCTTTGTTCTCCAACTCAATTAGTTGGTCGTTCATGTTCATAATTTGCCGTTGTAGCTCATTGTGGCGGCGCTTAAATGACTCCCTATCCATCGTTCCGTCCAGCAGCACATCTTCTAAATTATTCCTTCTAATTTCCAGTGCATTCATTTGATTAAGCAAGCCTTGCTTGACCGAGGAGGCCGATGTCCTGTTTTGTTCCAATACCTCTTTAGTTTTCTTTACGACGGCGGTAACGAATTCCTCGCTGAATTCCAGCTTTTTGAACTCTTGCTCTACAAGCTGCTCAATCTCTGATATTTCCACATAGGGAGCGGGGCACCCGTTTCTATCCCTCTTTTGACAATGATAATATTCGATACTGCCGGGTTT
>Ga0209751_10001174_pt1 | contig 27197 bp, 20 predicted proteins | sample RifCSP13_1_FD_184019 | JGI IMG/M metagenome (GOLD analysis project Ga0209751, IMG submission 184019) | Soil microbial communities from Rifle, Colorado - Rifle CSP2_sed 13_1 (SPAdes) (version 2) | ecosystem: Environmental > Terrestrial > Deep subsurface > Rock core/Sediment | place: Rifle...
CCATTCGAACGTAAAGGTGGTCTCCTGCGCTTTCGTCTTAATGAAATTCTCACCTGGAACGAGCCGGCGCGGTAACAGATTAGGGACAGGGCTGCTGAGCTTGCGGGTCGTTGTCACGGTTGAACCTTAGCGACGCAGTTTGATTCCCGCGACAGTTAAGCCGACGGCGCACATTAGTAGAAGCAAAGATAAGTAATCCCAAACAGACCAGTTTGGATCACTGATTGTAAACACGTCCGGCGGTGAGGGAATCGCGGAAATGTAGGCACTCACTAGCGAGCCAGTATAGAAGGCAATCGCGGCAAGTAAAACCTTCTTTGGTGTTCCAGACATGCCTAGCATTGTAAACGACCCGCTACGAGGGACTAAGTTCGAAGAGGTGGGACGTATCAGAGGTAGACTGTCGGCGCTCCTGTGATGGCTGCAACCGGAAAGGAGCACGATGTCAGTTTACAAGCGAAGGGAAAGATGGTTCTGTGATACCACGATCGACGGCAGGCGAGTGCAGCAGGTTCTAAAGAAGGCACGCACGCGAGCACAAGCCATAAAGGCCAAGACCGTGATCGAGAACAAGCTCTTTGAAAACCGATACAAGATTGAGAGGCGGCCGGAAATTCGCTTTGACAAATTCGTCAAGCATCATTTCCTGCCTTACTCAAAGCTACACAAGCGGACGTACCCAGATGACGTGAAGATTTGCGACATGCTCTTCGAAACGTTCGGACGGTTGATGCTTTCCGAAATCAATCCGCCGCTGATCGAAAAGTTCAAGCAAAAGCGGCTTGAGGGAAAGACGATGTACAAACGTCAGCGAAATCCGGCAACGGTAAATCGCGAGCTGTGCGTGCTATCAAAGATTTTCTCTCTAGCGTTCGATGCTGAATTGATCGAAAGCAATCCTTGTCGCCGAGTGCGGAAGTTTCGCACGAACAGCGGAAGGATGCGTTATCTGACTCTCGATGAGGAGGCAAAGCTGTTCGAGAAACTTCAAGGTCAGGAATGGGTACAGCGGATCGTTACGATGGCTATTAACACCGGAATGAGACAGGGCGAGATCTTCGATCTCACCTGGTTCGACGTGGACTTGCCACGAGGGGTGATTCACATTCGAGTCTCCAAGAACGGCAAAGATCGTTTTGTTCCGATCAATCAGACGGTCCGTGCAATGTTGGAAGGACTACCACACACCAGTGAGTATGTCTTTCCGAGTCCAAGGACGAAGGGACGTCTTATTGACGTGAAGCGTCGATTTGATTTGGCGAAGAGCGATGCAGGAATCAAAGACTTCCGCTTTCATGACTTGCGTCATACAGCAGCCACGCGGATGGCTGACTGCGGAGCGGATGCTTTCACGCTTGCCGCGATCTTCGGCTGGTCCGACGTTCGAATGGCTTTGCGCTACACGCACGCCACCGATGAGGCGAAGCGCCGAGCGGTTGAAAATTTGGTGCGTCCGGTCGCCTCAAGTGACGAATCGGTGACAAATGAAAAAGGCAAGGTCGCTGCCGTGCCTTAAGTCATTGATTCTACTGGTGGAGCAGAGGGGGATCGAACCCCTGACCTCCGCATTGCGAACGGCGCTCTGCTCTTTTTATTAACTGACTGAAATGATAGAGGTTGCAGCCACGGCGATTTTTGAAGGTTTTTATATGATTCTATATTCAGCTTAATGCTACCCGCGCGAATTTATCTGTAGCTACGTCACAACGGCGTCACAAGCGAAATCAGTACGGCAAGGAGAAAACGTCCCGGCGGTGCAACCTCTCGATCTCGGCCATATCGTGCACGAGTGTCACATCACTCGTCATTCCGCTCTTGAGCGATGCGAAGGGAGCCGATGACGCGACGATCGCACACACCAATCCCGAAGCAAGGACTAACGTTGCCTCTCTCTCTTGGTTCCCATGATTCCTCCGAACGAAGCTGACCACTGCCTAGACTCGTAAGCAGCCGCCGAACACTGGAGTTAAGCTGCGAAGCTTCGAAGTTTACCGGGCTTCGTCCGCTTCAACCCCTTGTTCCGCAGCGTGTCAGCCAACTCCACCTGTCCTGCAACTCACTCACGCGAAGAACCCCGCCGCGCGGAAGCCTTTCCAAGTGCCGTCCGGCAGCTTCTTGAGCACCCCGAGCCCCATGCCACGAACGTGCACCGGCGCGCCACCCGGCGATGTGACAAACGAGCCGGTCCACACACGCCACTCGACTGCCCAGCCACCATCCAGAAAAGTTAAGTCCTTGGGTTCCGGAACGTAGCTCAGCACCTTGATGTTGGCAGTCTGGCGTTCGTTGCTCTCTCGGATAGCTTGCTTGCCGACTTCTGCCGGCGGGACCGGGCCAAGACGCACCGCGTCATCGGTCCACAAATCCGCCAGGGCAACAGGATCTAGCGACAATGTAGCAGCGATGTCCTGCTGGCGACGCTTCTCGATGGCGGCGAGGTCCGCAGCGCTGCCCCCCGTGACGCTTTCAGCCGACGCGGCCGGTCCCTCAACCACTTTCCCGGCCAACGGGGCTGTGAACGTCGGGCCCCCCATCCCGCGGAAGCATTTCCAGCTGCCGTCCCGCATCTTCTTCAGGACCATCAGCCTCGTGCCACGAATCTGCTTCACCTCACCACCCGGCGTTTCAACATACGAACCAGTGATGTAGCCCCACTCGATCGCCCAGCCTTTGAGTATCGTCAAGTCCTTGGTTTCTGGAACGTAACTCAGCACCTTGACACCCGGGAGAGCGGACCAGCGTTCGTTGCTCTCTCGGATAGCTTTTTTGCCAACCTCCGCCGGCCGGCCCGGGCCGAGGCGCACAGCGTCATCGGTATACAAATCCGTTGGCGCAACAGGATCTCGCGACAGAGTAGCGGCTATATCCCGCTGGTGGAACTTCTCGATGCCGGCCAAGTCGGCCTGACGACCGGCGTTGCTTCCCGCCGACGCACCAGATCCTTGGCCCACATGACTCGCCAAGACAGTCAACAGGCAGAACACGACGACAGCCAAACGCAATCTCATACTCCCTCCAATCACTCACACCCGGCCTATTATCTAGCAAGCGCATGATAACACTTAAATTTTTGCGCGCTGCGATAACTCGTATAGAATTCCTCCGCGTCAACGATGACCCTTTCCGCAGGTACACATCTGGGCCGCTACGAAATCCGCTCGGAACTTGGAGCGGGCGGAATGGGTGAAGTATATCTCGCGCGCGACGTCGAAATCGGTCGTGACGTTGCCCTCAAAGTTCTACCTTCAACCTTCTCTTCCGATAAAGATCGATTGCAGCGGTTCCAGCAGGAAGCCTGTGCCGCGGGAGCATTGAATCACCCAAACATTCTCTCCATCTATGACGTCGGCAAGCACGACGGTTCACCTTACGTCGTCTCCGAACTATTGGAAGGCGAGACACTACGCACAAGAATCTCAGGAACTCCACTCAGTCCACTGCGGGCCATCGATTACGCGTTGCAAATCACTCATGGGCTCGCTGCGGCACACGAGAAGGGAATAATTCATCGCGATCTGAAACCTGACAACATCTTCATCACCAACGACGGCCGCGTAAAGATTCTGGACTTCGGTTTGGCGAAGCTCACGCAGCCCGACGGTAATCAACAACAGACCGACATTCCGACTCGTAGGGTCAATACTGATCCTGGCGTAGTGATGGGAACAGTCGGCTACATGTCACCGGAGCAATTAAAAGGTCGTACTGTGGACCAGCGGTCAGACATCTTCTCGTTTGGCGCGATTCTGTACGAAATGCTGTCTGGACGACGTGCATTTCACGGTGAATCGACTGCTGAGACAATGAGTGCAATTCTGAGAGAGGATCCTCCAGACCTTTCAGAAACAAACCAACGAATCTCTCCTGGACTGGAGCGTCTGGTTCATCACTGTCTGGAGAAGAATCCAGAAGAGCGCTTCCATTCAGCGAGAGATCTCGCCTTTGCAATAGAAGCGTTATCCGGTGCGGCTGTAATCTCGGACCAGACGACGGTGACAACGGTTCCTTATGGCCCGTCTAAGCTGCGTCAGTTGTTGCCCTGGATTATTGCCGGTGCGTTTGGGTTGCTCTCGATCGGACTGCTTCCGTTTGCTATTTCTTCACTCAGGCAGACACCGGCACGTGAGAGCGTTATTCGCTCTGCGATACTTGCTCCGGATAATGCGACCTACTTCCCATTCAATCAATTTGCTCTATCACCGGACGGGCTGTCGTTGGCGTTTGTTGCTAGAGGAGCTGGCGGCCAGAACATGCTCTGGCTTCGACCGCTCAACGCGAGTACAGCTCAGCCGTTGGCTGGTACTGACGGGGCATCTCCTTCTTCTCCTCCGTTCTGATCACCCAACAGCCGCTTGATTGGGTTCTTCGCTGGTGGAAAGCTGAAAAAGATCGACGTCACCGGCGGACCGCCCCAGACAGTTTGTGATGCGATCAATGGTCGAGGTGGAACCTGGAATCGCGATGACGTGATAATTTTTGCACCCAATCTATCGGGTCCGTTGCATCGCGTTTCCGCTGCCGGGGGCACATCTACTCCAGTAACCAAGGTTGATTCCACCTCATTTTCTCATAGATGGCCCTACTTCCTACCCGACGGACATCACTTTCTCTATCGCGGTACGCTCCCTGCCGCCAATGAGAACAACGGCATCTATGTGGGGTCACTCGAATCGACCGAGCAGCGACTAATCATGCGAAAAAACGCTAGTGTCGCATTCGCTTCAGGACTGCTGCTCTTCGCACGAGACACGACATTGATGGCCCAGAGTTTTGACGAGAACAACTTTGGATTAAAAGGCGAGCCTTTTCCTATTGCTCAACAGCTTCAACTGGATCCCACTGGCGGCAGAGCAATTTTCTCCGTATCGGACAACGGCATTCTCGCTTTGCAGAGTGGCATAATGAGAGGTAATGGACAGCTAATCTGGTTTGATCGCAACGGCAAGCAAATCAGTGATATCGGTGAATCAGGTTTTTACGGGCAGCCTCGTCTTTCAAACGACAATCAGAAGATAGCTACATCCATTTTTGAACCTCAGCTGGCAAGCTCTGACATTTGGATCTATGAGCTGGCACGTAACGTCCCGACCAGATTCACCTTCGATCCGAACTTCGACGGCGATCCACTCTGGTCGGCCGATGGCAAACAGATTGTCTTCGGCTCGGAAAGGGTTTAAGGGACATTTATCAAAAGGCTTCCGATGGCTCGGGCAGTGAGGAAATTCTATTTGAATCTGCCGCGAACAAGGTTCCCACTTCATTGTCGCCGGATGGTCGCTTCCTCGCCTTTACTAATTTGACTATCCTTGAAATACAATCCTGGAACCATGCAGACGGTCTACGAAGCCGCGGGTGGTCGCAACGGGCTGTTGAGGTTAGCCAGCGCGTGGCACACGCGGGTGCTAGAGGACGAAGTGGTGAGCCATGCGTTTAGCCACGGATTCCACCCGCAGCACACCGAGCGCCTTGCCGCCTACTGGGCGGAGGCACTCGGTGGGCCAACGACGTACTCCGATCGCTACGGTGACGAGACCTCTGTCGTGCGGATCCACAGCGGCAACGGGCCGCACGAGGAGATGGACCAGCGGGCGGTCGCTTGTTTCGATCAGGCGCTGGAAGATGTCGGCCTTGCCACCAACGAGCGTCTCCGACGCGTGCTGCACGATTACTTCACGTGGGCGACCACGACCACGATGTCTCGTTACCAGAACTCGGCAGAAGATGTGCCGGACGGTTTGCACATCCCGAAGTGGTCTTGGCACGGACTCGTCAGTGGAGCCAAGACTGATGACATTTGAGAGTGTGTTCGTTGGTGTGGGAGCCTGAGGTCGCACTGATTTGCGCTTCGAGAATCTCGGACAGAACTCGCTGTTGCAGCGCCGTTTTCTAGAGAGCAGCCGCACATCAGTCATTGCCGCAGAAGTCGCATCCCTTAAATTTTTTCGGAACCCTGTCGATTTTTGACGCTTCACCAGAGCGAATGACGCTCGATAAGTCCAGGAATTGTCAGCGGGGCGATCTTTTGATCTTAAAAGTGAGGTTGAGTCAATGATCGCTCTCAATTTTCGAATAGAGTTAACGGTGGAGCCCTCCACAGTGCGTGACTGCTCGCCTGCAGGATTCAAATGCTTAAGAGGCAATGAAAATCGACGCTTGGTTCGTCTCTGCCCTCCGCGTTACACACGTCTCAAAATTCGATCTTGACCGGAAAAACCTTTTCGGACATTGCAATTTGTTAGAGGATTTGAGCAGCTACATGATTTCGAATTTACGGTTTTCTTTTAACGACGGCACAACGGCGTCACAAAGAAAAAATGAGGTTGATTCGAGCTTGTGCGGTAAGCGTTGAAATTGTTGGAGTTTTTGGTGGAGCAGAGGGGGATCGAACCCCTGACCTCCGCATTGCGAACGCGTTTTAGTTGGTTCCACTGACTACCACACGTTCCGACCCATTAACCTACATTCAACAAAGCAGCCGTCCGAAAGATGATTCGCATTCCATAGGTTCCTACACGTTCCCATGTATTGCCCTACGGTCGCGTCAAACTGACGCCAAAATCTTAAGAGAGATCTTCGCCGCGATTCAGCCCTTAAGGACATCGGATTTTAAGTCCGATTCGGGGACACTTACCTTATTCTACTCGCGTTACCAAGGCGTATTTACCGACCTTTCAGCCGTCAAAGCAAGGCTACGTCTGGCTTAGTACGAGCACATATCCCTCTCATCTTACCCTCATTTTTCAAGGTCATCGTGCACGAAGCAGGCGCCATTAGAGTCGCCCCTTATTGTGCCGGTGTGGCTGCCAATTCCGGACACCATTTGACCACGAAGTTTTTTGCGATACGAAATTAACTCTCAAGAAAAGTCTTGTGACGGAATCCTTGTGAGATCACACGGTCACCCGCCACCGCGCAAGGTTACACCCATAAGTTTCCGTGTCTCGCAGACTTTGCGGCTCGCTCTTTTCTACACTCTTCCGAACTACCACCATTGATCGACTTCATGGCGTGGGCTCAAATAGAGCTCTACGTTGAGACGGTAGGGGTCTGGGGTTCAAATCCCCACGCGCTTACCTTCCTTTGTAGCTCGCCATTCGAGAGTGGTGCAAACGCTGGCCCGTGGCGCAACGGGAACCCGTGGCTGGGAAACGGGAAATGGACGAGTCGCCGAGTTAGCGCGCGGTGGCATCACGGTCTTATGTGAGTATAAATAATTGGCCGCCCGTTTTTATCTATGCTCAGAAGTTCAGCTTCAGCCCAAACTGTATCTGCCTAGACGTCGTCGTTGTGGAGGTGATCCTACCAAATGTGGGAGATACGGCTCCCGTCGCGTTGGTAAATGACGTCAGCCCGGAAGGTATGGCGAAGTTTGGATGGTTCGGTAGATTGAAGACCTCTGTGCGGAACTGCAGGGTGCGGCCTTCGCTCAACTGAAATGTCTTCGACACGGACGCGTCGATCGCAACCAGTCCGGGACCGATTATCGTGTTGCGACCGAGATTACCCTGGGTGTTGACTGGCGGAAGAGCGAAGGCGGTGATGTCCAGGTACTGGTCCGGTCGGCCAATCACCGGATTGATTCCCGGAACAATGTCGGGCCTGTCGTTCGCCGAAAAGCTAGTGGTGTTAAGATTGCCCGAGCGATTAGAGCCCAAACGCACCGTGAACGGCGGCCCCGAGGCGAGGGTGACGATATTGTTCAACTGCCAACCTTTCAGAAACGCCGCCTTGGCTCCCGTCGCAGAGTTTGCCAAGGGCAGGTCGTAAGTCCAGTTCATGGTCAGATTGTGCTGGACGGCAAAGGCGGACAATCCTCGATCCGTCTTCCGCTCATACCAGTTCGATACGTACTGAACGTTGTTGTTGAAGTCCTGAGAATTGATGCCGCTCGCATCATCGACTGAATGCGAGAACGTATAAGACAACTGCGCTCTGAGTCCGTGAGAGTACCGCTTGATTATGCTCAACTGAAGCGAGTTGTAGAAAGATTGAGTATCCGTAATTCGCTGGAAGATGCCGAGGAAATTCGGATTGCGCCGGCAGCAGGTGTTTTGGCCCGTAGCATCCCTGGTGGTTCCATCAAAGACTGTTCGTCCATCCTGGTTAACATGAAACGGGGCCAGGTTCGCCTCGCCGACGCGGATCAAGTGATTACCACGCGAACCGACATACCCGATTGTCACGTCGACTTTGCCGGGCAGCGCGCGTTGCACGGTAAAGTTGTACTGCATTACATAAGGGCTTTGCAGATCGAAGTTTATGGTCTGGACCACCGGCAGGATGTTGCCAGGATTTTTCGAGGCTATTAGAGGCGCCAGTGGCAGCGTGACATTGGTTAGAGAACTGCGGAAACTGAAGGGCGGATTTATAGCTCCGGAGAAGATGTAATACTTCGGCAGGATCTCATCGTAGAAAATCCCGAAGCCCGCGCGCACTGACGTCTTCCCATCCTTCAACGGATCCCAAGCCACGCCAATTCGAGGCGCAAAGTTGCGCTTCGACGGGTTAGAATGCCAGGGATCTCCTACTGTTATCTTTGAGTCCGTCACGTTACGCAGATTGCTAACTTTACCGTTGACTTCCGTAGGAACGGTGACCGTTTCATAGCGCAGCCCCAGATTTACCGTGACGTTCGGCCTTAGCTTGTAATCTTCCTGACCGAACATAGCCCAAAACCATTGGCGATAGCCTCGGACACCATCCTGTTGTTGCGGCAACACCCAGTCGAACTGTCCTACCTGACCTTTTAGGAAAGCTGTTAGGTTGTTGAAGGTCGCGATGCCACCAAGTTGCGGAAGACTGTATTGATTGAATTGGATACGTTGACCCTGAAAGCCCAGGCGCAAAGCATGAGGACCTTTCGTCAGAAACAGAGTATCGCCCCACTGATAGTTGTTGAACCGGTCAAATCGAGGCAGCCGAACATCGCCGCCGATGTCGCTGGCAACGCCCCTGATTGTGATGAAGCCCATCGGCTCACCCGGCACAAACAGCGCAGATTCGGGAAGCTCCACAGTTCGCACGCTCTGGGCTTGCTGCGTCGAACGGTTGAATCCAATCCGCGCGATATTAAGCAGCCTGGGCGAAAACGTGTGTTGCATTTCGATAGTGACATATTGATTACGCGAGCGTTCTTTGGTGAAAGAATTCGGAGGTGTGCTGGCAGACCAACGGTTTACTTTGCCGTTGTCGAAAGTGTAGCGACCAAATAGTGTGTCGCGTTCGGAGAAGTGGTGGTCTATGCGGCCCTGAATGAAGTGCTCGTCAGTCGGCTGCGTGCGAGAGAAGAAATACTCGGCAACGCCGCCGCCAAGGTTGCTGCCGTTAGCATGAGGAAACAGTTTGTCCACAAGTACTGCCGACTGTGAATTCACCATGAAAGGCGCCTGGCCAGGCAGGATTCCCTGTCGCGCGTTATCATCCGGGACCGATATGAGTCCGGTAATCCCCAGCCGCTCAATCAACGATTCATAAGCGGCAAAGAAAAATGTCTTGTCCTTGCGAAGCCGGCCTCCGATTGCGCCTCCAAACTGATTGCGTTTGAAGGAAGGTATAGGATCGGACTTGCGGTCGAAGTAGTTCTTAGCGTCCAGCGCTGAGTTGCGCAGAAACTCAAACGCAGTGCCATGAAAATCGTTTGTGCCGGCGCGAGTCACCACATTGATCACACCTCCGGCTGACTTTCCGAACTCGGCAGAATAGGCATTGGTCAGCACCTGGAATTCACGTATAGCCTCGACGCCCAGCAGCACGCCTCCTACTGACCCAGGCGTCTTGTTGTAAGTGTTATCAATATCGATACCATCGAGCAGAAAGCTGTTCTGCTCAGGCCTTGCGCCATTAATGGAAATCTTTGGCGTTCTACCGCCAACGACGTCACTGCCCGCTGTGACTGCGGCCATGACGCCGGGCTGCAACAACGCCAATTGCTGAAACGAGCGGCTGTTGAGTGGCAGGTCGCGGATCAGTCTGTCGTTCACCAGTCCGCTTAAGGCGCTGGAAGTTGTGTTGACGCCACTGGTGTCGGCAAGGACGGTCACTGTGCTTGAGATTTGCCCGGGGGATAGGGCCACGTCCAAGACGCGGTCCTCTCCTACCGCCAACTTGATTCCTTTAAGGCTTGCCGTCTGGAATCCCGGAGCAGAAACTTGCACTTCGTATTCACCAGGCTGCAAAAGCGGCAGGTGATATCGCGCCGCGTTGTCGGTCGCAATATCTTTGGTCGAGCCCGTGCCCACATTTCGCACGGTTACTTTGGCCGAATCGATCAGCGCCCCTGTCGAGTCGGTCACAGTCCCTTGAATGCTGGCTCCTACTGTTTGCGCGAAAGCTGAACAAACAGCGATCAAGACTAGAAACAGGAATCCTGGAGCAAGTCGCATTTGTACAACCCTGGTCAGGAAATTAATCTCGCGTCATTCGTGTCACGTGGCGATACCCATTCGCACCAGCAGGTTAGTGAATCGTGGATCGTTACGGATCGGATCCCACACGGGTTCGTCTTTAACGAAGCCGGCGTTCGCCCCGGCATCGAGGCCACGTTCGAGCCACGTCAAGGCCTGCTCCCTATCGTTCAGGCCCGCATAGATTCTGGCGATCCACTGGGCCTGTATCAGGCTCGACCCTGACATCTGCTCCAACTGTTTAATGATCTGGAGTGCTTCCGCTCGCTTTCCCTGAGCCGCGTAGATGATCCCGATGCCGTAAATCAAAAGTGGATCATCTTTCCTCTCAAGTTTCGCCTTCTCCAATCGCCCGAGCGTTTCGTCGAGTGTCCCATTTTTTACGTACACTCCGAATTCCAAAAGAGTAGTAAAAGGTGGCCCTAGCTGATCCGCCTGCCGCAGTAGTTCGAGTGCACGCGCATAATCGCGCTTGAGGTAGTAAGGAAGGACTACTGTGCGGGCGATGATTGGTGAGAGTGGATCGAGTTCGCGAGCTTTCAAAGTTTCCTCTAAGCTCTCTTCGAGACGCCCCTGGCGCGCGAGTGAAGTTGCCAAATATTGATGGGCCATGGCTAAACTCGGGCTAAGTTCGATCGCGCGCCGCAGCTCACGATCACCCAGCGAGAAATTGAACGGGGCGTAATGGGTGTAAACCAGACCAAGTGCGGCGTGAGCTTCCGCTACCCCTTCATCGAGCGCGAGAGCTTGTCGAGCGGCCTCTTCAGATTTCCGCCGACCTTCGCGAGGCTCAATGTAGCCGCGCACCCCGAGATTTGAGTAGGCATCGGATAATCCTGTGTAAGCGAGTGCAAAGTTAGGATCTTCCTTAATCGCTTGCTCACAATAACTAATGGCCCTAAGCAAATCCTCGCGGGTGCGACGATGGGCATACGCCCGGCCCTGGACGTAGTACTGAAACGCTTTGAGATTCTCCGTCGGACGCTTCGCCAGTTGCTGCGTCTCAGCGCCGGTCAGCTTCAAGCGCAGCTTGTCGGAAACCTCTTTAGCGATTTCCTCCTGTACTGCGAATACGTCAGCGAGCCGGCGATTGTACTGCTGCCCCCAGAGTTCGCTGTTGTCTCGCGTATCTACCAATTCGAGGCTAATCATCAGATTCTCGCCCTGCTGCGTGACCGTTCCAGTGAGCACTGCGCGCACACCCAGCTTCTGCCCAATCTCTTTCGCATTGATATTTCGCCCCTTGAAGCTGAAGACGGAGTTGCGCGACATCACCTTCAAATGCGGCAACTGCGAGAGGCTGTTGCTGATGCTTTCCGGGATGCCATCGGCGAGATATTCCAGGTTTGGATCCGCGCTCGCGTTGACGAACGGCAAGACCGCGACCGAATCGATCGCCTTGCCAGGCCACTCGAAATAAACCAGAGTCACAGACGCAATCACCAGGATCGCCAAAGCCAGAAACACAGCTCGCTTGTGGTGTTGGATCTCGTTGAGCAGATATTCGGCGCTCGTTCTATGGACGGCGGCGACCTCTCCGCTGATCACACCTCGCCCGTTCGTCCGTGCCTCCAGGTCTTGATTGACCGCCTTTAGATTCACGAGCAAATCATTGACCGATTGATACCGCTTCTCCCGGTCCTTACACAGCGTTTTCGCCACAAGTTGTTCGAGTTCGCGTGGAACCTCAGCTAAGCACTCGGCGAGGGGAAGCGGTTCCTTGGCCAACAGCGCGGCAATCACGTCGCTCGAGCTCTCGCCTTCGAATGGTGCGCGGCCTGTGATCATTTCATAAAGGACAATGCCCAGGCTGAAGATGTCACTGCGCGCATCCACACTCTGCCCGCGTGCCTGTTCCGGCGACATATAGGGCGCTGTGCCCATCACCGCGCCGAACCCGGTGGTGACCTTGGCAGCGATTGGCGCATGCATGTCAATAATCTCCGGGGGCGCCTCACTCAACTTCGCCAGGCCAAAGTCCAGAACTTTGACGTAGCCATCGCGCCGCAACATGATGTTCTCTGGCTTGATGTCGCGATGTACAATTCCTGCCTCGTGCGCTGCGGCTAAAGCACTTGCGACTTGCACGGCAACGTCGAGCGCTTCACTGAGCCTAAGCCTCACGTCATTCATTCGCTGACGCAGTGGTTGGCCGTCGATGAACTCGGTGACGATGTAGTGTGTAGCGTCAACCTGCCCGATCTCGTGAATGGTGAGGATGTTCGGATGGTTGAGCGCCGAGGCTGCCCGCGCTTCCTGCTCGAAGCGACGCAGCCGCTCGGCGTCTTGGGTGAAGCGAGTTGGCAGAATCTTGAGCGCCACTTTGCGCCCTAGACGCGTATCTTGCGCCAGATAGACTTCGCCCATTCCCCCCGCGCCGAGCTTGGACAGAATCTGATAGTGGCCCAGTTGCTGCCCTGTCCGTAACCGAGCCTGTCGTTCAGCAATTACCTCAGCCGCTAATCCCACGGCGGGCGCTTCAATAAAGCTCTGGGCTGCCTCATCAGAGCGCAGCAGCGACTCCACTTTCCGGCGCAGCGTCTCGTCGCCCGCGCAGGCTTTGGTGAGGAAAGCGTCGCGTTCCGCCGGTGGGTGGTCCAAGGCTACTTCCAGCAACTGATCAATCTGTTGCCAGCGTTCAGGCCTCATCAGTTTCTCCTTCGCTGATCGCGTGGTGTAACCAAGCTTTGGCCTTTCGCCATTCGCGCTCCACGGTACGCAATGACATCCCCATCACCTCGACTACTTCTTCGTTACTCAAACCGCCAAAGAACCGCAGTTCGACTATCCGCCTTTTGCGCGAGTCGAACGCCGCCAGGGCATTGAGTGCATCGTCCAGGGCAATCAACTCAGCGGCGCACTGCTCTGACACAATAGCGCCTTCATCAAACGACACGCGATGGAGGCCACCACCGCGCTTGGCGCGCGCCTGACCGCGTGCGTGGTCGAGCAGGATGCGCCGCATCAACTGCGCGGCGATCCCGAAGAAGTGGGCGCGATTCTGCCAATGGACCTGCTGCTGATCAATCAGCCGGATAAAAGCCTCGTTCACCAGGGCCGAGGTTTGCAACGTATGCCCAGGGCTTTCTCGCCGCATGTAGCGAGCGGCGAGGCGGTGCAGCTCGTCGTACACGAGCGGCAGCAGCTTTTCCAGCGCCGCCTCATTGCCGTCGCGCCAGGCCAGGAGTAACTCGGTCACTTCTTGTGATGAAGGCGTCATCATCGCGCCCGCTCGCGCCGTGAGATGAGATTTAGATGAAGACTACATCGATTGTAGCACCTTGGCAGGGGTCCAGCACCGGACCTACAGCCCATTACCGCTCCCGGTATCGAAAAAACTTTGGGGGCGTGGCGGGTTGTTGACGGAATCGTCGCGTCTGGAGATGACGACAACAGGGACGAGCGAATGCTCTGGAGCCAGGTGGTTTGTCAACTGACCTAACCACAAGGGGGCAAGGCATCATGGTTTTCCGCACGAATTCCTGGCAAATCCCCCAGAAGAAAAGAACGAGATTTAAATAAAGAGAGGAGAGATCATGAACAGAACACGAAACAAACGATCGCAGCTAATTCGCATCACGTTGATGTTGAGTTTGACGTTAGTGATGCTCGCTTGGCCGAGTGCGGGAGCCGCCGCGACGGTGGCCGTAGATTGTGATACCGGCGGCAAACTTCAAACGGCGGTCAATGCGGCACAACCGGGCGACACCGTCCTGGTCCATGGCGTCTGCAACGAAAACATTACCGTGCGCGATGAGCTAGCTCGGATCACGATCGATGGCCAGGGGTCAGCGACCATCCACGGTCCAAATGCCGGAGCAGCCACGTTCACAGTTCTGGGGCGGAACATCACCATCAGAGGATTCACGATCACTGGCGGGCGCCAGGGCATCAGCGTGCTGCGGGGCGGTTCGGCGCTTATCGACAGTAACACGATTCAGGAGAGTGCCGGATTTGGGATCATCGTTCTCCAGATCGGCCACGCGCGAATCGTCAACAACACCATCCAACTCAACCCCAACGCTGGGATCAGCGTTCAGGAAAACTCATTTGCCCGCATCGGATTTCTGGACCTTGGCGGCCCCGCGCTGGGGAATGTCATCCGAAGGAATGGCGTAGCAGGAGTGATCGTTCAGCAAGCGTCCGGCGGCTCACTGGTAGGGAATAACATCAGCGAGAACGACGGGCCTGGCGTTTCGGTGAGCGGTGCATCGCATGCTGACCTCGCGAGTAACCGCATCGACGGCAACAGCTCGGACGGCGTGGCGGTGACAGCGAACTCTGATGTCCAGCTTGGCGACGAGCCTGGCATCCTAAACCCGCCGAATGAAACCGCAGTTCCAAACGGTGGCGTTGGTCTTCGCTGCTCGCAAAACTCATCGGCGGGCGGTAGCTTGGGAACGCTTAACGGTGCCGGGGGAGTGAAAAGGTTCGACAGCAGCTGTTCCAATGGGCCGAAAATTAATTAACGCCCCACGAGCACCCTGTTTTACACTTGGATGTAAAGATGGAGAACGCCTTGGCCATCCGAACTCGACTGATGCTAACGGAATCAAATCTGCTTACCGTCTAATCACCGAAGCGTTCCGACTGCGGATTCCGGTTGAGGTGCAGGAAAGGCCTTCAGTCACGCTTCAATTCTGCGCACGAACACTTCGCATCCGATCGCGCGGGCAACGTCGAAAGACACGGACGCCTGATTCATTGATAGTTCAGCGTTCGAAGGGAGTAATGAAGATCGCGTCGCACCTCACCCCGCTACGCGAAAGAAAACGTGCAGCCCTTCGGCAGCTGCTGTTGAAGACAAGATCAAGATCGCACCGCTCTCTGACCAGACCAGCCGCGTTCATCGTCGCGGTGTTTTCCGAGGGGGTCGGCGACGGTGGCGAGACGTGTTTATAGTAACCAGACGAAGCGTTGACGACCGCTAGGCCGACAAATATTGGTTCGTATCGTTTCATAGGACACCACCACACTGAAAAACTGGACCTGGTATCAAGTTATAACTTGCGAGGGTGCTACTAGGGAGAAATCGGCGCGCAGTATTAGTGGAGAAGGGTCTACCCCAGACCGCCGCATTTGCCTTGCAGATCACAGGCCGAGTAATCCCACAACGCAAACAAAACAACGCACTTTTCAAATTCCTGGCCGCCGCGTTCGCAAACTTAGGGTCTGTTCATTTCATTGTCACTCGCGCACGCCCGCTTGACTCACAAGCAATATTTCATAAGGTTTTGTATTGAATAGAAGAAGCAGAAATTCGTCGTTCGTGGGATTCTTAACTGTGGCAACGTCAATATGGCGTCAACGAGAGAAATGAAAGGAGTTGAGTGGCTCGTGTAAGGTACTGGAAATGCTAGACTTATTGGTGGAGCAGAGGGGGATCGAACCCCTGGCCTCCGCATTGCGAACGCGATTTAGTTTGGTCCACTGACTACCACGCGTTCTCTTCAATTACCTTAAATTCAACAAAGCAGCCGTCCGAAGCAGCATTTGCATTCCCTCCATTGCCACACAATCCCGTTCATTTCCCTACAGTCGCGTCAATCTCACGCCAAATATCTTCCGACGGTTTCTAATCGTTTCTTCATGTTCTTCAACATCCCAAATGACACCTTCCCCATTTAGCTTATCCCAGCGCAAATTTACTTGTGCAGGCAGAGGTTTACGTACACGCCGGCATGCCGGCTAAATCGATTCTTCAACACACGGGGTAATCATGCGGTGTGAATTTACTATGTAATCAGTTCGAATGATCGCAGTCGTCTTTCGAATCTTTACGCTAGGTGTACTCGGCTTCGGCAACATCAGCCTATTCCGGCAGATGCATCCGTTTCAGTAAATCCTTGAAGCGCGGATCCGGTCGCAGATTATCCATAGGTGCCTCCTGCCTTAGTACCGCCATATAAAAAGAGTGGTCCTGGTAGGCCCGTTCAAGCCACTGAAACGCCTGATCTTTGTCATTAAGTCCAGCGTAGATGGAAGCGATGTTGTACGGAGAAACGTACCGAGTCTTTGATAATTCCTTCAATTCTTCCAACACTCGTTGGGCTTCCGCACTTTTGCCAGCTGCTGCATACACATAGCCGAGATATCCCAGATTCGCTGGATTCGCGTCTAACTGACGTGCCTTTTCCAACGCGGCAATCGCTTCCGGGTATTGTTTCTTTCTTTCATAAGCCAGACCTAACGCTTGATAGGACCACCAAAAATTGGGATCTAGCTCGAGCGCCTTTCTGATCTGTTCAATTGACTGATCATAACGACCTGCCGCCAGGTACATTAACGCTGAATCGAGATTCACATTCAGATCCAACGGCAAACGTTGCTGCACAGATTCTTGTGCTTTAATCGCTTCTTCACTCCTGCCGATTGCCATGAGGTAGGGTGGGTAGGAAACAGGATAGGCGGGATCAAGCTCATTGGCTCGCTTCCATTGGCGTTCACCCGTCGCCCAATCCCAGTCATACCAGAATGCTATCTTCCCGAGCAGATAGTGCGTTTCAGCCATAGTGTCGTCCAACTCCAGAGATTTCAAACATGCCGCCTTAGCCTTCGGCATTGAATCTGGTCCAGAAAGGAACCAACCATTTGAAAAGTCATAAGCGGCAGCAATGCCGAGGTAAGCCAACGCGTAATTCGGGTCGACTGCGATCGCTTGTTGATAGTATTCGAGACTTTTCTTGTAACCCTCATCAGTGTATTTGGTCCGATAGAAATTACCTTTTAAATACAGTTGATAGGCTTTGGGATTTGTGGTGTAAGTCTTGGTTACCTTAGCAACATCCGCACCTGAAAGCTTGGTTTTGATCTTGCCCGTCACATCCCGGGCAATGTCAGCCTGGAGTGTTACCAGATCTGATTGCTTGCGGTTGTAAGTTTCACTCCAAACAACTTTATCCAATGAAATATCGATCAATTCCACAAAGAGCGAAAGATCCTGCCCACGTTGCACTACCCGCCCGTTCAAAACTGCCTGGACATTTAATTCCCTGGCGATTGTTTTAGGATCTGTTTCCTTTCCTTTGTAACGAAAGACTGATGAGCGCGGCTTGACGTTCAAATCCGGCAATTGCGACAAATTGCTAATCAACGTTTCAGTCATGCCATCGGTCAGGTATTCGACATCCTGATTCCCGCTTTCGTTGACAAACGGCATCACGGCAATCGATTCAATCTGATTGCTTTGAGACCTCAGATAGCGATAACCAAATAAGCCAAACAACAAGATGAGCGCGACTAGGCCGGCTATCGCAAAATAAGTTCTGGGTTGACGCTTCGTCTCTGTTTTGTTGGTAGGCGATCGACCTACTTCGTCTATGGTTGATGCTTGAAGAATTCTGGTGCGCGTTTCTTCGCCGTTGGGTGCAACCGTTTGCTCCGAATCTTGCCGCAACTCAAAGTCTCGCTTCGCGTCCTTCAAATCGCTGAGGACGTCTCGGATCGTTTGGTAACGCTCGTCTCGCTCTTTACGCAGGCACTTCTGAATGATTCTCTTTAGTTCGCCGGGAACCGTAGCAGGTAATGGTTTCGGTTCTTGATGAAAGATGGCGCCAATCATTTCCAGCGGAGTTTCACCGTCGAAGGGAAGAGCAGCGGAGGTCATTTCATGGAGCACGACTCCGAAACTGAAGATGTCTGTTCTCGCATCAACAGCTTTACCTTTCGCTTGTTCGGGCGACATATAGTTTGCCGTGCCGATAATCATTCCCGGCGAAGTTGACTGCGGCTTGATCGCCGTCGCGTCTTCTTCGCCTACACTTAAACCGCCCGTTATCGCAGGCGGTTCTGACAACTTCGCAATGCCGAAATCGAGAATCTTCACGAGTCCGTTTGGGCGAATCATTACGTTGTCGGGCTTGATGTCGCGGTGAACGATGCCGGCGGTGTGTGCTTCGTCGAGTGCCGAAGCGATTTGAATCGCGATCTCTAACGCCGATCTGAGGTCTAACGGATTAGCTTTCGCGTATTCATTGAGAGTTTTGCCGTCAATAAACTCGGTGGCTATAAAATGTTTCCCTTCGACCTCGTTGATTTCATAAATAGTGATGATATTCGGATGATTGAGTGCCGAAGCGGATTTTGCCTCGCGGACAAAACGACTCATTCGATCTTTATCCGCGGCAAACTCGGCGGGCAGAATCTTTAACGCGACTTGGCGGTCGAGTTTCGTGTCCTGGGCCAGAAACACTTCGCCCATTCCGCCTTTGCCGATCTGTCTGACGATGCGGTAATGCGAAATTACTGAACTCTCTTCGAGTTCTCTATTCATCTCATTTCAAAAATTCATTCCGGCAGATTCATCCGTTTCAGCATCGCTTTGAATCGCAGGTCGCCGCGTAGTTCGTCGAGTTCGGGAGCAACGGCATAACTACCTGCCAAAAGACTGCGTTCCTCAACCTGTTTTTCCAGCCAGACGAAAGCATTCTCCTTGTCATTTAACCCGAGGTAACAAAGTGCAAAAGCGTAGGGCGGAACATAACCCTTGGCAGATCCCGCTTCCAATTCACCAAGCATTTTTTCCGCTTCTTCAGGGTGCCCTGATTTTGCTAACGAAAGTGCCATATATCCCCGGGCTACCGGGTTGATGTCCAGCTCAACGCTTTTTTTGTATGAGGCAATTGCCTCGGGATACATTCCCTTAAAATGATACGTCATACCCAAAAAAAAGAGAGCCGGAGGAAAATTTGGCTCTATTGCGAGAGTTCGATTTAGCTGTACGACTGCCTCGTCATAACGGCGTTCATACAACGGAACCAAGCTCCGATTCATACTAATTACTGGTGAAAGTGGGTCAAGTTCTTCTGCTCGCTTAAGAGAAGCGAAAGCTTCATCAAACCGTTTTCTCAACACGAGATTATCTGAACCCAGCCATTGATTTGCAGTCGCGTAATTCGGATTTAGTTCGATGGCTCGTCGAAATTCTCTTTCCGAACCTTCCCAGTCATACTCGAACAAGCTCCGATATTCGGCGAGTGCGGTATGTGCTTCCGCCAAGGACTCGTCGAGTTGCAATGCCCGTTGGGCTGCTGCTCTTGCCTGCGGCATACTGCCGGTTGCAGACGAGGTAAAGTAAGTCGAAAAGAGGACATACGTTTCTGCCAAGCCCGAATATGCGAGAGCATAATTCGGGTCGATTTCAATTGCCTGCCGGTAAAACTCGACGGCTTGTTTGAGCGACACACTCGTACGCTTGTTCCATTGGTAGCGACCTCTCAAATACAGTTGATAGGCTTCGGGGTTGGCAGTATATTCCTTTCCAATTTTTGTTTCATCAGCACCCGAAAGTTTTGATTTGATCTTAGTCGAAACGTCCTATCAGCGTTTCGGTCATTCCGTCGCTCAAGTATTCGACATCCTCATTCCCGCTTTCGTTCACGAACGGCATCACCGCGATTGATTCGATTTGTTTGACGTTGTTCTTTGAATAAAACCAGTAACCCAATCCGATTGCCGCCAACAGCAAAACGACCAAGCCGCCGAGTAAGGCTTTGTTGAGATTCGATTTCTTGATCGTGATGCTGTCGTGTCGATTTTCATTCGTCCGCGTTTGGCTCGATTCATCAACGGTCGTCGCCTTGAGGATCTGCGTTTTCTGCTCTGCTTTATTTGGTGAAACCGTTTCCAGCTTGTCCTGAAATTCGAGTTCCTGTTTTACGTCTTTTAAGTCAATCAACAAATCCCTGATCGTCTGATAGCGTTCGTTGCGATCTTTCCGCAAACTCTTAGTGATGATCCTTACAATTTCCGGCGGGACCTTATTCGCGTCGAGTGGCAGCGGTTCTTTGTGAATGATCGCTCCGATAATTTCCATCGGAGTTTCACCGGAAAACGGCAAATGTCTGGCGATCATTTCGTATAAAACAACGCCGAAACTGAAAATATCCGTCCTCGCGTCAACTTGTTGTCCTTTGGCCTGCTCCGGCGACATGTAATTCGCCGTGCCGATTATCATTCCTGGTGAAGTTGACTGCGGTTTGATCGCTGTCGCGTCTTCTTCACCGATACTTAAACGGCCCGCTATCGCAGGCGGTTCTGACAACTTCGCTATGCCGAAATCGAGAATTTTCACGAGTCCGGTTGAGCGAATCATTATGTTGTCGGGTTTAATATCACGATGAACGATGCCCGCCGTGTGTGCTTCGTCCAACGCCGATGCAACCTGAATCGCAATAGCTAAAACTTCACTGAACCTTGTTGGCTTTGCCTTGAAATAGTTCTGTAATGTGTCGCCTTCAATATATTCGGTGGCAATATAATGTGTGTCATCAAACTCACCGATTTCATAAATAGTGATGATATTCGGATGATTGAGAGCCGAAGCGGATTTTGCCTCACGGACGAAACGGCTCATTCGATCTTTATCTTCGGCAAACTCGGCGGGCAGAATCTTCAACGCAACTTTTCGATCCAGCTTTGTATCTTGAGCGAGATAGACCTCACCCATACGGCCCCCACCTAATCTGGAGACAATGCGGTAGTGGGAAAGGATTGAATCAGGTTTACGTTGATGGGTCACTAAAAACCTATCCACAGATTTCACGGATTACGTAGAAGTTATTCTTGATTTGAATTACACTTCGTCGTATTTGAATCATCTCGAGTCACCGTGGCGTCACCTAAGCGTTTGAGGTCACCGACCAGAGTACTGCCGTCGTGCGGTTCCTGCTTCACCGCCGAGACTCGACGATTCAATGACGAGCGTCGCCCCATCAACGCGACAGAACTTCAGCGCCTCGTCGGTATCGACGCGATGGCATTGTGGGCTTTCACTGATACAGTTTGCTGGCAGATGGGAGAGTCTACGGTAACGAAGCAGCATTGACTAGCTTTGAGCGTCAGAGTAGCATCTGCGCCCACTTAAGAAAAGAACCCCGGAAGTTGCTACAGTTCCGCCTCGAAACAGTCAGCAACAATATTAGCCCGGAATCTGGGAAACGCGCGCTCGGTGCGGAGTGCCCGCGTCTTATCGCCAGAATGAAGACATTCAAATGAAGGGAATTTATGAAGTCACTGTCTGCTGCATTGATTTTCTTTTTCATCTTGTCGGTAACAGCACAAGCCGCTGGAAGACGGATGATTGTCGTTCATAGCGCCAGAGCTGTGGTGGCCGATGAAGTCGTCGATGGTCAATTTGGGCCCGGGGCGCTCTATCGCCTCGTGCGTCCGCGCAACTGGAACGGGATACTGGTCCTTTACGCACATGGCGCTGTAGCAAAGTCCGAGCCTATCGCCTTGCCGCCTGAGGCCGACCTGATCATCGGTCTGTTGGCGCCACAGGGTTTCGCCGTTGCGTTCACCAGCTTCTCGGAGAACGGCTTTGCAGTCAAAGACGGCGCGCAGCGGACGTATCAACTGCTAGGAATCTTCACGTCGAAATTTGGGCCGCCCGCACAAGTGTTCGTTGCCGGAGCGTCTCTGGGTGGACTCATCACTATCAAGCTGGTGGAAGAGCACCCCGGCACCTTTGTCGGCGCGCTGCCGGTCTGCGCCGTTGCGGGCGGCACAAAGCTGCATTTCGACTACTATGGTAATACGCCACTTTGTTCGACTTCTTCTATCCCAGTGCCCAACTTGCCGGCAATGCGGGCTTTGTGCCGCCAGACACCGACGTCACGAACGCAATCGTAAATCCTGCAATCGCGGCGATGACAAGCAATCTATTACCGGCGTTTGAAATTGCGGCCATCGACCACACCAGTGCCGTTCGCAAATCCACTGGAACTCGTGCAGTCAATCGTGACTGCCCTCGGTGGGAATGCCACTTCGTACAGCGATTTCGCGCCTGTGTTCAATGGCAAACCCTACTTCGACAATCGGAACGTGACCTACACCAGTTCAGGGCTACCGCTTCCGGGTATTAACGCGAACGTCGGACGTTTCGACGCCGTGCCCAGCGCGCTCAACTACATGAATCAATACTACAGACCTTCAGGCAACTTGCAGATCCCGATGTTGATGCTCTCGATATCACGCGATCCGGTCGCCCCCGGCTTTCACCAGATCGCATATCGCAACGTGGTGACAGCAGCGGGACATACAGACCTGCTCGTGCAGCGCACCGTCAACGGTGCAAATAACGGCTACGGCCACTGCACGTTTACGCCGGCAGAACTTGCGACGGCATTTTCAGATCTCGTGGGCTGGGTGGAGTTCGGAGTTAAGCCCGCGCCATAAAGAGGTTGTGGCGAAGATAAAGCGGCGTCAAGCCGCACTCCAAGAGAGGCGGCTACAGCCCCCCGCCATCATTGTTCTGTTGAACCTCGGGAGTGACTCCCCTTTATGGTCTCCGCATAACCAGCGCGGCGGTCTGGAGTAAGTTCACTTAGGTTTGCAACCACCACTATTGTTTTCATTAGGCTTTTTGCATGCTGGCCCAAGTAAGAACAGACGCTTTGCCAAGTCCGTCCGAGCCACGTCAATCTCACGTCAAATGGTTTTTGGTGTGTATTGGAGTGTTTCTTGTAAGTAATTGAAGATGAGGAGTTTAACTGGTGGAGCAGAGGGGGATCGAACCCCTGACCTCCGCATTGCGAACGCGGCGCTCTGCCAAACTGAGCTACTGCCCCACAGGCAACTGCATATTAGGTACCGCCTCTGTGAGGTGTCAAGCCGGGCTAAGTCCTTGTACTAGACGACGACCCAAGTCACGTCAATGAAGTCCCCTGATTGAGAACTCTATTAAGGTCTATTTCAGCTCTCCTGATTTTTAAAACTGAAACAGGCACGTTCTGTAAAACGCTTTTGCCCTTTCAGCCCACGCCTTATCAACGCGGAAGCGCCGTTTAACGTGCACGGGCATTCAGCCGCAGTGTCTCAGCCAGCCACGTGCTTGCGCCACGAACTGTTTCAGCCCAGCAAAGAACGTATTCAGTCCCAAGCATGTGCCTCAGCTTGAGAGCATGTTTCAGTCAGCCGTGTCGCAATATACGCCTGTTTCAGCCATGCCGCAGGATAATGAGTGTGTTAGCCTTACTTGGTCATCTCCCAAATGTAGTCAGAATGGCTGTAACAGATCTCCGAGAAACGACGCGCCATGTCGGGATTGGCCTTCTCCAAATCATCGTGGAGCGAGGCCCAGTTCTTCATCAATGCCTTCTCATCTGCGCCGTCCAACACTAGTATGCGACGGTACTTGTCGCCCATTATGTGCTCCTGCCAGGTCCACGAGGCGATCATGCGATCCTTCACGCGCTGATTCAGCACCGGGGCATACGCCGTCTTCACGATGAAGTCGGCCTCTCGCTCCTGCGGGCCGCACACATAGTAGGTGGACATCGCAAAGGGTGATCGGTCGCGGCCAATCGCTGTCGGTGTTAGCGAGCTCGCCACTGAGCGCCAGATGTAATCGTCGTGAGATGAGCAGATCCGATCAAACTCGTCCATTGCCTTCGAGTGTTCCGCTGATTGCGTCATCTTGATCAGCGCCGCACGCGAATCAAGCAACTTATCCATGTCCGTGCCAGCGACGTACTCCAGCCGCCGCCAATCACTCCCTGACCAGTGTCTTGCCCATCCATAGGCTGTAATGCGTCCGGCAGTCTGCTCACTTTTAAGGAACGGAACCACATGCTCCTTATATATCGCGTCGGCGCGAGCGGCGTCACCCTGCACACATCGGTAGTAGGTTGCCAAAACAGTTGCGGTGGGGGTTTCCTGCGTTTGACCGGCGGAGGGGATGGTCAACAGAAAGGCAGCAACAATCAAAAGGATAAGGGTCCTCATCTGAATTCTCTCCTTTATTGGGGATTTTGTTGAGACTGGCGCGGACTCTATCACAAGATTCCATATTTTTGGAAACTCGTTCAAATTTAGGTAGGCCACTCAATTTAGGGTGTCCCATTTCCAGTTCTCTCTGCGCGTTCTCAGCGTTCTCAGCGTTCTCTGCGTCTCAGCGTTAAAAAGATTGGGGAAATACGCTCAACGCGACGCCGAGCGCGCAAAATCAGCGCAGAGAAATAAACGTAAGACACATCCCAAATTTAGGAGGGTGTTAAATACACGCCAATATTGATTTCCGCACAAAGCCCTCGCAAGACAAAGACAACAATCGATCTCCGCGCCAAAAGCTGGACTCAAGAATTTCTCAAGTATTTCTCAAGTCGTCTCACTATATTCCACGATGGCAAGGAGTATAGGGGTGATGGAACCAGCTAAGGGGAAGCGTGTAACCGTTATGGTTGCCGATGACAACGACGACGTCCGCAGGTTGTTTGGGTTGCAGCTTCGCGCACTAGGATATCTGGTGGTTGAAGCGGCTAATGGACAGGAGGCGTTGGAACTTGCGCGGCAGTCACCGCCTTCTTTGATTCTCATGAACATTCATATGCCCGTGCTTGATGGGCTAGCAGCAACGCGCGCAATTCGTGACTCTGAAGAGCTGCGAAATACGGCGATTGTAGCCTACTCCTCTTATCCAAGTGGATTGACTCGTGAGCGCGCACTCGCCGCAGGGTGCAATGAGTATGTGCCAAGACGTGAATGCGTCGATCAACTACCTAGTATCGTGCGGTTGTTTGCGGACAGATCATAAGAATTTAGTTGCTGTGTGGGTTGGTTAGCCCTGGCTCTTCCGGGCAATGCCCTGCGACGAGCGTGCTGCGTTCGTTATCTGCCAACCAGATTTGCTTCCGCGACAGCAATAGCCTCCCGCAATTTTGCGGACTTCTTGCCCCCACCTTGGGCCATGTCGGATTTGCCCCCGCCGCGACCCTCAACCATCTCGCACGCCTTTCTCATTAGTGCGCCCATGTCGCCAGGGGCGTCAGCCGAACGAGCAAAAACCAGGCGCGCGTCGTTTTCGTCCGTGGAGCCTAACAGAGCCACTGTCTGTGGGTGCTTGATTAGCGCTAGAGCAATACGCTTCAGCGACTCCGCGTCTCGATTCTCAAAAACCTTTGCGACTACAGAAATCTTGACTCCTTCTTCGGTAGCGATGTTAAGGCGGTGAGGAGTCCCCACACTCGTCGACTTTCCGCTGTCCGCACCTGGCTTACCAATGACGTTCCCGGCTTCTCCAGTAACAGCGCTCGCTTCCTTCGTTTGTAGCTCTGCGAGCAGGTCATCTGCTTCTACCCGCGCCGTTAACTCTTCCAGCGCGCGCACATGATGACGGAGTTCCTTGTTCTCCTCTAACATCTTCTCGGCAAGCGCTGGCGCGTCGTCGCGACCACCACTAAAAAGGGCAGCCACCGAGCGGGCCGTGCGATTCGCCCGCCGATAATCCGCGAGTGCCCTGACACCCGCTACAAACTCGATTCGCGTTAGACCCTTCGCCCGCTCCCACGAACGCATTGCTATCATCCCCACCTCTCCAGTTCGCCTGGCATGTGTGCCACCGCATGGCGTCAAGTCAAAATCCGCAATCTCGATCAGACGCAACTCGCCGTGGCGCGCGGGGTCCTTTCTCAGGGGCAGCTCAGCCGCCTCCTCGGGCGTCACCTGTTGAATACTGATGCGCCGTTCTTCCCAGATCACGTTATTCGCGAGTTCTACAGCCCGTTCTATGATCTCCAAGCTTGGGTTGCTGAGTTCAACATCAATTTCGCAGGAGTGTTCGAGCACGCGAAAACTGTGAGTTGGGGCCTGAAAAAGCGTTACGAACGCCTGCGAGAGAATGTGCTGTCCTGTGTGCTGCTGAATGTGGTCAAGCCGGCGCGGCCAGTCGACCCGCCCTTTGACGATGCTGCCGATTTGCGGAGCCACGCCCTGCACCACATGTAGCACTCCATGCTCTGCATCGTCGATACATTCAACGACACGCTGGCCATCAAGCGTGCCCGTATCGCTGGGCTGTCCACCGCCAGTGGGATAGAACGCAGTGCGGTCGAGCGTGAGAGCGGTCCAGCCGCTAACGCGCTCACTCCTCTCTACAACTCGGGCCTCAAACTCGATGAGGTGTGAATCATCGTAATAGAGACGTTCGGTTGTGGGCATCGGCGTGTGACTTTGTCCTGGACTTTCGTTTTCTGCTTTCTATGTTGAGTAAATAAACCAATGTGCTGAAAGGATGCAAGTGAGGCAAGTCCTTGGTTTCCACAAAAGTGAATAATAATCAGAAAAACATATGAGCAAATCCTTGATAGAAATCCAAAACTCGCAACTTCGACCACAAGAATCCAAAAGTGGCAACACTGTATCGCGATCAAACTTCATGTCTTGGTCCAGATCGTTACCCTAATCATCATTGATCCCTTATCAAGACTGAGTTGGCACACACGTTGCAATTCGACTGCGCGCACTGAAGGTCCTAGCTTAGCTAGAGAGGTGCAATCCAGAATTTCGTTTAGCGCTAAGTGTTGTCTCCTTTCTTTTCTGACAGATTCTTCCTGGCAAACCATCACTGTTTGCCTGCTCGTTCAGAAGGAGATAAGAGAAATGATTAAGCTAATCAGGTTCGTCGCCCTATTTTCTTTTGTGCTGCTGTTTTCAACGATAGCTTCGGCTCAGTCTTCCACATCTTCGGTAACGGGAACTGTCACAGATGCAGGCGGTGCACTCATACCAGGAGTGGCCGTGACACTCACTGATACCAAGACGTCGAAACAAGTCGGGACGACGACCGATGACCAGGGCGTCTATCGATTCACCCAAGTTTCGCCCGGGCAGGGGTACAAACTTAAGTTTAGTAGCGCCGGATTCCAGACTGTGGAGATTAAGGATGTCTCATTAGGGGTCGGCATCACAGAGACACACAATGCGGAAGTGCCAGCCGGCCAGGTTAATGAGACGGTGACGATAACAGCTTCCGGCGAGGCTACACTGAATACCACGGACGCCTCTATCGGAAACGTC
>Ga0209751_10001175_pt1 | contig 27190 bp, 26 predicted proteins | sample RifCSP13_1_FD_184019 | JGI IMG/M metagenome (GOLD analysis project Ga0209751, IMG submission 184019) | Soil microbial communities from Rifle, Colorado - Rifle CSP2_sed 13_1 (SPAdes) (version 2) | ecosystem: Environmental > Terrestrial > Deep subsurface > Rock core/Sediment | place: Rifle...
GGCCGATGCCTTCCCGAGCTCGACCCGGTGCGGCGGCTGGGCGGCCTTCAGGCGCGCGTCCACGACGGCCTGCAGACGCGTCTTGAGCGGGGTGAAGGTGGCGGCGACGATCAGCGTCGTGAGCACTATGGCCGCGTCCGAGCGTTCGCCAGTTACGGCCATGAACACACGCTGCGAGAGGGTGATCGAGGCTGTGTAGACGCCGGCCAGGATTGCCGAGAGGGCACCGTAGACCAGTGTCCGGTTGATGATCAGGTCGATCTCGTACAACCGGTAACGAAGGATGGCGATGGCGATCGCCGCCGCCGCAAACAAGGCGCACGCGAGCAGGAAGACCTGGCCCACCAGGCTCGGCGAGAGCCCGGCGACAGCGCCCGGCACGAACAAAGTCCCGGCAACGGCGAACCACTTGATCTGCTGGCGCTGCTCGGTGCCGGCGCGTCGATAGCGGACAACGACAGATGCCGCAGACGTCAACGCCCCGCCGACGTAGAGCACGAAACCGGCCATCATGAGCGGGCTGGTTTGATCACCGATCGTCGCCACCAACGGGCTTGCCGGAATCGCGCCGATTGGCTCAACGGCAATGATGATCGAGGCGATCATGGTGCCCGTCGCGCCAAGCGCGAGCGTGACCGCGGCTCGCCAGCGGGGCGACAGCAGACGGCCGTCCGGGAACAGCAGCGGCAGCAGCATCAGGCAAAACGCCAGAACCACCCAGATCCAGGCCGACGTCCAGCGCGCGGCGTCGGCCAGGGGCAGTGAGCGCCCGGTCGCGTCGGTCAGGATCGGGTACTGGTTAACGATGCCGGTGCAGCCCGTTGCGAGACCTATGCCGAGCAGGAGCCAGCCGATCCTGTTGCCGCGTTGGCGCCTCGCGATCAGCGCCCCGACAGAACCGAACGCCAGGGACAGCAGCTCCCAGCCACGCAGGCCCCACAGGCCTGGCGTCGGACGGTCGAGCGTCACGGCGATCATCCAGAGCTCGACGAGAGACAGGGTGACGATGACGAGCCACACGATGATCGGCACGCGGCGGAGAGATCTCATCATGGCGCCGTGGCGTCGTGCCTGGCCGCCCGGGCGATCTCCTCTCGGGCGATCTGCCGGAGCCGCTCGTCCGCCGCCTGCAGGTCTTCGAGGCTCGCTCTGCTCGGCGTGACTGGCGCGGGCATTGGCTGAGCCGCCTTTAGCCGTCTGTCGACGATCGCCTGCAGGCGCGTCTTGAGCGGCGTGAAGGTGGCCGCGACGATGAGCGTCGTGAGCACGATTGCGGCGTCTGAGCGCTCGTTGGTGATCGCCATGAACAGGCGCTGCGAGAGCGTGATCGAGGCGGTGTAGACCCCCGCCAGAACGGCGGACAGGACGCCGTAGACGAGGGTCCGGTTGATGATCAGGTCGATCTCGTAGAGCCGGTAGCGCAGGATCGCAATCGCCATGGCTGCCGCGAAGAAGAAGCCGGCGGCGATGAGGGCGACTGCACCCAGGAAGACCCCGGAGAACCCGGCCACCGCGGCGAACGGGACGAAGAAGGCTCCATAGGCGATCCACTTGATCTGCTGACGCTCATCACCCCGCGCGCGGCGGTAGCGCTGCAAACCGGCAATGACCGCCGCTCCGACCGCGGCAAGTTGTACGAGGTAGCCGACGGCCATGCCTGGGCCGATGCGCTCGAAATATGGAACGGGATTCGCCGACGGCGGCACGGGGCCCAAGGGCTGCGTGGCAAGGATGATCGAGCCGATCTGGACGGCAAGGGCGAGGAGCACCAGGAGAGCGGCCGGTCGCCAGCTCGGCGACAGGAGCCGTCCGTCCGGAAACAGCAGCGGAATCAGGCACATCAACGAGACCGACGGGATCACCCATATCCAGGCCGCCACCCAGCGCGACGCGGCGGCGAATGGCAGCTCGGGAGTCCGGGCCTGGGCCAGGATCGGATACTGGTCGACAATCCCCTGAACCCCGGCCACCGCACTCACCCCCAGCAGCAACCAGCCGACACGATTCTCAGGTCGACGTGCCGCGACCAGAGCCCCAACGGAGCCGAAGCTCAGCGCCAGGGCGGCCTCAAAGCCGCGAAAGCCCCACTGATCAGGCGCTGGCCGATCGAGCGTCACGGCGATCATCCAGACCTCGACCAACGATGCGGCAACGATCAGCAGCCACAGGCTGAGCGGTATCCGCCGGGCGATTCTCACGCGGAGTGAAGGGCTAACAGACCGGGCGACGCTGTCCTGTGTCTGCACGCCCACCGTTGCCATCTCCTGGTCCTAGATGCCAAATCGGCTGAGCAGCAGCCTGGCGGCGATGGCCGCCGTTGCACTGGTCAGGATGGCGACCACCGTGCGCAGGATCGCGGCGTCGAAGGGCCAGTCCTGGACGGCCAGTGCCCGGCGTTCGATTTCGACCGACGCGGCAAGTCGCGATGTGGCCGCATCGAGGGCGCTGCGCGCGGCCGCCGGATCGATCGGCTCGGCCAGCCCGCTGACCGGTTCTAGTGCCACCCCGACCAGCCAGCGTGCTCGTCGGACGTGCACGGCCTTCGCTTTGGCCAGTGTTCGGTGCAGGCTGGCGGCGGAAAGGAAGAACAGGCTGCCGACCACAATCAACACGATCAACGAACCGGCAAACGCGCGTGTGTCGGTGGCCGAGACGATGAGCAGCGGAGCTACCATCGCCCCCGCCAACAGGAACGACTCGAACGCCAACGATCCGAGGTTCTTGAGACCCAGGTGCGGGTCGGTCTCGAAGGGTTCGAGCCGGAGCGGGCGACGGCCGAGGCGGTCCAGGCCGAAGAGCACGCTGCCATATACCCACAGGAACGTCGTTATGCCGAGCTGGGCAACGAAGATCACGCCAACGAGCAAAGCGGTCACAGGGCTCGGGTACATCACGAAGTCGAATAGGTCCCAGGTCAGCGTGATCGCTGCGGAGATCGCCAGCGGCCCCCAGATGTTGCCCACGTGCCGGAAAGGCAGAGGTCCATGATCCGACCGGTCCGGCGGGACAAGACGGGTAAGGGTCGGCTGCAACTGCTCGACTCTGCCGGCCAACCGGGCGACGCCCCACAGTCCGAGCAGGTTGACCAGGCCGAACATGAGGTTGCTGGTGATGCCCATATATGACGGCCACGGTTGAACCGCGTAAGCCAGCTCGTAGGCGGCGAAGGGCAGCAGCCCCCAGCCGACCAGCAATGCCAGGCGCGGGCCGGGCAGCCTGGACAGAATTCGCTCGGTCAGCGGCGGCCGGAAGCCGGCAGGGCTGGGCAGTGGTGTCTCTCGAGCTGCGACCGCTGCCGTCGTGACCATGCCACGTGCCCTCTTTAGAACACCGGCTTCAGGACCATCAGGCCGACGACGATGGTCACGATCGCCACGACCACCCATGCCGTCAGCCAGCTGCGCCGAGCTGCAGCGCGATAGGCCTGCCCGCCGCTATCACCGGAGAGTGCCAGCTGGTTGCGCAGGGCAGGGGTCAGGACGAGGAAACTCGTCAGGCCTGATGCGAAGTACAGAACGATGCCGGCAAGCAGCCAGAACTGCGTGATGGGCCACGCCTCGACCAGGATCAGCACGATGCCCGACAGCAGCAGAACGAGATAGGCGGGTCCGGTGACGACCCTATCCATCCGCTCGATGCCGCCGATGGCAAAGTCCAGATGGCCCTGGTTGCGCTCGGCGAACGACAGCCAGAAGGCGTAGCCGACGTTCGCGCCCAGGGCAACGATCGCCGAGAGGACGTGGATGAGTAGGAACCACTCGTGATAGGGCTCAAGGAATTCGAGCATCGTTGCTCCCTCGTGTCGCGGCGCTTGATTCGGGAACGCGCCATTGGTCAGACCGTCGCCGGCACCTCCTGCGGGACAGCTTGCTCGCTTGATGACCACAGCCGCGCGGTGAAGGTGGCAATGCCGACGAGGAGCGAAACGCCGAGGACTGGCGTTATCACCCTGAACCAGTCGTCTGCCTCGAGCAGGATCGCCGCCGTGAACGCCGCGACGGCAACGTTGGTGCCCCAGAAGACGACGTGGTCGGCCCACGGCCAGATAGAGCGCCTGCGCGCCGTGAAGTCAAGAAGCAGCCCGAAGAGAACGTTGGTGACCATGCCCACGAAGAAGGGATGGCTGACAGCCGGGATCAGGTTCGATGGGATCTGGCTTGGATCAGGCCACAGCCGCAGGACCGTCAGGCCCAAGACGAGGTAGATGAAGATCGCCAGGTACACCGCGGCAAACGGTACGGCCACCGCGTAGTGACGCGCAGAGCTGGCGACAAGCCAGCCCGGGTTGACGATCCGCCGCCAGGCCAGTGAAAGCATGATGGCGAACGCGGCGATGTCAAGCGGGATGAATGCTGCGGCGCCCTCAATCGAATTGGCCAGCAACGATAGGGCGATGATCACCCCAGCAGCGAAGAAGAGCCACACCATCCAGGTCCCCCTGGTCGTGCGGTCGTTGCCATGCAGCCGCCAGTACGCGAGCGACATCGCCGCCAGGAACAGGTAGGCGCTCTCCTGGGTCTGCGCGTGGACGAGGTGGATCGTCGCTGGCAGCTGAAAGGCCTGCGTCGCTTCCTGTGCGGCGATCGCGACGCCGATGGCGGACCCCACGACCAGCGTCACCGTCCCGAAGGCAATGCCCAGCTGCGGTGTCGTCAGCGCGCGATAGCCGATGCGCGCTGCCTGACGGAGCATCCACACCACGTAGCCGGCTATTCCCAACAGCACGAGCGAGCCCGCGATGGCGAGCAGGGCCATCGAGTCGACCCACCAGGCGAACACGAACAGGGGCACCGAGGCGACGAGCACGATGCACGTTCCCGAGACCCAACGCTCGTCGGCTTCACGCGTCCCGGTTCCGCCGTACAGCCAAAGGCCGCTGGCGATGATGCCGAGCGTGATCCAGCCCACTACTCCGGCATGGAAGTGGGTCAATGACTGCTCGGGAGTGAACTCGATGAAACGCAAGCCGGCGGCCAAGCCGATCGCAATGGTCACCACGAAGATCAGCAGCGCTGCCTGAAAGAGCCAGCGGATCTCTCGGCGGTAACGAAGCGCGTCCATCTCCAGAACCCTCCTCTTGCCTCGCTAGTCCCCCTTTCGTCGCTGTCGACGTCTGCGGCCAGCCATCCCTCTAGTCGGTGACCTCGAAGACGGGAAGGCGGGCAGCTTCTCGCCCGGGTGGTCGTCGGCGCGCCGGCGCCGCCTCCTAACAGCGCCGGCGACAAGACCGACAGCGTTCCACTGCATGGCCACGCCTATCCGATATTCCTACTTCAGAGTCACCTCGATCCAACCGTTGTAGGCGCTCTGCAGGTGGCCGGCGTCGCTCCAGCCCGCGGGACCCTCCGTGGGGTCGAAGTAGGCAAGCGCGACATGCGTCGTGTTACCGCTGGCGAACTGGGCATCCTGTGGATCCCCGGTCTGAAGCGGCCTTGAGAACTCGAAGACCCAGGTTCCGTCGGCACCGGCACCGGACGCCCGCGCGGTGTGCTCCCAGACGCCGGTCAGGCTGTTTTCGGCGGCATCGTTGACAGTGTCGCCACCGCCATCGTCCTCGCGGGTCTCCGGAGTGGTGGAGTACTCGTCGTCGAGGTTGCACTCGGGATCGTCGCCGCCGGCCACATCCGAACCGCCCGATACTTCACCCGGAGCGCAGTCGAGTTCCCAGTGCCAGATGTCGACCACGCCGAGGCTCTGGTCGATATCGGGCTCCTCCGCTCCCATGTGCGGCGCCGCAGGATCGTCGACGCGGAACATCACGGCCACTGAAGCCGACAGGTTATGGTCGTCCGGGTTGTAGTTGAAGCCGCCGGGCACTTCGAAGAGGACGTAGATGTTCTCGTCGTCGCTGGCGACCTTGAAGGTGACGTCGACCGGATCGAGCAGGCCGAAGTCGATTTCCGCCGCCACCGATGGGTCAAGATTGTCGAGGCGGATCTGCTCCAGGTTGACGGTCGCGCCCTCGATTGCGCTCCAGTCACTGCTATCGCCGTCGACCGTGATCGTGGCGGTAGCGGCATCGAAGGCGATCACGTCGCCGGGCTCGTGGCTCGGCGCCACAGTCGATGCGGCGGTGGGTGCCACAGTCGGTGCGGCCGTGGGTGCCACAGTCGGTGCGGCGGTGGGTGCCGCGGTCGGCGTCGGAGTGCCGGCGCAGGCCGCGACTACGAGGACTGCGGCTGCGAGTGTGGTCAGCAGCCTGGTGCGCACCGTTTCCATCTCTACTTCTCCTTATCGTGCTGCGTCATTCGGACCCGCCGGACGGCGTGGGGCCCTCGTGTTGGGCCTGTAGGAACTCATAGATCGTCTGGAGGTCGTCGTCGCTGACGACTCCCTCGATGAACGACGGCATTCCCTTTGGACCGGACCGGACCTCGCTTCGAAACTCCGAGAACGACAGCTCATCGGGGTCGAGGTTGGGGCCCAGGACGCCACCTTGACTGGTTAGGCCGTGGCATGCCGCGCAGCCGTAGCCCAGGAAGAGGAGCCGGCCCGCTTCACCGGGGTCGGCATTGGTGACGATCTGTGGCTCGGCCAGCCCAAGACCCGTGAAGGGGTACTCGGTGCCGAGGTAGGTGATCGTCGTCCGGTCGTAGCCCTCAGGCCGCACGTTGGCGTGCGTCTCCGGGCTGCGCGCGATGATGCCCACGATCAGGCCGAAGGCCAGGCCGCTGATCGTGGCAACGAATACAGCCGGGACGAAGAAGCGGCTCATCCCCGGCTCTCGAGACTCAGAGCGTCCCCCGGCTTACCGGCGCGGGCGATGGCGACGAGCAGGAGCGCTACGCCAAAGAGGATCATCCAAACCGTCGAAACGACTGCCATCAGCAGGCCCACGTCCAGGCCGGGGACCGACACGCTTGGTTCAGTCCGATAGAGCTGGACATCTCCGGTCGCCTCGAATGCGGTGGTCGCCACCTGGATCTCATCGTCACCGGGGGCCAGGTATTCCATCCGAATCTCGTGATGGCCGGCGAGCCGCGGCTTGTACGTCAGCGCGGCGAGGCCGGTATCGTCGGTCACCGCGCGCCCTATCTCGGCTTCCCCAGTGACACCGGCGAACGAGGCGTGGAGGTAGAAGGTTACGGTGGTTCCCGCCACCGCCGCGCCGTCCGCGGCACGCAGGATGACGGGGATGCTCATTTCCTCGCCAGCCGTCACAGTGTCGGGGACGGTGGTAGTCGGTGTGACGTGTGATGCGAACGCACTGACGGCCAGGGCCGCGGCCATCGCCCACGCCCCTAGGAATCCAATCGCGGCTCTTGTCGCCCGTCGGGTAGTGAGGTTCATCAGCTGGTCCCTCCTGAGGGCTCGAGGATTTCCGGCGCGGCAGGCTCAACCGTTTCCGGCACGACAGGCATCGACTCGTGCTCCTCGGCCACCTCCCACACGGCGATGATCGGGAAGACCTTGCTGAAGATCGTGATCAGCAGTGCGAACAGAGCGAGGCCGGCGGCCAGCAGCGACCACTCAATCCAGGTCGGGAAGTAGTCGGCCGGCTCATACGGCATGAGCGGCACGCGCAGGCCCGTCACGACGATGACGAACCGCTCGATCCACATCGCGAAGGTGACAAGAATGGCCGCCACGACCATGCCGCGCACGTTCCGCGTCGCGGGGAGCAGTGCGATCACGATGGGCGCGACCAGACCGCCCAGAAGGTAGAACCAGAAGAGCGGGGCGAACTCCGCCAGGAAGAGCTGTCGGAAGTGGAACTCGACACCCTCTTCGAGCTTGTAACCGTGGGTCAGCAGCTCGCTGATGTTGGCATAGATCATGATCGCCGCGAACGCCGCCATCAGGTAGCCGAGGTAGACGAAGTGTTTCTCGGTGACGTACTCGCCGAGGTGATAGACGCGGCGCAGGATCGCCATGACGATGATCAGGATGGCGATGCCGGAGAAGATCGCCCCGGCGACGAAGAAGGCTCCGAAGAGGGCGCTGTTCCAGGGGACGCGCAGCGTCATCGCAAACACCCATGAGACGACGGTGTGGACCGAGACGGCGATCGGGATAATCAGGATCATCAACACGCCGATGGCCGACGCGAGCAGGCGGCGCTGCGAGGGTTTCCCCTGCCAGCCGATCGCCACCACTCGGTAGAGCCAGCCTCGCCAGCGCGAGGTGCGGCCGGCGAGGCGATCGCGGAACATGGCCAGGTCGGGAATCATCGGGACGAACAGATAGGTGATGCTCGCCGTCAGGTAGGTGGTGATGGCCAGAACGTCCCAGATGATCGGCGACTGCCAGCGGCCATAGACAAAGACGAACAACAGGCGGTCGGGGCGGCCCATGTCGATGATCACGAAGGAGGCGCCGCAGACGAGAGCGACGACCGTGATGAACTCGGCCATCCGCGTCACCGGCGTCCGCCAGCGCGCCCCTGAGACACGCAGGATCGCCGAGATCAACGTGCCGGCATGGCTGATGCCGATGAAGAAGACGAACGTGGCGATATACAGTCCCCACGAGATCCGATCGCGCATCCCGGTCACGACGAGGCCGTCGCGAAGCTGGATGAAGTAGGCGTACGCACCCCAGCCGATGACCGCGAGCAGGAAGGCGACGAGCGCCCAGTAGCGCAGGCCGGTCCGCCTGACGGGCGCGAGCGCGGTCTCCTCCAGGCGCCGCTGCCACTCGCTCAGCGCTGCCATGTCACGGCTCCCTCGACCCGTTCCATCCATGGCCACTCGGTCGGCTGCCGTTCGGGCGTGAAGACATCGCGGCCGACCGCCTCGCCGTGGCCGGGGATGTAGTAGACGCGCGGCCCGGTGCCGAGGTCCTCCTTCAGGCGGTAGGCGTCGTTCTCCGCCAGGAAGCGTGAAGCCGACACGACCACCCTCCCGTTGGTGGCGATGTCTTCCTCGAGATCGCCGTAGTAGATCGCCCGCTGCGGGCATCCCTGGACGCAGTACGGGAGCGTCCCGGTGCGTGCCATGTCAGGACAGAAGTCGCACTTCATCACCGTGCCCTTGCGGACCGGGACCTGGTGTTCGGCCGAGTAGTCGACCAAGAGCGACTCGGGCGGGACCGGAGCATCACCCCAGTTGAAGAAGCGCCGGTCGTACGGGCAGGCTGCCATGCAGATCCGGCAGCCGATACAGCGATCCTGGTCGATCAGGACCGTCCCTTCGGGCGTTGAGAAGGTAGCCGCGACCGGACAGACGTTGACGCAGGGCGGGTTCTGGCAGTGCTGGCACGGCGTCGGGATAAACTGCGTCCCGCCGCCGGGCAGCTCGCCCTCGAAGACCTCGATCCACTCCATCGGTTCCGGTGCGAAGTGCCCCTCGATGCATGCGAGTGTGCACTGGGGGGGCTTGCCGACGCTCTGGCAGCCGTCGCACGAGCGGAGATCGATGATCATCGTCCACTGACGGATCCGTCCATTGGCCGCACGGGCCGCCTTCTTCAGCGGGCGGGGCGGGTCGCCGATGTCGAGAGCGGCCCGCAGGACTTCGGGCAGCACTGGCAGCGGCGCCGCGCTAAGGGCGCCCAACCCCAGCAGGCGCAGGAGACCGCGGCGCCCTACGCGGTATCCACCCTGCGCGACATCGGAGCTGTCCGGTCGCGGCCGCTCGGACTGCTCGGGCTGCTCGGGCTGCTCGGGCTTTTCGAGCGCCGGGCGCTTATGGCGGGCGCGGTCGCTCACGCGGCCATCGTCGGCCGACAGGACGGCTATCGCAATCGCGCGAACCTAGCAGGCGCAAAAGGAAACGAGCGCGCGGACGTTAATGTCTTTCAGTGATGGTTCCGCCGGCGCAGGGCTGTGCCATCACCTCGAAGTGGGATGTTCAGTCTGGCCCGGCTCGCGCAGCAGGCCGACCCGCACCGCGTAGTGCATCAGCGCCGCGCGGCTGTGGAGGTTGAGCTTGTCGATGATGTGGCTGCGGTGCGTCTGCACGGTGTTGACGCTGAGCGACAAACGGTCGGCTATCTCCTGGTTGGTGTGGCCGGCGCCGATCAGCGTCAGGATCTCGCGCTCACGCGCTGTCAGACTGGCGTAGGTGGCCCGCTCCTCGCCACTGCTGACGCGGTGCAGATATTCCTCCACGAGCCGCTTGGCGAGTGGCGGGTAGAGGAATACACCACCACGGTGGATCGCCTTGACCGCTGCCACGAGCTCGGTCGAGGCCGAGTCCTTGACCAGGAAGCCGTGCGCCCCGGCCTCGAGCACGCGAAAGAAGTAGTCCTCTGTCTCGTGCACGGTGAGAACAAGGACTCGTATGGCGGGATTGGCGCGGACGATGCGTCGCGTTGCGTCGAGGCCGTCGAGAACGGGCATGCCGATGTCCATCACGACCACGTCGGGACGCAGCTGGAGGGCTCGATCGACCGCTTCGCGACCGGTACTGGCCTCGGCGATCACCTCGAACCCCCCGTGTCCTTCGAGCAGCGCGTGGAGCCCCTCACGCACCAGCGTGTGGTCGTCGGCAATAAGGACTCGGATCTTGTCCACCGCGCGCCTACGAGTACGGAACGCGCACGCGGACGCGGGTCCCCTTGCCCGCGCCTGACTCGATCTCGACCGTGCCCCCGAACAGCTCGGCGCGCTCGTGCATCCCGAGCAGGCCGAGACCGCGGCCGTCATCTTGCGGCTGTTGCAGGGCACTTGGGTCGAAGCCGTGACCGTCGTCCTCGATGGTGGCGACGATCCCCGACGCGCCGAAGTCGAGTCCGACCCTCGCCTTCCGGGCATCGGAGTGCCGGGCAACGTTGTTCACCGCCTCCTGCGCGATGCGAAAGATCGCGGTCGCCGCCGCGCCAGTCGGCTGGCGCCCGTTGCCGCCAACGTCGAAGGCGACCTCGATGCCGAGCGGACGCAGGTGTTCGTCCGCGTACCAGCGCACGGCCGACGCGAGCCCGAGGTCATCGAGAGCGCTCGGACGCAGATCGACGATCGCCTTGCGGATCTCGCGCAGCGCCAGCTCGAGCTGGGAGCGGCTGCGCCCCAAGGCCTGCCGCGCCACGTCGGGTGAACCGGGAAGGGCATCCTCGGCACTCTGCATCGTCATCAGCACAGCGGTCAGCGTCTGAGCCGAGTCGTCGTGCAGCTCGCGCGCCAGACGCTTGCGCTCCTCTTCCTGGGCCGAGATCGTCTTGGCCAGCAACTGGCGCCTCAGGCGATTGAGCGCATCGAGCTTGCGGTTGCGGCCATCCAGCTCGCGCGTCCGTTCACGCACGCGATGCTCGAGCTCTTGTGCCCAGCGGGCGCTCTCTTCGTGCGAGTCTCTGAGTCTGATGCGCATCTCATCGAAACGCTGCGCCAGCTCGCCGATTTCGTCGCCTCGCGAAATGGCAACCGGGCTCTCCAGATCACCGAGTGCCACGCGCCCGGCCGCGGCGGCGAGCCGTTGGATGGGCCGGACGACAGTGTGTGCGTGGAGGAACGCGGCGGCAGTGGCGATGCCCAGCGCCACGAGGCCATAGACCAGCAACGTCCGCTTCATCTCGCTGGCGATGACCAGCGCGAGGTCCTCTGTCTGCTCGATGACGACGCCGCCCGGGTGCGATGCAAATGGGTAGTAGGCGACGACATGGTCTGCGCCTTGCCCGCGTCTGTGAATCGTCGTCCCAGGTTGTCCGCTGCCGATCATTGACGCGAGCGCCTCGACGTGCTCATCCGATCGATCGGTTCCTCCGTCGGGCTGGGCGACGATGTAGCCAGCGGCGTCGACGATCTGCCAACGGACTGAGTCGTCCTGCGGCGGCAATGACAGCAGATCGCCGTCGGCACGCGCGACGCGAACCTCGCCGGCGAGGAAGCCGGCCGATAGGTCCTGACCATCGATCGGAGTGATCACGACTGCCAGGAGCCCTTCCGCGAGCGCTTGGGACGCTGGCACGACGAAGCTCGTTTCGGCTCGGCCCAGGGCTGCCTGCACCGCCGTATCCGCCTGCAGCGGCCAAACGAGATCGGCGGCTTGCGGGACGATCCATTCCGGACTTCCTTCCGGACTCAGCCGTACGATGCGATCGAACTCGCCGAGCAGCTCGTAGACGACGCCTACCTGTGCTTCTCTGTCTGGTTCCCGGTCCGCCACCAGGCCCGTCGTTCTCTCGAGTTGGCGGGCAGTGTGTTCAAGGAGTTCGTCAACCGATGCGGCGCTGATCTGTGCCAGCCGAAGGCGCTCCTTGAGCGCGACCTGTGTGCTCAGATCCATCGTACGCATAGCGATCAGGCCGAAGAAAGAGAGAAGGATGGCCAGTCCAGCCAGAACGCCGGCGGCGATTCTGAAACGGAGGCTCAGTCTCTGGAACGCACGCATCGGGTTTCGCCCGTTCCCCTCCCATCGCTGGCGCCGCCCACGCAATCGCTTGCGGCCCACGACACTGCTTAGTGTGCGCCCTTGACTAGGTCGTGAGAAGCCATCCATGTGCATCGGCGTCCAGCCTGTACACGGGCAGGTAGATTGCAGCGAGCATCAGCGCCAGGGGGCGGTCGGACTCCCGGACTTGCCAGCCGGCGGTCAGATGCTAGGCGCCGCGGACGATTGAATGCTCGGCGCCGCGGACGCAGAGAATCCGCGCACTGGCAGCCGACGACGCACCCAGACCGGCGCGCACGCGGACGAGCCACGCCGGTGCCAGGCGCAGGGTCGATGACCAGGTGCTAGACGCTAGCGCGTCATCTCGAAGGCGAAGTGGAGGCGACCAGCCGCTCGCCCGGATGGCCCAGCGCATATGTCAAGTGTGGGATTCGGAAGGTCTGCGTGCCGTCCTGAACCGCCACCGTGTTCACCATCGTCGCCTGAGCCTCAGAGGGGCACCTCCAATTGAGGATGCCGCGTCGCTTTCATACCGTCGTCGCCGCCTCCTTCGCGACCGTTTGCTCAGCAGACGACCACAGTCGCAGCGTGAAGGTCGCGATGCCGACGAAGATCGAGAAGCTCAGGATCGGCGTGATCAGCCGGAACCAATCGTCCGCCTCGAGCAGGATCGCGATCGTGAATGCTGCGACGGCCAGGTTCATGCCCCAGAAGAGGACGTGGTCGGCCCACGGCCAGAGGGCGTTCTTGCGCTCGGTGAAGTCGTACAGCAGGCCGAACAGGACGTTGGTGACCATGCCCACGAAGAACGGATGGCTGACCGCCGGAATCAAGTTGGTCGGGATCTGGCTGGGATCGCTCCACAGGCGCAGGACGGTGATGCCCAGCACCAGGTAGATGAAGATGGCCAGGTAGACGGCGCCGAAGGGTATCGCTACCGCGTAGTGACGGGCGGATCCTGCCGACAACCAGCCCGTGCTGACGATCCGCCGCCAGGCCAGCGTGAGCAGGATGACGAAGGCGGCGATGTCGAACGGGATGAAGGCGGCGGCGCCCTCGATCGAGTTGGCCAGCAGGGCAAGCGCGATGATCACTCCGCCGGCGAAGAAGAGCCAGACCATCCAGGTGCCCCCGGTCGTCCGGTCGTTGCCGTGCAGCCGCCAGTAGGCGAGCGACATGGCGGCCAGGAAGAGGTACGCGCCTTCCTGGGTCTGGCCGTGGACAGGATGGATCATCAGCGGCAGTCCGAACGCCTCGGTTGCTTCCTGGGTGGCAATTGCGACACCGATGGCCGAGCCGACCACCAGCGTCACGATGCCCAGCGTGACACCGAGCTGAGGCGTGGTCAGCCGGCGACAGCCGATCCGCGCGGCCTGGCCCAGCATCCAGGCGACATACGCGACGATGCCCAGCAGCACAAGCGATCCGGCGACGGCCAGGAAGGGCATCGAGTCCGTCCACCAGGCGACACAAACAACGGCACAGAGCCGATCAGCAGCACGCTCGTCCATGTCACCCAGCGTTCGCTGCCTTCGCGCGGGGCGGTTCCACCGAACAGCCATAGCCCGGCCGCCACGACGCCCAAGCTGATCCAGCCGATAACCCCTGAATGGAGGTGGGTGAGGGACTGGCTCCGGGCGAACTCGATCAAGCCCAACCCGGCGGCCATGCCGATGGCGATGGTCGCGATGAAGACCAGAAGCGCCGCCTGGAAGAGCCACCGGATCTCTCTCTGGTAACGCAGCACGTCCATGTCACTAGCCCTCTAGGTTCTCGCTAGTTGTAGTTCCCCTTTCCTCGCCGCCGACGTCTGTGGCCAGCCATCGATCTAGTCGGTGATCTCGAAGGCGAAGCGGAAGGCAGGCAGCCGCTCGCCCGGGTGGTCGTCGGCGTAGGTCAGCTGCGGTATGCGGAAGTTCTGCACGCCGGGAACGTCCTTGCCCTTGTAGATGCCCGGGTACAGGTCGATGAAGTGCCAGCCCGTGGCGCCGGCTGCCGGCAGGTAGATCCTGACGTCGCCATTGGTGTTGAACCCGCAGGCGTAGCCCAGGTAGCCGTTGTCGTACGTCAGGTTGTAGATATTGGCCGTCTCGGTCCAGCCGACCCCCTTGAGCTGGATGGTGATCACGGTGCCGACCGGCCCGCTCGTCGGCGAGATCGATATCGCCGACGGGGTGATCGTCATCTGCGTCTGGGCAGCAATCGCGCCGGCGATGGAGGCCTCGATTCGATGCGGGCCGCCAAGGTCGTCAGGCACGGCCAGGGCGTACTGGAAGGTGCCGTCCTGGCCGACGGTGACCTGGGTCAGCTCCTCGGCCGCCTCGTCCCAGCCCTGGCCGCCGACCCGATTGCCGATGACGGTGTACCAGGTCAACGTCAGGTCAGCGCCCGCGGTCAATGCCCTGCCGGAGATTGTCATTGGCGTACCCACCGGGGCACTGGCCGGGTCAGTCCAGATCGCTGGTTCCGAACCGGAGGCCGGCGACCCGGCCTCTGGGGCCAGGCCCTGGGCGCCAGCCTCCGGTGGAAGAACGGGGGAGCCTTGGGTGATGGTGAAGGGCAGCGTGAACGTCGGCCGGTCCGGCCGCGGCGACTGCTCCATGTTCAGGTAGGGCATGGTGAACGAGCCGTGGACAACGCGAATGATGTGCTTGCCCGGCGCGCCGCTGGCGGGGATGACCGCCGTGGCGATACCGCCGGTGGTGACCGACGACAGCAGCCCGGTGTACTGGTTGTCGTACGTCACCATCCAGCTGTTCTCGAGGTTGTCCCAGCCGATGCCCTCCATGTGGATGGTGATTGGCGTGCCCACCGGCCCTGACTCGGGCTCGATGGTGACCGTCGGCTCGAGACGGAAGCCGGCCTTGTTGAGCAGCGTCCCGTCACGCAGGACGGTTACGTCATTGTTGAAGCCGTGACCTGCCGGCGCGGTGAAGCGCGCGGTGAAGTTCCCCTCGGCATCGGTCGTGACGGCGGCCAGCTCGCGGACCACGGGTGTGAACTCGCGCCCGTGGAACTCCTCGTTGGCTTCGCCCTTCAAGACCCAGGCGCCGCGCACCGTGTTCCAGTTGACGGTCAGCTGGGCATTCGGGTCGAGCCCGGTGCCGGTGATGGTGACCTCGGTCCCAGCCGGCCCGCGGGACGGCTCAAGAGTCACCTGGCCGACGTACGTGACCGGGGTCGACGCCGACGTTGGTGCTGGTTGGGAGGCGGCCGGCGAGCCTTGGGGGCCCGCGGCGGAAGTACCGCGCGGAGCCAGGTTGTAGCCGACCAGCGCCGCGATCACGACCGCGACGGCGAGGATCAGGGCACTGACTGGCAGCCTGTTCATTTGAGAGTCCTTTCCGGAGCCCTGTGTGGCTCCGCGCGGCGAGCGAATTGAGCGTGTGCGCTACGTGGTTGGGCTGGGCGCCGGGGTAATGACCGGCCTGACTTCGTCGGTCACTTGGAGCTGCGCTAGAGCGACTCCGAACTGGTTATAGGTGCCGGTCCGGCCGTCGGCGGCGGTGGCGTCGATCGTGTACGCGAGCAGCCCCGTGGGGTACGTCTCGGGCACGTCGAAGGCCGTCGTCCAGAAGAAGTCGACCGGGTTGTCGCGCGGATGAGGGCCGTAGTGGAGGTCGAGGTCCTGATCGGGCAGGTGCACGACGACCGAGCTGAGTGCCTGGTCATCCATCGCCTCACCTGTTGCCGGGTCGATGACGCGCACTCGCCAGACGATCTCCTCGTTCTTGGCAAACCGGTTCTTCTGGACACAGACTGCACCCGAGGCCTTCTCCTCGGGGGTCAGGTTGGCTGGACCCTGGACCGTGTCCGCGACCAGGACCAGGTCCACGGCGGCCGTTGGGGCGGGTGTCGGAGCAGCAGCCTGGCACGCCGCCAGGAGCAGCCCCGCCGCGACGCCCAGCGCAACGGCGCTTGGCAGTTTGGTGCGCAACTCATTCTCCTTTTGCTACGGTCGTTGTCTGCCGCCCTCGCCTGATGGCGAGCACGGTCCCGGCACTGAGCCCAAAGATCAGCAGCCACACGCTGAAAGCGGTCAACGCCAACAACGGCGGCATGAAGGTGGCGAAGACGGCAATGGTGGCGGTGGTTTGCGGTCCGGCAGCGGGATTGCCAACAGGGCTTCCCGGATGGGCCGGCACGTCGAACGAAGCGATCGCAATCGCCGGCAGGAATGCCTCGTTGCCAGCGAACTCGGCGACGAAGCGCTCAGTCGCGGCGGGACCTTTGTACGGCACGCCGGCGGTCCCCGATACGTCGGTCAGCGCACTGCCGATGCGGATCCGGCGCTGGCCGACGAAATAGACCTCTCGCCAGAATGTGACCTCGACCGCCGCGATGGGGGACCCGTCCTCCATGGTCAGCCGGGCGACGAGCTGGTCATTGGCGTCGGCCACAGCCGCCGGCCGATAACTGAACTGGACTGAAACAGCGTCAACAACCCCCTGACCGCGGTGGGTGGCACCAACGGGAGACACGCACACCAAAACGACGAGGGCCGCTCCAGCGATCGAGATCAGGCCGCGCACGCGCGGGGGACTAACCATCGGTTGCCTCCCTGGTCGACATCACCCTGGTCGCCTGGGCAGGAAGCTGTCGGCTGACCACCTGCGCTTGTTCGCGTTCGATCTCAGCCATCTCGTCGACGGCCATGACGGGCACAAAGCGGAAGACGAAAAGCATGATCATGACCACGCCCGCCGCCGCGCCGCTGACGATGGCCATTTCCACCGCGGACGGCAGGTAAGTGCCGGGGTCACCGCCGACCACCGGTCGAGTCAGGGGCGGAACGACGATCAGCAGGCGCTTCAGGTACATCGCCAGGATGACCATCACGGCGGCCAACGCGATGCCTCCCGGAGTGCGCGTCCGCGGAATTGCGATGAGCGCGATCGGTACCACCAGGCCGAAGGCGATGAAGCTCCAGAAGAGCGGCGCGTAGCGCTCGAGCATCAGGCCAAAGAGCAGCTCAACTTCGGCCTGCTTGCCCACGAAGCCCTCCGTGGTGATCTCGCTGAAGGTGGCATAGCCGTAGGCCAGGCCGAGAGCGACCATCACGTAACCCAGGTTGCGGACGGTGCGGTCCTCGATCCAGCGCTGCAGCCGATAGGCGCGGCGATAGGCCAGCGCGGCCAGGATCACAACCGCTACCCCGGAGTAGATCGCTCCGATGACGAAGTAGGGGCCGAAGATCGTGCTGTGCCAACCCGGTCGGCTGGTGAGCGAGAAGGTGTACGACAGGACTGTGTGGACGACGACCGCCAGGGGCACGATCAGGATCGCAACGATGGTCACGGCGCGTTCGAGCGCCCGCCGCTGGCGCTCGGTACCGGTCCAACCGAGCGACAGGATGCGATACAGGCGGCGGTGCCACCGACCCAGCCTGGGGTTGTCGTGCAGCGCCGCGGCGTCGGGGATGATCGGCAGCAGCAGCAGGACGAAGGTCGCCAGCATGTAGGTCAGGATGGCGACCATGTCCCAGAAGATGGGCGACTGGAAGTTCGGCCCCGTGAACAGGAGCAAGACCCGCTCTGGGCGGCCGAGATGGATGATCGGGAACAGGGCGCCGACGAGCAACGTCGCCAGGGCGCTGACCTCGGCGATGCGCGTGATCGGGCCGCGCCAGGCCGCGTTAGTCAGGCGCAGGATGGCGGAGACCAGCGCGCCCCCGTAGCTGAATCCGATGAACGCGACCAGCGTGGCTTCGTAGGTGCCCCAGAAGACCTGGTCGTTGAGGCCGGTCACCGACAGGCCGCCGGTCACCAATTGCAGGGCGTACGCAGCCGCGCCGGCGCCGGCCACCAGCCCAAGCCCGAGGAACAGCAGCCAGAAGCGACGTCCCGCATCGACCACTGGCCGCAGCGCGGCAGCGTGCAACTCCTGCTGGGCGGTTGCTGGATTGTGGTCGAGTGCCTGGTCCATCTCAGAAGTCCAGATCCTGGCCGTGGCCGGCGATGTAATAGACGCGCGGCTGGGTACCGAACTCCTCTTTGAGCCGGAAGGCGTCGTTGGTGCGCAGGAACTCGGACAACTGGACAGTTTCGGTTCCGTTCGTGGCGACGTCGGCGATGCGGTCACCGACGTAGATGGCGTCCATCGAGCACGACGTCAAGCAGGCCGGGAAGTCGCCCTCGCGCAGGCGGTGGGCGCAGCTGTCGCACTTGCCTACGGTTCCCTGGCGTTGCGGCGCGGTGAACAGCGGCGACGTGCTCTGAGCGGCCGCCGGCACCTCCATCGGCCGGTCCCAGTTGAAGACGCGCACGCCGTACGGACAGGCGGCCATGCACATCCGACAACCGATGCAGCGCTCCTGGTCGATCAACACCACCCCGTCGGGCTCTCGGTATGTGGCCACGACCGGGCACACCTTGGTGCACGGGGGTTGCTCGCACATCTGGCACAGGACGGGCAACGAGATGATCTGCCCGCCGGCACCGGTGACCGTGTAGACCTTGATCCACTCCTGGCCCTCGGGCAGGAAGTGCATCTTCTGGCAGCCCTTGGTGCACTTGCCGCACCCGTCGCAACGGCGGAGATCGAAGACGAAGACCCACTGTCGTTGGGCCAGTTCCTCGGGTGTCGCGTTGTCGAGATCGTCGGCTGCGGCGATCCTGGTCAGCGACGTTACCCCGAGTAGCCCGCCGGCAGCCAGCATGCCGCTGGCACCGAGCAGCCCGGCCGCCTTGACGAAGGCGCGGCGCGATAGCTCGTGCTGGTCGAGCGGGTGTCCTTCCGGATCGGCCTCGTGGGCCGAGCCAACCGCATCTGGACGGCCTCGCTGTGTCATGAGCCAGATCGTCGCGCGCGCGTAGGTGGCGGCACATCCGTCGACTCCGCCATCGTCGCGGCGGCCGTCCGCATCGGCGCTGCGGCACTCCGCATGATCCGCCCACGATGGTGAGTGCTAGAGTCGGCCGCGAAGGGGACTGGCGTGAGAGAGCACATCCGATTGCTGCTCGTCGAGGATCACGCCCTCGTGCGCGAGGGTACGCGCGAGATCCTCGAACGCGATCCCCGCCTGCGTGTGGTCGGTGAGGCCGACGATGGGCCCAGTGCCCTGGCGCTCGTAAATGACCTTCAGCCCGACATGGTGCTGGTCGACCTGGACCTGCCGATCATCAACGGCATCGAGGTCATCCGCCGTATCAGGGCAAAGCCCGATAGTCCCCTGGCTCTAGTCCTCAGCGCATACGACGACGAGGACTACGTGATGGCTGCCCTGTCGGCTGGGGCGACCGGATACCTGCTCAAGACCGCGCACGCCGACGAGCTGATCAGCGCGATACATGCCGCCGCCGGTGGTGAGACCGTGCTCCACGGTTCAGTCGGGCGGACACTGCTGGCCCGCGCCCAGGGACCGAGCCAGCACGGAGTGCTGACGGAGCGCGAGCTGGAAGTTCTACGGCTGGCCGCCCAGGGTGCCCGTACCAAGCAGATCGCGGCGCAGCTGATGGTCAGCGCACGAACCGTCGAGGGCCACCTCACGAGCATCTTCAACAAGATCGGCGTCGCGGGCCGGACAGAAGCGATCATGTACGCCGCCGCACGGGGGTGGATCAGCCTGCCTCGGCACGGTCCCCGCGCATGAGCGCGCTCGTGCGGCTGGTGCGCGAGTGGCGCCCGCCAGTTGATCGGCGCGAGTTCTGGGCGGTCCAGGCGTTGGTCGTGCTGATCGCCGGCGGCCACCTGTACGTCGAGGCGACGGCGGGCGAGATCAACGCCGCGCTCGCGTTCATCCCCACCTCGCTGTATCTGGTGCCGGTCGTCTACGCGGCGCTCAACTTCGGTCTGCACGGGTCCCTGCCCACGGCGCTGTGGAGCGGCATGCTGACGGCCCCCAACATCGTGCTCTTCCACCATGAGGGAGAACGATTGGGCGAGGCCTGGCAGCTGGGCGTGGTTCTGCTCGTGGCGTTCTTCGTTGGTTACCGGGTCGACCGAGAGAAGCGTGCGCGCAAGGACGCTGAAGAGCGCGAGCTGGCACGCCGGGTGTCGGAGGAGAAGTACCGCGGGATCTTCGACCACGTTGCCGAGCCAATCCTGGTGTTCGGGGCCCAGTGCGATATCGAGAACGCCAACACCGCCGCCGCGCGCATGTTCTCGACGACGGTCGGTGAGCTCCGCGGACGGCAGGTCTGCGAATTGCTCGGCATCGACCACGACCAACTCGCGTCCCGCACCGAGACCATCCGCGAGGTCCGCCAGCTGGCGATTGACGGCGATCGGCCAAGATGGGTTCAGCCGGTGCTCATGCCACTCTCTGACGCCGATGGTCGGCAACTGACCCAGCTGATGTTGCGCGACGGCCGAGTACGAGCGCCAGCACGAGCTCGAGGCATACGCTCAGAGAACGACCGAGGCACGCGAAGAGGAACGCGGCCGAATTGCCCGCCAGCTGCACGACGGACCGGTCCAGTCGCTGGTGCTGCTCTGGCGCCGGCTGGATGCGCTGCCGCCGCCTGACGACCCCGAGCACGAGCGCGAGCTGCGCGCTGCTCAGCGCGCGGTACGCGAGACTGCCGACGAGCTGCGCCGCGTGAGCCGCGACCTACGCCCGCCGATCCTCGACGACCTGGGGCTGCCACCGGCCCTCCGTGCGGAGATCAACACGTTCAGCAAGCGCACGGGCATCCCTGCTCGTCTGGTGTGTGTGGGCACCGAACGTCGCCTGGCACCGGAGCGTGAGCTGGCGCTGCTGCGCATCGCCCAGGAAGCGCTGCGCAACGTGGGTCAGCACGCATGCGCCCAGCGCGCGGCAGTGCGTCTTCAATTCGACGCCAACCGGGTGCGCATGTCGATCAGCGACGACGGCCAGGGGGTCGAAGAGCGGCGCACGGCCGAGCTGGCGGCCAACGGCAAGCTCGGCATGATCGGCATGCGCGAACAGGCGCGCCTGATCGATGCGGCCATAAACATCGCCAACGGGCGGCGTGGCGGGACGGTGGTCAGCGTCTCGCTCGAGAGCTAGGCCGCTACCTGGTGTAGACGCCGCCCGGGTCGAGCTCCTCGCGGATCAGGCGCAGCTCGTCCACGCTGGGTGGCGCGGTCCGGCCCAGATCGGGTGAGACGCGCGGCGACCAGCCCATCGCTTCGTGCACCTGGTCGAGCGTCACTCCTTCGTGGAGCGCGTCGAGCTGCAGCTCGCCGTCGACAAGGTGATACACGCCCAGGTCTGTCACCACGACCCGAACGCGCGAGCCGACCGACGTCCTGAAATCGAGCCGCTCCACGAACGATCGCCGGCCCTGGCGCATGATCACGAAGATCGCCTTTGCGTTCTGGGCGATCTCGCACGCGCCGCCAGAGCCGGGGAGGCGCGTCGTGGGCGCGGCATACTCGCCGATGACGGTGCTGTTGAGGTTGCCCCAGCGGTCGATCTGGGCCGCGCCCAGGAAGCCGACATCGATCAGCCCACCCTGGAGGTAGTAGCCGAACAGCTCGAACATGCTCGTCACCGCGGTGGCGTGGGTGACGATGGTCGGGTCACCTATCGACAGCGGCAGGCGCGCCGGACGGGCACCAAACACGCCCGCCTCGTAGACCAGCTCGAGATCCGGCGCCACCGTGCGCTTGGCCAGGTTGACCGCGATGTTGGGCAGGCCGACGCCGACGAAGCACACGCGCTGGCCGGCCAGCTCGCGCGCGGCGGCGACGATCATCATCTCCGAGGCGGAGAAGGCCGGTACGGCCTGGCTCACCACCGGCTGGCAAAACCTCAGTGCGTGACGAAGGTCTCCACGACCAGATCAGCGTTGGCGGTGTAACAGCCTATCTGAACGGTGAAGTTCTTCCGGATGTTGAGCTGGTCGGAGAGGTCGGCCGTGAACGTGCCATTGGCGGCGGCGGTGCCGAAGGTGAAGCCGAACTCGTAGTAGTCGGGCCCCGCGGCGGCGACGACATACAGGCCGCTGGCGAAGCACGTGCCAGAGACGCGTTCGTTGGACAGGTTGGCCGAACCGTTGATCGCAGGCACCTGGAAGGTGCCGTCCGAGCCCAGCGCCGGTGCGTTGATCCAGTCGCCTGTGGCGATGGCATAAGGCTCGGCGTCCGCATCGACGAACTGGCCGTAGACCTGACCGCCGTAATACGAATCTCCGAGCGCATCGCCGGTGGCCACCTGGCTGGCGCCGTGGGTGACTGTGATGCCGAGATGCGCGTTGGGCTTGAAGCTGCCGCTGAACTGGGACTCGCCGATACTCACCATCAAGCCGGGCACGCTCGTCAGGCGATGAACCTGTACGGCGCCGCCGGCTGACTTCCACGTCGCTTCGGCGCTCGCCCCACCGATCAAGTCGATCCCGTCGGCTGAGAAGTCGTGCGAATAGGTCCCACCTGCGCCGGCGACGACACTCTCCGTAACGTCGTATTCGGGCAGGCCAACATAGGAGGCGCCCGCGCTCGACACCGCGACCATGATCACGCTACCCGCGGGCGCCTTGCCTGAGACGACCTCGCTGACCCTGTTCGCGTCGATCGTCAGCTGAGGCACGGTGAACTTGCGCGACTGGCCGGTTTCGAAGACGACCACCTTGACCTTGTCGCCGGTCCGGATGGCGTCGGCGTAGCCGCACACTCCCCATTCACCGTATGGCCCGGTGTCAGCCACTTCGCGCAGCTTGATATTGCCGGCCGCATCGCGTACGACGACCTTGACAAAGGCGTTCTTCTTGGCCTCACCGGAAACGCAGCTGTCGCCGATGTTCACGTCGACCGACAGAGGTCGCGGAGCAGCAGTTGCGCCAGGTGCCCAAACGGTGAGCAGCAGACCGCTGGCGACGGCGCCCGCCGTCAGGCGGCGCACCCAGTTTCGAGCGCGCGCCCGACCCGTTGAGGAAGGCTTGGACATCGCCGGCTCCTTGTGTGGCCCGGATCCGCGCGGTCCGCTGGAATGGCGGATTCACACACGCGATCGCAGGCCATTGTTCGCCGCTACCAGTGCCGCGATCACCGGCGTTCGGCCCCTAATGGCGGGCCGTTTGAACCGCCGGCCTCTAGCGGTACTCGCCGTAATCGACCGAGCCGCTCGGCGCCGGTGTGGGGCGCAGCTTGAGCAAGCGCTCCTCGCCCATCTTCTCGACGTACTCGTGCCGCCCGGCCAGGCCATAGACCCACTCGTCCAGCCAGCGCTGAAGCGACTCCTCGTCGCGCGAGATCTTGTCCCACTCGATGTAGAAGGCGTTGTCGCGGTCGTAATAACCCTGGGCGTAAGACGGATGGGCGCCGAAGGGCTCGACCACGACGGCATCGACCACGAGGCCAGGCAGGATGGTCCGGTTCGGGTCGGCCCGGATGACCGATTCGTCAACCAGCTCCTCGCACACCACGATCACCCGACTCGCGGCGAACGCAGCCTCCTTCTGACAGCCCAGCAAGCCCCACACCTGGGTGTCACCGGCAGCGTCAGCGCGCTGCGCGTGGACGATGGTGACATCGGGCTTAAGCGGCGGAACGGTGTACAGCACCTCGTCCGAATAGGGCGAGGCGATCGGCCGGATGAGCGGGTTGGCCCGCGGCAGGTCTGTCTCGGCATACGAACGCAGCGGGAAGAACGGCAGGTCCATCGCGCCGGCGGTGTAGCGGCAGACCATGCCGAAGTGGCTGTACTCCTCGATCTGGAGGCGCGGGCTGGGCCCCTCCGTCCAGCGACGAACAGCGTGCAGGCTGCCCACGCCAGGGTTGCCCAGCCAGCTGAAGACGAGCTTGCGCGCCACGCCGGCGGCGATCATCTGGTCATAGACGAGATCCGGTGTGAGCCGGCACAGCGTCAGCTCGCGCCGGCGCTGGCGGATGATCTCGTGGCCGGCCGCGAAGCTGATGAGATGGGTGAAGCCCTCGATGGCGACGCTGTCGCCGTCGCGCACCAGCTCGGCGATCGCGTCGTGCATCGACGCGACCTTGGACGCGCCGTTCACCGGTCGTGGCGCGGGCGGTTGGCCGGACGCCGTAAGAGTGTCAGCCGCCGACGTGGATGTCGTCGAGCGCGCCCCACTTGCGTGCGTCGTGGTATGCCCGCGTCGGGTCGAGCGCGACCGCCGCCACCGCCTCGCTGAAGATGCGCGTCGCGGTGTCCACCTCTGTGGCTGTGACCACCAGCGGCGGCGACATGCGGACCACGTTCTCGCCCGCCTCGAGCACCATCAGGCCGCGCGTGAAGCACGCCCACTGGACAGCTTCTGCCGTCTCGCCCGAGTCGAACTCGACGCCGATCATCAGGCCCTTGCCGCGCACGTCGCGGACCATGCCGCCGTGCTCCTTGAGCAGCGGCCTCAAGCCTTCGAGTGCCTGGCGTCCGCGCTCGGCGGCGTTGTCGATGAGGCCCCCCTGGAGGAGCGCGATCGTCTCCAGCGCGGCGGCACACGATATGGCGTTGCCGCCGAATGTCGAGCCATGGTGGCCCTTGGACCAGCTCATCAGGTCCGCCCGGGCAACCATCGCCCCGATCGGCATGCCTGAGGCGATGCCCTTGGCGGTGCACAGGATGTCCGGCTTGACGCCCCAATGCTCGATTGCCCACATCTTGCCCGTTCGGCCGGCCCCGGACTGGACTTCGTCCACGATCAGGAGCATGCCGTGCTCGTCGCACATGCGTCGCAGGCGGGGCAGGAAGTCGTCATCAGGGACGACGTAGCCACCCTCGCCCTGGATCGGCTCGACGAAGACCGCGGCAACCTCGCTGGCCGGGATGATGCGCTTGAAGACGCGCTGCTCAAGCTCGTCCAGGCCGGCGCTGCCGAAGGGCACGTGGATGACGCCGGGCAGCATCGGCCCGAAGCCGGCGTGGTACTTCGACTTCGAGGCGGTCAGCGAAACGGCGCCGTAGGTGCGGCCGTGGAAGCCGCCGATGAAGCTCACGACGTACTGGCGGCGCGTGGCAAATCGGGCGAGCTTGAGCGCCGCCTCGATCGCCTCAGCACCCGAGTTGCCGATGAATGACCGCGTCGGGCCGTCGATGGGCGAGATCTCGTCCAGCTTGGCGGCCAGCTCGGCGTAGACCGGCAGGTAGAAATCGGACGCGCTGAAGTGGACCAGGTCGCGCGCCTGGCGCTCGATCGCGGAGGTGATGCGGGGGTGGCCGTAGCCGGTCGACGAGACGGCGATGCCGGCGGTAAAGTCGAGCAGCAGGTTGCCGTCGATGTCCTCGATCGTCGAGCCGTTGCCGCGCACCGGTACCAGCGGGTAGGCGCGGGGCAGGCTGGGCGAGGTGAACTCGTGGTCAAAGGCCACGTGCTGGCGCGCCTTTGGCCCCGGCATGGCCGTGCGCAGGTCGGGCACGGTGCGAGTCTCGGGACGCTCTGCCAGCTCGGTCACGTGCTCACCCCTCGGCGTCTAGGGCGCCCGCTCGGGGCGCTCAATGCATAGAAATGATGCACTGTGCATCAAACACGGCAAGTGTACCGGCTCACGGCAGCTCCTTGAGTCGCCCCATGATGCGCTCGATCTCGGCCCCCACGGCCGGTCGGGGGAAGCCTCCCTCGATGACGATCGGTATCCAGGAGAAGGACGACACCCCCGCCGCGCTGAGGGTCACGTCCAGGATGGCCGAATCGCGGGACGGACCGGGTAGACGGTCGGACACGAACCTGCCCAGGCTGTAGGCGATCAGGCTGCTGCCCTCGCTGTGATATCCCTGCAGGACGTACGGATGGTGGCCAATCACGAGTGCCGCGCCGGCGCGGACGGCTGCGCTGGTGAATTCGCGCACCTGGTCGGACTGCCCCGCCCGATGCTCCAGGCCGCCGTGGAAAAGCACGACGACGGCGTCGACGGAGGCTCGCACGTGCGCGACGTCGGAGGTGACCGTGTCGGGCGTCCCGACTGCCAGCCCTGGCCGCGATTGGGTGGCGTTCCACTGGGGCGGGTACCAGGGTTCCGGCCCGGAGTTGGGCAGGATGTAGCCCAGGAAGGCGACGCGCAGCCCGTTTCGCTCAACGACCACAGGCGCGCGGGCCCTCGCCCGATCACGACCACCGCCCACGTGCCCGATCCCGCGCTCGTCGAGCAGCTGGAGCGTGTCCGTGAACGCGGCGACGCCATAGTCGAGCGAGTGGTTGTTGGCGAGGCCCACAATGTCGATCCCCGCGGTTGCGAGCGAGTCGGCCGCGCGCAATGGGGCACGAAATCTGTGCCGCTTCGGCCACGGCGTGCCGCGCACGGAGATGGTGCACTCGAGGTTGGCCACAACCAGGTCGGCCGCCGCGAAGTCAGCGGCGACATCCAGCCAGGGCGCGGCCGGCCCGTCGCGCACGATTCGCCTGCCGATGCTGCCCGCCAGCATCACGTCGCCAACGGCCATCAGCCGGACGGTGCCCGGGGATGCCGTGGAGCCCGCAGCGGCGGCCGGCGCCGGAGCCGCAACGGTTGCGACCGTCGCGATCAAGGCCACTGCGAGCGAACTTAGTGGCGCGCGCAAGCTACTGCGTCCTTCTGGCCAGCTTCGAGTCATGGCTGGATGGGCCGCAGGCGGGCCATGATGCGGTCTATCTCGACACCCTGCGCGGGCCGCGGGAACCCGCGTTCGATGACGATCGGGATCCACGAGAACGACTGCACGCCGCTGGCGGAGATGGTCACGTCCAGGATTGCCGAGTCGTTCTGCCGACCGGTGAAGTAGTCGAAGACGAAGTTGCCCAGGCTGTAGGCGACCAAAGTGCTGCCTTGGCGGCTGTAACCCTGGAGGACGTGGGGGTGATGGCCGAGAATCAGGGTGGCCCCGGCAGCGATCGCGGCCCGCGTCAACTCGCGCACCTTGCGGCCCGGTTCGGAGCTGTTCGTGCCGCCGCCATGGAAGGTGACCACGACAATGTCGACCTGCGATCGGAGTGCCGCGACCTCGCGGCTGACGATCTCGGGTCTTGCCGCTGCCACCCCCGGCGTTCCTGGGCCGGCCGTCCACTCTCTCATGGTCCCGGGTGCGAAGTAGA